>Ga0182013_10003501_pt1 | contig 19581 bp, 21 predicted proteins | sample 612S2MmetaG_FD_120487 | JGI IMG/M metagenome (GOLD analysis project Ga0182013, IMG submission 120487) | Permafrost microbial communities from Stordalen Mire, Sweden - 612S2M metaG | ecosystem: Environmental > Terrestrial > Soil > Wetlands > Permafrost | place: Sweden: Stordalen | collected... | reverse complement strand
TGGCCCAGCGCTTCCACGACATCACGTTCGTGAAGATGCAGCCCACGGCCATCAATCTGTTCCTGGGCGCGGTGATGCTGGGCGGCGCGGCCATGCGGCGCAATCCCCTGCGCGCCTTGCTGGGTTCCACCATCCATCTGGACCCGCCGGCCTGGCGCGTACTGATGATCCGCTACGGCGCCTTGTTCATAACCGAGGCCGTGCTGAACGAAGCCCTGTGGCGCACCCTGCCGGATCAGACCTGGGTGGTGTGGCACCGGCCCGCGCTATTGGCGCTGTCGGTTCTGTTCTCCGTGGCCCAGGTCCCATTCCTGATGAAACACGCCCAGATGGGCGAGGCGGAATGGAGTCATACGGAACAGACCCAAGTCCCCGAGGACTGACCCTGGACGTCCACGGACGGTCTGTCGTCAAACTGACGCCAAGCGCGTATAAGAGACGTGCCGGACTTGGGCGGGGGACTTATGGCCAAGACTCATTCCGTTGACTCGACGCTGGAGCAATCGCCCAGCCATCTGCTGCACCGGGCGCTGCAGCTCGCGCTCGACATCTACGCCGAGGAGGCCGGCGCGGGCGCGATCACGCAACGCCAGTTCGCCGTGCTGACCGCGGTGCAGGCCCGCGAAGGCTGCACCCAGAGCGACCTGGTTAAAGCCACGGGCATCGATCGCTCGACCCTCGCCGAACTGGTGGCGCGCCTGATCGGCAAGGGCCTGCTGGCCCGCGAGCGCTCCACCCTGGATGCGCGAGCCAACACCGTCACCCTGACCGACGTCGGGCGCGCGGCGGTGCAGGAGGCCGAGCCCCGCGTGGCCCTGGCCGACGAGCGGATCATGGCCCTGGTGCCCTCGGCCAAGCGCCAGTCCTTCCTCAAGACCCTGGCCGAAATGGCCAAGGCCGCGGGCAAGCCCCACGCCGAGCCTGAAGCGGACGACGCGCGCCGCCGCAAGGCCAAGGAGAAGGCCAAAGGCGAGAAGAAAGCCAAGGGCGAGAAAGCCGACAAGACCGACAAGAAAAAGAAAAAGAAAAAGGCCAAGGGCGAAAAGAAAGCCAAGGCCGCGGTCGCCGAACCGGCGGTTTGAAGACCCCTTCTCCTCCCCTGCGCAGCGGGGAGGAGATTTGCTCCTACACCCTGATATCGATCAGCGAGCCCGGCCGCAGCGGGCGGGCCGGGGGGTTGTCGCCGCCTGAGGGCGAGGGCTGGATCGGCGCGCTCTGGGCGGGCGCGATGGGGGCGGAAACCTCGGCCACGGCTCGCATGGGCGCAACAGCCGCGGTCGGCGCCGAGGGCGCGGCGGCTCCGGCCTTGCCCAGGGCCGCGGTGAAGAAGGCGCGCTGGGCCGCCAGAGCCTCGGGGCTGCGCGCGTGTGCCGCCGTGGAGGGCGCTGTCGGAGCGGGCGTCTGCGAGAGGGGGCTGATGGGCGGCACGGGCTGTAACTGTGGTTAATCAGCCGTGAACCTGCGCCAAACGTGGTGAATCAAAAGTTAATAACGGCCGTCAGGAACTAGCCTTGGCCTGGAGCTGGGCGACCTGATGGGCCAGGCCCTCGGCGTCCCGATCGGTCATGGGCCCGATATGTTTGGCCACGATCATGCCGCGCGCGTCGACCACGAAGGTCTCCGGCACCCCCGAAATGCCGAAGTCCACGCCCGCATCGCCCGACCGGTCCTGTAACACCGAGCCGAAGGGATCGCCGTACTTGTCCAGGAAGGCCTGGGTGGCGCCGGGCTGGTCCTTGTAAGCCACCCCGATCATGGGCACGCCGGCCGCCTTCAGCTTCATCATTTGCGGCGCTTCCTCCGCGCAGGGCGCACACCAGGAGGCGAACACATTGACCACCATGGGTCCGTGCTGGGCCGCCGAAATCGACTGGGGCTGGCCGCCGGACAGCGGCGGCAGAGTCTCGGCCGGCAGGGGTTGGCCCACCAGGGCGGCGGGATTGACGTGCGGATCGTGATGCAGGCCGTAGCCGGCGAAGAGTAGGATCAGAAGGCCGCACACGGCCAGGGGGATCAGCGGCAAGAGGCGCTTCACGGCGCGTCGGGCTCCCGGCCCAGCAACTGTTCACGCTTTTTCACCTCGGCCCGCCAGCGCCGAGCGCGCGCCAGGCTGTCGGCGGCCAGGGCGCCGATCACCAGGGCGCTGATGACATAGGCCGGGATCACATAGCCTGCATATTTGCCCAGCATCAGCGCGCCGCCTGCACGGCCAGGGCGCCGGCCCGCCTGCGCCACACCTCGGCGCGGATCCGCACCAGCCACAGGGCCCCGAAGCCCAGGGTATAGGCCAGTCCCATCAAGGCCAGGGGCCACAGGTACACGGCCGCCAGCAGCGGCCCGCCCTTGACGAAGATCGATTCGCCCTGATGCAGGCTGTTCCACCACACCACTGAATAGTGGACGATCGGTAGATTGACCGCGCCCACCAGGGCCAGGATCGAGGCGGCGCGGTCGGCCTTGGCCTCGTCGTCGATGGCCGCCCGCAGGGCCAGATAGCCCACATAGAACAGAAACAGGATCAGCTCGGAGGTCAGGCGCGCGTCCCACACCCACCAGGCGCCCCACATGGGCCGGCCCCACAGGGAGCCTGTGATCAGGGCCAGGAGGGTAAAGCCGGCGCCCAGCGGGGCGGCGGCGCGGGCGGCGGCGTCGGCCAGGGAATGGCGGAACACCAGGCCGAAGAAGGCCGAGCCCGCCAGGCAGGCATAGGCGAACATGCCCAGCCACGCGGCCGGCACATGCACGAACATGATCAGCACAGTGGCGCCTTGCTGATAATCGGGCGGCGCGTTCAGGCCCATGCCGAGCCCCACGCTGCCCAGGGCCACGGCGGCCGCGCCCAATACCGGCGCCAGCCAGCGCGACAGGGCCATGAACCTCTGCGGATTGGCGAGGGCCGTGATCATGCCAGGGGACATAGAGCGGCCCGGCGCTTGGAGCAAGACGGGGCGTACGAAGCCCACTTACCCTACAAAAAGCTATAGGGGTCCATGTCGATGGTCACCCGCACCGAGCTGGGGATCTTCACCCGCGCGCGCCAGGCGCTCATGAAGGCCTGCAGGTCGACGTTGCGGTCGGCCCGCACCAGGAAACGCTTACGCCGACGCCCGCGCACCAGGGCCAGGGGCGCATCGGCCGGGCCGTAGACCTCAACACCCTCGCCATTGGGCGTGGCGGCGGCCAGGGCCCGCACATAGGCCTCCAGCGCCTCCGGATCGGGGCCCGAGGCGATCACCGCAGCCAATCTTCCGTAGGGAGGCAGCCCCGCCAGCTTGCGCTCGGCCATTTCCACCGCCACGAAGCCATCGCGGTCCTGGGCCTTGAGCGCCTGCATCACCGCATGTTCGGGGGCATAGGTCTGCAGCAGCGCCCGCCCAGGACGCTCGGCCCGCCCGGCCCGTCCGGTGGCCTGGGCCAGGAGCTGATAGGTGCGTTCGGCCGCGCGCAGGTCGCCGCCGCGCAGGCCGAGGTCCGCGTCCACCACCCCGACCAGGGTCAGATTGGGAAAGTTGTGCCCCTTGGCCGCGGCCTGGGTGGCCACCAGTATGTCGATCTCGCCCCGCTCCATTCGGCCCACCAGCTCGCGCGCGGCCCCGGGGTCCATCACCGTGTCGGAGGAGAACACCGCCACCTCCGCCTCGGGAAACAGCGCGCGCGCCTCCTCCTCCACCCGCTCCACCCCCGGTCCGATGGACACCAGGCTGTCCACCGCGCCGCAGTGGGGACAGGCCTTGGGCTTGGGCATGGAAAAGCCGGTGAGGTGGCACACCAGACGGCCGGTATAGCGATGCTCCACCAGCCAGGAATCGGTGTCGGGGGCGGTCATCTTCTGGCCGCAGGCGCGGCACAGCACCAGGGGGGCATAGCCCCGTCGGTTGAGGAACAGCAGCGCCTGCTCGCCCCGCTCCAGGGTCTGGGCCACCGCCTGAACCAAGGGCGGCGACAGCCAACGATCCGGTTCGGGCGGGGTGAGGCGCATGTCGATCAGATCCACGTCCGGCATCACCGCAACCCCGTGGCGCGCCTCCAGCTTCAGCCAGTGGTAGCGGCCGGTCTCGGCGTTCCACAGGCTTTCCAGCGACGGGGTGGCCGAGGCCAGCACCACCGCCGCGCCCTCGATCTTGGCCCGCGCCACCGCCAGGTCGCGCGCGTGATAGACAAAGCCCTCCCCCTGTTTGAACGAGCCGTCGTGCTCCTCGTCCACCACGATCAGCGCCAACTTGCGGAACGGCAGGAACAGGGCCGAGCGGGCGCCTGCCACAATGCGGCAGCGGCCTGCCAGCACCTCATCCCAAACCCGGCGGCGGGCGGGCAGCGCTATCGCCGAGTGCCATTCGGCAGGCGCGGCGCCGAACCGTTCGGCAAAGCGGGCGATCACCGCCTGGGTCAGGGCGATTTCGGGCAGCAGCACCAGAACCTGGGCCTCAGGGTCGCGGCGCAGGACATCGGCGACGGCCTCCAGATAGACCTCTGTCTTGCCCGAGCCGGTCACCCCATCCAAAAGCGCCGGCTGGAAGCCGCCCTGGGCGATCAGGGCGTTCAGCGCCGCGGCTGCGGCGGCCTGGCTGGCGTTGAGAGGCGTGGACGGCCGCTCCGGGTCGGGGGCGGCGAAGGCCTGGTCCGGCGTTTCCAGCACCTGTTCCAGCACGCCCTCCAGGACCAGGGCCTTGACCACCCCGGCCGACGCCCCTGCCCGGCGCGCCAGCTCCACCCCGCTGGCCGCGCCCTGCGTTAAAGCGTCGAGCACCCGCTGGCGCGCGGGAGTCAGCTTGTGCGGGGCCTGGCCGGTGGCGATCAGCCGCCGTTCGGGCCGGGGCCGGGGCGCTCTTGAGCCGCGCAGGGCCATATGTAGGGGCAGACCGGGTGAATCCACCGCATAGCGCGCGGCCCAGTCGATGAAACCCAGCAATCCCGCCGGTAAGGTCGGCAGGTCACAGCGGCTGATGAGAGCCTTGAGCGGCCGGTTGACGCCCGCCGCCTCGCGCAGGCCCACAACCACGCCGGCCACCTCGCGCGGCCCCAGCGGCGCCAGCACCACATCGCCGACGCCCAGCGCCATGCCCTCGGGCTCGAGATAATCGAACGCCTCGGGCAGGGGCAGAGGCAGGAGGACCTGGGCGATGCGGCTCATGTTCGCGCCACGGGATCGAAAGCACTCTCCACCGACGACGTTGGGGAAGCGTCGAGGGGGTTTTCAGGGTCAAGCGCATGGTGTCGCCGAACCGGGCAGGCTAAAAGACGCCTTCTCTCCCGACCGCGGACCGCTTCCATGCAACTGTTCCTGGACACCACCGACACCGCCGAGCTGAAGGCCTTGGCCGCAGGGGGCCTGGTCGACGGCGTCACCACCAATCCCACGCTGATCGCCAAGTCGGGCCGTCCCATGCTGGAGGTCATCGCCGAGATTTGCGCCATCGTCGAGGGCCCCGTGAGCGCCGAGGTCGCCGCTGTGCAGACCGAGGCCATGCTGGCGGAGGGCCGGCGCCTGGCCGCCGTCGCCTCCAATGTGGTGGTCAAGGTCCCCCTGACAAGCGAGGGCCTGGCCGCCGTACAGGTGTTCGCGCAGGAAGGCATCGCCACCAACGTCACCCTTTGCTTCTCCGCCGTACAGGCCCTGATGGCCGCGAAGGCCGGCGCCACCTACATTTCCCCCTTTATCGGACGCCTTGACGACTATGGCTCGGACGGCGTGTCCCTGATCCACGACATCCGCACCATTTACGACAATTACGGCTTCGACACCGAAATCCTGTCCGCCTCGATTCGGACGGTGGAGCATGTGAAGGCGGTCGCCATCGCCGGTTCTGACTGCGCCACGCTGCCGCCGGCGGTTTTTAAGGCCCTCTTCAAGCACCCGTTAACCGAAAAGGGTCTTGAACAGTTCATGAGCGACTGGGCCAAGACGGGGCAGTCGATCCTCTAGGGCGCGTTAGGCGAAAGTGTAGGCGGTTTCGCCGCTCGAACGCGCTCACAACCTAGATTCTGGAGCCGCAGGGCTCCAGATGGAGGACCACGTGACGGACGGGAGCGCCAAGCGGAGCAGCCAAGAGCCGGACTGGCGCGATGTGCGCGCCTTCGTGAAGGCCCATCCCGCCCTGGTGCGCGAGGACGCCGAGCTTCTGTCGGACCTGGGCCTGCGTATCAACGCGGCCAATGTGGTGGAGTTCGGTCCGGCCGCCCTGGCGCGCCATGTCGCCGCGCACCGGCGCGAAAGCACCGCCCGCCTTCAGCTCGAAGCCACGGCCCGGGCCAATTTCGCCGCCCAGGCCCAGTGCCACGCCGGCGTGGTCGATCTGCTCGAAGCGCGCAACAACGCCGACCTGGCCCGCAGGCTGGACGAGACCGCGCGCACGCGCTTTGGCCTGCTCGGCGGCGTGATCGCGGTGGAGGGAACCGCCCCCGCCGGCTGGCGTCCCCTGGGCGAGGGCCTGACGGACCGCATGCTGGGAGCCGAGGGCCAGGCCTGGATGGGCCCCAATCCCTTCGCCGGCCAACTGTTCGGCAATCTTGAGGAACCCCTGCAAAGCTGCGCCCTGATCCGCCTCGCTCTGTGGCGATCGGGCCGGCCCGGCGTCCTGGCCTTCGCCTCGGCCGAGGCCGACGGCTTCACCCCCGATATGGGCGTGGAACTGATCGCTCTGCTCGCCCGCGTTGTGGAGCGCACAGCGGAGCGATGGCCGGTCCTGTAAGGAAATTCTTGGCGACGGAAACCCTTTCCCCCAGCAAAGTCGGGGGAGAGATCGTGACGGCCCAGGCCGCCCTGGGCGACTGGCTCGCCTATCTGGCGCAGGAGCGGCGGGCCTCGCCGCGCACGGTGCGCGCCTATGGCGACAACGTGCAAAGCTACCTCATCTTCCTGCAGGGCCATCGCGGCGGACCGCTATCGGCGCAGGATCTCGGGCAGACCGGGGCTCAGGAACTGCGCGCCTATCTGGCGCACCGGCGCCAGGGAAACGGTGGACGGGGCGACCATGCCCTCTCGCCGCGCAGCCTGTCCCAGGCGCTGTCGTCGATCCGCAGCTTCCATCGGTGGCTGGACCGCCGCTGCGGCATCGCGGCGCCCGAGCTTGCCCTGGTTCGCGGCCCGAGGGTCAAACCTGGCCTCCCGCGCCCGGTCAGCGAGGACCAAGCCTTCGAGCTGATCGCCGCGGCCGGCTGCGACACGGACCTGCAGGATTGGGAAATGGCCCGCGACGAGGCGGTTCTCACCTTGCTCTACGGCTGCGGCCTGCGCATCTCCGAGGCCCTATCCCTCACGCGCGCCGACGCGCCGCTCGGTGAAAGCCTGCGCATCACCGGCAAGGGCGGCAAGACCCGCCTGGCGCCGGTGCTGCCGGCGGTGCGCCAAGCGGTGGACGCCTACCTGGCCGCCCTGCCCTTCGCTCTTGGACCAGCCGAGCCGTTGTTTCGCGCGAAGAGAGGCGGCGCGCTGGGCCCCCGTCCGGTGCAGGCCCTGATGGAGCGCCTTCGCGGGCGCCTGGGCCTTCCCGCCAGCGCCACCCCCCACGCCCTGCGCCACGCCTTCGCCACGCATCTGCTCGGCGCCGGCGCGGATCTGCGCGTCATTCAGGAACTGCTCGGTCACGCCTCGCTGTCGACCACCCAGCGCTACACCGCGGTGGATGCGGCGGGGCTGCTGGCGACCTACGCGAAGGCACACCCGAGGGCGTGAGAGCGGGAGGACGTCAATGACGCGCGACCATCAATCTAACTCGGCGATCTGCCGATGTGGCGAGACGACAATCGAGCTGACCGGTGACCCGATCCAAAGCGTGATCTGCTATTGCGAGAGCTGCCGAAACGCCGGGCGCGGGTTCGAGCGCGACCTGGGCTCGCCGCAGACCGTCAATGCCGATGGCGGCGTTGGCTACTGCCTATACCGGAAGGACCGGGTGAGGATCGCGCATGGCGCCCACCATCTGCGCGAATATCGTCTCAAGCCGACATCGCCGACTCGCCGCGTGGTGACGAGCTGCTGCGGCTCGCCGATGTTCCTCGACTTCACGCCCGGCCATTGGCTGACGATTTTCCGGGACCGCCTGTCGGGACGAGCGCCAGAGCCGCAGATGTGCATCATGACCAAGGACAGACCCGAAGGATCGGAGCTGCCGAACGCAATCCCCGCCTACGATACGCAACCGCCTCGTCTCATGATCAAGCTACTCGCCGCCTGGGCGGCGATGGGGTTCCGTCGTCTGAAGGTCGCTTGGCGATAGCGGATTAGGCTTACGTGTCGGTCGTCGCTTTAGAGCCGGATGGCTTCTCTCGAAGTCTGAATCCGGCTCTACATATTTGAATCTCGAGCACGATTCAGCGTTTAGGCGATTCCACCTAAACCCATCGCGCTCTAGACGGCGCGGCCGGCCGATTCTTCTTCCGCGACCATGGCGAGTTGGGCATGGACGATCGAAACCAGCGTGCCGGGATTGCCATGGGCGAGCTGTACATGGGCGTCCAGCTGCCTCGCCAGAGCCTCGACGATGTTGGAGCCCAGGCCGGGTTTGGCGGTTTCCGGGCCCGATGGCATGCCGATGCCGTTGTCGCCGACCGATAGGGTCCAGTTGGGCCCATGCGCCCGGTATTCGACCGTGATCTTGCCGTTTCGTCCGTCGGGGAAGGCGTGCTTCAGGGCATTGATCACCAGTTCGGTGACGATGAGGCCCAGGCTGACCGAGACGTCGGCGCCGACGACGCTATCGTCGCAGACGACCGCTATGGATAGCTGGTCGTGATCGCGGATCATCGACGCGCCGATGCTGTCGCAAAGTTTGGGGAAATAGGCGTGCAGCGCAACATCCCCCACGCGCGACGCGGCGAGTTGCTGTTGCAGGGCCGCGACGGACATTACCCGGCTGTGGGCGTCCTGCAGGTGTTCGCGCGTTTCGGCGGACTGAACTCTGCGGGCGCTTTGCAGCAGCACGCTGGCGATGATCTGCAGGCTGTTGGCGACCCGGTGCTGAACTTCCTGAAGCAGGATCGCCTTTTCCCGAAGAAGATCGTCCTTCTGCTTCTCGGCGGCGCGGGCGTCGGTGACGTCGGTCACCGCGACCAGCAAGCGGACATGGTCCGTGTCGGCGTAATCAAGCTTCTGGACATTCAGAACCAGACGGTGGGTTGCCTTGCCATCGCGCTTCAGGTCCATCTCATAGGCGGCGACGGCGGCGTCTCCCGACGCCGTGGCGACGAGCAAACCCCGAAGCTGACGGCGATTCCATTCGCCCGCGCCAAGCTCGAACAGCTTGCGACCCGGCGCGGCCGGCGCGTCGATCTCAAACGCCTGGTAAAACGATGCGCTGGCCGCAATAACGACCAGCTCGCCGTCAAGCAGCAAGAGGGGCGTGCTGGAGGACCCGACGACCGCCAACGCCAAGCTAAGGTCGCTATCGCGGTTTGTGGGGGTGTGGGCAGCCATTGGCTGTCCCTTCATGTAACCGGAGGCTCGCAAAGCGAAAGCCATACCCGTCGGAAGTCGGCGTGGTTACAAGAATTAGCCGCCACTCGGCTCTAGCTCTAGCTCTGGAACCAGGATGATTTCTCTCGAGAGTCTGAATCTGGCTCGAGAGAGACAGTATCACGTTCTGCCCCCTTAGTTATTTAATCGACATCGAGGTCGCAGCATCTAGAGATTGCGACGCCGTCGCCGACGATGTCATCCAGAACGCGTTTCTGGTGAAAACTTTTTTCTCGGCTGTCCAATTCCATATGTCCGCTTGTCTGCTCCCCCAATGGGCGGCTGAACATAAACACGCAAGTCGAGCTGGGGTTCACGGAAAGCGGACGCACATTGAACGGCTATGGCCTCCAGGCGGACAACCTGTCGATCAACTCCATCCAGGTCAGGAACCGGCGTTTTCCAGAATGAGATGACCGACGGCCGTGTTGGACGCGGGCACATGGTAGAAGCGGTGGACCTGCTTGACTTGGTCGTCCAGCGCCCCGCGCATGATCAGCCACATCACCAATTCGATTCCCTCCGATCCGGCCTCGCGGACATAGTCCAAGTGAGGGACTTTCGACTGGGCGACGGGATCCGAAATCAACGTATCGAGGAAAGCCTGGTCGAACGCCGTGTTGATCAGGCCGGCGCGCGGGCCTTGCAATTGGTGGCTCATGCCGCCGGTGCCGAACACGACGACCTTCAGATCTTCCGGGTAGGACTCGACCGCCCGCCGGATCGCCTTGCCCAGCATATAGCAGCGATGCCCCGTCGGCGGCGGATATTGGACCACGTTAACCGCCAGCGGGATCACTTGGCAGGGCCATTCATCCGGCTGGCCGAACATCAGCGACAGCGGCACGGTAAGCCCGTGATCCACGTCCAGCTTGTTGACGATGGTCATGTCGAATTCGTCGAGGATCAGTTGCTCCGCCATGTGCCAGGCCAGGGACGAATGGCCTTTCACCGTCGGCACCGGGCGTGGTCCCCACCCCTCGTCGGCGGGCGCGAAGGAGTCGGCGCAGCCGATCGCGAAGGTCGGGATCATCTCCAGCGAAAAGGCCGAGGCATGATCGTTGTAGACCAGGATGATGACGTCCGGCTTTTCCTCGGCGATCCATTGTTTGGAGCGCTCATAGCCGGCGAACACCGGCTGCCAATAGGGCTCGCCGGCCTTGCCGCTGTCGAGGGCCGCGCCAATCGCCGGAACATGGCTGGTGGCGACGCCCGCTGTGATCCTAGCCATGCGGCTGCTCCTTCTTCGATCGGACACCTTCGACCGAGCGGCCGCCGTCCAGCATCATCCGGGCGTATTGGGCCTGGGTGACGCCGCTCATCATGGCTGCGATCTGCTGAAACGACAGGCCGTCGGTCGCGGCGATCTTCGAGGTGAAATAGATGTTGCCGCCCAGCGCGATCATGCCGTTCCAGTCGCGGTCCAGCACCGATTGCTTCTGCGCTTCGGTCATCGGCCAGCGGTCCAGATAGCCGCGCTCGTCGGCCTTGAAGGCTTCCCGGTTCTCCGCCTTCATCAGCGACATGCAGAACATGTTCAGGTGATAGCCGAGCCTGGATTGTTCCGCGTCGAACAGGGTGGTGCCGGGGATGTCGTGGTAGGGCTTTTCGCTCATCGCTCAGTGATCCCAGTAGAGGCGCATGGGGTTGTCGACCAGCAGGGCCTGGCGCAGCGCCTCGGTCACCGCGATCTTGGGGATGTGATCCACCAACACCCCGTCGTCCGGCATTATGGTCTTGATATTCGGATGCGGCCAGTCCGTGCCCCAGAGCACGCGGTCCGGGAAACGTTCGACGAGCGTGCGGGCGAAGGGAACAACGTCGTCGTAAGGCGGACCGGCGACCGTCAGCCGCTCGGGGCAAGTCACCTTCGACCAGATGTTTTCGTGGTCCGCCAAAAGGTTCACGAAGCTCTGGAACTGCGGGTGATCCACGCCCAGCTTTACGTCCGGCCGGCCCATGTGGTCGACGATGACCTTGGTCGGCAGTGAGGTGAACAGCGGCCTCAGCTCGGCCAGGTCTGGCGCTTCGAAATAGACCACAACATGCCAGCCGAACGGCGCGACCTTGTCGGCGATGCGGCGCAGGACGTCGTGGGGGGTGAAGTCCGCCAGCCTCCGCAGGAAGTTGAAGCGCACGCCGCGCACGCCGGCGGCGTCCAACTCGGCAAGCTCCTTTTCCGTGATGTCTTCGCCCACCGTCGCCACGCCGCGCGCACGATCACCGGCGGCCTTCAGCGCGTCGACCACGGCCCGATTGTCCTTGCCGTGGCAGGTAGCCTGTACGATCACATTGCGGTCGAAGCCCAGGAAATCGCGCAGGGCGAACAGCTTTTCCTTGCCTGCGTCGCACGGGGTGTATTTGCGCTCGGGCGCATAGGGAAAGACCGCCGCCGGCCCGAACACATGGCAGTGGGCGTCGACCGCCCCCGGTGGCGGCGCATAGCGCGGCTTGGATGGATTGGGGTCAAAGACCATCCAGTCGGGGTCCATTACCTGCGGCTTGTCCAGGATCATGCGGCGGCTCGCGTTATGGCGGGTTGCGGGCGGCGAAGCCCGAAGGTTTCAGCTAGGCGATCGGCGTTGGGGGCGCCCTCCCAGCGGCATACCACGATAGCGGCAAGCGCATTGCCGATCAGGTTCACGAAGGTCAGCGCCTCGGCCATCAACCGGTGAATGCCGAGCACCAGGGCGACCGACGCGACCGGGATGGCGCCGACGGTCCCCAGCGTGGCGGCCAGAACGACGAAGGCCGCGCCCGGCACCCCGGCGGCGCCCTTGGAGGTCAGCAGCAAGACCGCGACCAGAGCGACCTGCTTGCCAACATCGAGCGGCGTGTTGGTAGCCTGGGCCAGGAACACGGCGACGGTGGCAAGGTACAGGCAAGTGCCGTCGAGATTGAAGGAATAGCCGGTCGGGACCACCAGGCCGACGATGGACTCGTCGCATCCAGCCGCCTTCAGTTTTTCCATCAGCCGGGGCAGCACGGTCTCGGTCGAGGTGGTGGCGAAGACGATGACGATCTCGTCGCGCAGATAGGCGAGCAGACGCCATAGGCTGACGCCCGACAGGCCGGCGACCGTCCCGAACACGACCGCCACGAACACGGCAGAGACGCCGTAGAACTCCAGGATCAGCCCGGCCAGCTTGATCAGGGGCGCAAGACCGAAGGTGGCGACCGTGAAGGCTAGCGCCCCGAAGGCGCCGATCGGCGAGGCCCACATCACATAGCCGACGATACGGGAAAAGACCGCGTTCAACGACTCGATCAGCCTGAACGCCGGCGCGCCGCGCTCGCCGCTCGCGCCCAATGCAAAGGCGAACAGCAGCGAAACCAGCAGCACCTGCAGCACGTTCGGCTGGACCAAGGCCGAGGCGAAGGTGGTGGGGATGATTCCGAGCAGAAAGGCGCTGACGCCCTGATTCGCCGCCTCGGCGGTGTAGCTCGCGACCGCGTTGGCGTTGGCCGGCGTCAGGTGAATGTTCATTCCCGCGCCCGGCTGGACCAGGTTGACAGCAACCAGGGCGAAGACGAGTGCGATCGATGTAATGGCCAGAAAGTAGAGCAGCGCCTTGCCCGCCACGCGCCCGACCCGGCCAGCGTTGTTCATGCCCGCCACGCCATGAACAACGGTGCAGAAGATCACCGGCGCGATCATCATCCGCATCAGGGCCACGAAGCCGTCGCCGAGCGGCTTCATCTGGGTTCCGACGCTGGGGTCCAGCCGCCCGACCGCGATCCCCGCCGCCATCGCGACCAGGACCAGGAACCAGAGCTGGCGGAAGAGCGCCATGATCCCGGTCAGGCTTTCGCCGTCTTGGCCAGGCGCTTGGCGAGACGCGGGAAGACTCGCAGGGCGTTGCCCTCGAACACCCGGGCCTTGTCGGCGTCGGACAGGGCCGAGCGCTGGATGTAGCGTTTGGTGTCGTCGTAGTTGAAGCCGCTGCGCGGATCGATCCCACGCACCGCGCCGACCATCTCCGAACCGAACAGGATGTTTTCGACGGGGACCACGTTGAGCAAAAGGTCGATGCCCGGCTGGTGGTAGACGCAGGTGTCGAAGAAGACGTTGTTCAACAAGCCTTCTTCCAGCGTCGGCCGCTTCATGTCCTGCGCCAGCCCGCGATAACGGCCCCAGTGATAGGGAACCGCCCCGCCGCCGTGAGGAATGATGATCCGTAAGGTCGGGAAGTCCTTGAACAGGTCGCCCTGGATGAACTGCATGAAGGCGGTGGTGTCGGCATTGATGTAGTGGGCGCCGGTGGCGTGGAACACCGGGTTGCAGGAGGCCGAGACGTGCACCATCGCCGGCACGTCAAGCTCGACCATCTTCTCGTAGATCGGGTACCAGGCCCGATCGATCAGCGGGGGAGCGTTCCACAGGCCGCCCGAAGGATCGGGGTTGAGGTTGCAGCCGATGAAGCCGAGCTCGGTTACGCAGCGCTCCAACTCCGCGACGCTGTGGGCTGGAGGCACCCCCGGCGATTGCGGCAGTTGGCAGACGCCGACGAAGTTGTCCGGGTAGAGGTCGACCACGCGGGCGATCAGATCGTTACAAACCTGGCTCCATTGCAGCGAGGTCGCCTCGTCGCCAATGTGATGGCCCATGGCCGAGGCGCGGGGGCTGAAGACGGTCAGGTCTGTGCCTCGCTCGCGCTGCAGTTTCAACTGGGCGCCTTCAAGGCTGTCGCGGATCTCATCGTCGGAGATGTGGGGGCGGGTCAGCCGGGCGAGCTTGTGGGCGTCGCAGTTGCAACCGATCTGGCGCTCGCGAAACTCCTGCAGCGAGGCGGGGGCGGTGGTGTAGTGGCCGTGGCAATCGATGATCATGAGCGGTCCGTCGCAGCGAGAATGGCGTCGAGCATTGGGATGAGCGTGGGATCGGACAGAGCCTGCGGAAAATCGGCGGCCCAGCCCTGGCGCTCGGCGATGGCGCGGCTCATCAACGGTTCAATCCCCGCTTCGGCGACCGTGCGGGCGGCCTCCAGCATCTCTTCGGCGCGGCGCACGCCATGCTCGACGGAGCGGGACACCATATAGCCGGCGAGCCGATCCCAGTCGGGTATGGGCAGCAGGTCCGAGAGGGAGGCGAGCACCGTCGCCTCGACCCCGTAATGGCGCGCGGACAGGAGCGATTCCGTCAGCAGCGCCTCGACCCCCTTAATCATCACGCTGCGGCAGAGTTTGGCGGCCGCGGCCCTGCCCACCTGGTCGGAGAAGAGCCTGATGTTGCTGAACCCGACAGCGGCGAGGTCGGCGATGACGGCCTCGGCGTGGGGACCGCCGAGCAGCATCGGCGAGCCCATGCCCTTGGGCGGAAAAGGGCTCATGACGGCGGCCTCGACATAGCGCCCCCCGGCCCCATCGATGACTTCAGCCGAAGCGATCTTCTGGCCGGGCGAGGCGGAATTCAGGTCGAGGAAGACGGCGCCGGGCTTCAGACCGCCGGGTATCGAACGGGCGGCTTCGAGGTCCTGGGCCGCCGTCACGGCGCTGACGATCAGATCGGCGTCCTTCACCGCATCGGCCGCGGTGGTTCCGCGGCGGATGGCGTGGCCGGCGATAGCCTGGCTAGGACGGCTGGCCGGGTCGCCGAACAGGATGTCGTAGGCGCTAAGGGTCGGCGCCGCGCCGGCCGCCAGCTCGCGCGCCAAGATCTGGCCGACCTCGCCGAAGCCGATCAGGGCGACCGTCGCAAAGCCGCTCACTTGCCGCTCCAGATGCTGGCTGGAACATAGACCTCGCCCCTCATGAGGCGACGCGCGGTGCGCAGGAGGGCCGAGCGGCGCACCTGGACAGCGCCGTCGGTGAGGGCGATGTCCATTTCGACGGTAAAGAAGCCGGTGGGGTGCTCCACATCCAGGCTCTTGACCGACGCCGGGTCGGCGATGCCGGCGACCTCGGCGGCGATGGAGCCGGGGATGACGCAAGCGGTGGCGACGCTGACCGCGCCGAACACGCCGATCGCCTCATGCACCCGATGGGGGATGAAATTGCGGGTGCAGATGACGCCGCCGTGCTGAGCGGGGGCGACCAGGCACATCTTCGGCACGGTCTTCTTCGTGACATTGCCCAGATTCATCAGTGGCCCGACCGCCAGTCGCACCGCCTCGACACGGGCCTTCAGCGCGGTGTCCGCCTCCAGCTCTTCAGGACTCTCATAGCCGGTCTTGCCGAAGTCGGCGGCGCGCATGACCACCACCGGCATGCCGTTGTCGATGCAGGTGACTTCCACGCCCTCGACGATGTCTCGGGCATGGCCGGTAGGCAGCAAGCTGCCGCAGCTTGAGCCCGCCACGTCCAGAAAATCGATCGGGATCGGGGCCGCGGTTCCAGGCACGCCGTCGATACGCGCGGCGCCGTCGTAGCGGACCCGTCCGCCCGGGGTCTGGATCGCGGCGATCGCCAGGCTCTGGGTGTTGAGCATGTTGATGCGGACGTGGGTGACATCGCCGGTGGCCGCGACCAGGCCCTCCTCGATCGCGAAGGGACCGACCCCGGCCAGCAGGTTGCCGCAGTTCTGCGATGTGTCGATCCTGGCCTCGTCCACGACGGCTTGCAGGAACAGATAGTCCACGTCGGCATCGGGCCGGCTGGGAGGGGAGACGATGGCGATCTTGCTGGTCAAGGGATGAGCGCCGCCCATGCCGTCGATCTGACGCGGGTCGGGCGAGCCCATCGCCGCCAGCAGCACCGCATCTCGCGTGGGTATGTCCGCCGGAAGATCAGCCAGCTTGAAGTACAGCCCCTTGGAGGTGCCGCCGCGCATCACGGTGCAAGGGACGGCTGTCTGCATGGCGCTCAGATTTCGTCTTCGCTGTCGACCCAGCGCAGACCCTTCTGCTCCAGCCGCTCGCGCATCTTGTAGATGTCCAGGCCCAACTCGCCGGCAGCCAGGCGCGCCCGTTTGTCGGTCTCATTGGCCTCCCGCTGACGGCTTTTCTCGGCGACGGAGCTGGCATCGGCGCGGCGCACCACCACCACGCCATCATCGTCGGCCACGATCACGTCGCCGGGCCTGATGAACGCGCCGGCGCAGACCAGCGGCCGGTTCACATTGCCCAGTGTTTCCTTGACCGTGCCTTGGGCGAAGATCGCTTTGGACCAGACCGGAAAGCCCATCTCCTGCAGCACGGCGGCGTCGCGCACGCCGGCGTCCATAATTAGACCGCGCACGCCGCGCGCCATCAGCGAGGTCGCCAAGAGATCGCCGAAATAGCCGTCCTCGCAGGGGCTGGTCGGCGCGACGACCAGCACGTCTCCTGGCCGGCATTGCTCGACGGCGACATGCAGCATCCAGTTGTCCCCCGGCGCGACCTCACAGGTCACCGCCGAGCCGGCGATCTTCACCGGACGCCAGATCGGGCGCAGATACGAGGCCAGCAAGCCGATCCGCCCCTGGGCTTCGTGCACCGTGGCGACGCCGTACTCCGCCAGGGCATCGATGATGGCGCTGTCGGCGCGTTGGATGTTACGGACGACCACGTTCATTGCCGAGCTCCGATCTTAGTTCAGCGGGCGTTTGCGGGCGAAGATGACGTTGGTCACTTCAGGCTCTTCTCCAGCCGATCGAGGGTCTGGTAGGCGGGCAGCACCTGGGCCACCGAGGCGTTGGGCTCACGACCCTCGGCGATGGCGGCGAAGAACTCCCGGTCCTGCAGCTCGATGCCGTTCATGGAGACATCCACCTTGGAGACGTCGATCGGCGTCTCCTTGCCATCCACCAAGTCGTCGTAGCGGGCGATGTAGGTGCCGTTGTCGCAGATATAACGGAAGAAGGTGCCCAGCGGGCCGTCGTTGTTGAACGACAGCGACAGGGTGCAGATCGCCCCGGACGGGACCTTCATCTGGATCGACATGTCCATGGCGATGCCCAGCGTCGGGTGGATCGGCCCCTCGATCGCGCGGGCGACCGAGGCGGTCTCCCCCGTCTGATACTGGAACAGGTCGACCGTGTGGCAGGCGTGGTGCCAGAGCAGGTGGTCGGTCCAGCTCCGCGGTTTGCCCAGGGCGTTCATGTTGCTGCGGCGGAAGAAGTAGGTCTGCACATCCATCTGCTGGACCGCCAGTTCGCCGGCCTTGATCTTCTTGTGCACCCACTGATGGCTCGGATTGAAGCGGCGGGTGTGTCCAGCCATGGCGACCAGGCCCGAGCGCTTGGCGACATCCGCCAGCCGTTCAGCGTCGGCCAGACAGTCGGCCATCGGGATCTCCACCTGCACATGCTTGCCGGCCTCCAGGCACTGAATCGCCTGGCTGGTGTGCATGTGGGTGGGGGTGGCGAGGATGGCCGCCTCGACGCCCGGCTGTTTCAGCGCCTCGCCCAGGTCGGTGGTCCAGTGCGGGATAGCGTACTTCTCGGCCACCTCGCGGGTCGAATTCGGCGAGCCGCCGGCGAGCGAGACGATCTCGATCCCCGGAATATTGCCGATGGCCTCAATGTGCTTGACGCCAAAGGCGCCCTGGCCGGCAACGACAATCTTCATGCAAGCTCCGTAGGCGAAGGTGCGCGGACCGGCAAAAGCGGCAGGCCGACGTAGTTCTCGGCCAGGGTGGTCTGGGCCGCGCGCGAGGTTCGAATATAATCCAGTTCCGCGGTTTGCAACCGCCGCTCCAACGGTCCCGTCTCCGGAAAGCGGTGGGTCAGGCCGGTCAGCCACCAGGAGAAGCGCTCGGCCTTCCACACACGAGCCAGGGCCCGGGCCGAATAGCCGTCGATTCCGGCGGCGCTATGGTCGCGGTAGAATTCCTCAAGCGCCTCCGACAGCATGATGATGTCCGAAACGGCCAGGTTCAGCCCCTTGGCGCCCGTGGGCGGCACGATGTGCGCGGCGTCTCCCGCCAGGAACAGGCGGCCGTGCCGCATCGGCTCGGCGACGAAGGTGCGCAAGGGCGCGATGCTCTTCTCGAACGACGGCCCGCGAACCACCTGGGCGCCAGCCTCGGGACCCAGACGCGTACAGAGCTCGTCCCAGAACCGGTCGTCCGACCAGTCCTCGATCCGCTCGTCCAAGGCGCATTGCAGATAGTAGCGGCTTCGGGTCGGCGACCGCATGCTCGCCAGGGCGAAACCGCGCTCATGGTTGCAGTAGATCAGCTCGTGATTGGCCGGCGGCACTTCGGCCAGCACCCCAAGCCAGCCGAAGGGATAGACCCGTTCGAACACCTTCAGCACGGACGGGGGAATGCAGGTGCGGCTGACCCCATGATAGCCGTCGCAGCCCACCACGAAGTCGCAATCGAGGCGGAAATCGGCGCCGCCAACACGCCAGGTGACGAACGGCCGGTCGGTTTCAATGTCATGCGGGGTAACGCCCTCGGCATTGAAGATGATCTTAGGACCGGTCTTTTCGGCGGCGTCGAACAGGTCTTTCATCACCTCCTGCTGGCCGTAGACCATGATGCTCGAGCCGGTCAGGGCGTGCATGTCGATGCGAAACATCTCGCCGTCGTGCGCGATGTTGGTCCCCGTGTGGACCAGACCCTCCCGGCGCATTCGCGCGCCCAGGCCAAGGCGCTCCAGCAGGTCGACGGTGATCTGCTCCAGCACGCCGGCGCGAACGCGGCCCTCGACGTAAGGGCGGTCGTGACGTTCGAGGATGACGGCGTCGATGCCCGCGGCGCGCAGCAGATGGCCCAGGAACATGCCCGCCGGACCCGCACCAATGATGGCGACTTGACTGCGCATGTCCACTCCCCATGGTTGCCGACGAGCGAACGCCCGCAGCTTGCTGCAACTCTACGCTCGCGGGCGGCGGTGGCGATGGATCAAACGCACGGAAACTTGGACATATTGTCCTAGCTCGCTTGCCCGCAGCAGTCGCGCCGGAGCATAATCGGCGCATGCCGGCCAAGATCATTCCCAGCTTTTTTCTCTATGGCGAAGCGCCAATAGCCGTCGGCGACCGGTTCCTGCATCTGGAAAGCCTCGACGATCGCAGTCGTCCCAGCCATTGGAATATCCGCCCCCACGCCCACACCGATCTGAACCACATCTTCTACATCGCCCAGGGCGGCGGGGAGATGCGGGCCGATGCGGCGGTCGTCGCGTTTTCCGCACCCTGCCTGCTGCTCCTGCCCGCTCGCGTGGTGCATGGCTTCAGCTTTGAAACCGACACCGCCGGATCGGT
>Ga0182013_10003500_pt1 | contig 19581 bp, 24 predicted proteins | sample 612S2MmetaG_FD_120487 | JGI IMG/M metagenome (GOLD analysis project Ga0182013, IMG submission 120487) | Permafrost microbial communities from Stordalen Mire, Sweden - 612S2M metaG | ecosystem: Environmental > Terrestrial > Soil > Wetlands > Permafrost | place: Sweden: Stordalen | collected... | reverse complement strand
GAATCCAGCCTTTAGCATTTGGACGGCACGAACTGGGCGACAAGATCTTCGAGCAGTTAAAGCAGAACTACGAGGCCAAGGAGCGGATTCTGACCGCGCCCACCATGCGCGACCACGAGCGGATGGTGATGCTGAGCGTGATCGACGGACTGTGGAAGGACCATCTGCTGTCTATGGATCACCTGAAGGAGGGAATCCATCTGCGCCAATATGCGCAGAAGGATCCGCTGGTGGAGTACAAGAGCGAGTCCTACGACATGTTCGAGGCCATGATGCTGAAGTTCCAGGAGGACACGGTCCGGTTCCTCTTCCGGATGCAGATCCTGGGTCCGGATGGTCAGCCGATGGACGCGGCTCCGCGGCCGAGCCGCGTAGTTCCCAAGGCGCCGCCGGTGGCCAGCGCCCTTCGGCCGGCGACCCCGGATGCCGCGCCGCGAGAGATTTCCATCTCCACGCGGCAGCCCTCGACGACGATCGACGCGCTGGAGAAGGAGTTCCAGCGGAAGAAGCAGCGGGAGCTGGAGGCGGCGAGCCGCTCGGGGGGAGACGCGAGCCAGCCCACGCAGCGCCGAACCGGCGAGAAGGTGGGGCGCAACGATCCCTGCCCCTGCGGGTCGGGGAAGAAGTACAAGAAGTGTCATGGGGTGGGGAAATAGCTGAGCGCCGGCATCCTAGTTCACCGGTTTGGGAATCAGCCCCCTTTTGGCAAGCTTGTTGTGCGCTCCGGGGCGCCCGGCGCTAGCGGACTAATTCAGTTCGGATGCGGTTTGAATAGAGGCGTCTACAGTGCCTGATAGATGCTGTTGCAGAGTATCCCGGAGCTTGAAGAGTTTTTCCATAGCGTGAGCGTCAACACGGAAGCTGGGAATGCGTTCAGTTCCGCTGATCAACTCCTCGATTTTATTAAAAACTTCTTGATATCGGCGATCTCGAAAGAGCATCCTGACTTCGTCGACGCGCGCTCTGAGGCTGAGCAGAAAGATCAATTCTTCTCTCTTTGTTTTATTGAAAAGTAGCGAGTACAGCTTGGCTCCGTCGCTTAGTCTCCCTATAACTTTGAATGGGATCAACTGAGCAACCCCCACAAATGCCGAAGCCAGGATAAACAATGCGAAAACATTGGCTGAAACTGTATCACGAATCGCAAATGGAATTATGAGAAGCGCAGCGCAGAAGTTGGCGAGGGAGCCACCTAAGAGAAATCCAAAGGATTGCCATTTGGACCACAGTCCCGGCACCTTGCGAAACTGCGCCTGCACAGAGCCATCGAGGAATCTCTTTCGGCTCAATGTCCATTGCCAAGGATGCGGGAGCTGGAGTTGGACCGGCCCGACTTTCAATGCGATGATCCGAAACCCGCAAAGAAGCCCACCCAGAATGTGACCGGCCTCGTGAACTAGAACCGCGGCGAGAACGTACGCGGAAAACCCAAGAAACAAGCCGGCCAGCATAACGCTCGATGGGATGACTGCCGAAAACATAGCTCAGTATCTCAGTCTTGGCCGCGAATTCAAAAGCGCAGCATTTCCCTCAAGCCGCGTTCGGAATCTTTGCGGTCAGTTGGACGCCGAGAGCGTTCATGACAGCGAGCGTTGTCTTCAGCGTGGGGTTTCCTTTTTCGCTGAAAGAGCGATAGAGCTGCTCACGGGACAATCCCGTATGGCCGGCAATCTGGGCCATGCCCTTGGCGCGCGCCACGACGCCCAGCGCGTGCGCGATGTAGCCCGCGTCGTTGGTTTGAAATGCCTCCGCCATGAATATGGCAATCGCTTCGTCCGAGCCGAGGTCTTCTGCCGGATCATAGTTTGTCAATCTCTCAGCCACTTTCTTTGCTCCATTCCGCCGCCAGGCGCTTCGCTGTTTTGATGTCGTTGGCCTGTGTGCTCTTGTCGCCGCCGCACAGCAGGATGACGATGGTATTGCCCCGCTTCATGTAATAGACTCTGTAGCCCGGTCCATAGTCGATGCGCAATTCGCTGATACCTTGCCCAACCGGCTTCACATCCCCAGTATTCCCAAAGGCCAGACGATCAAGTCGAGAGGCGATCAGAGCGCGTATCCGCTGATCCTTGAGCCTTATGCGCCATTTTCGAAAGGTCTCGGTTTGTTTGAATTCGATCATGGCGAATACTGTAGTTTATAGACTACCACGCTTTAGCTTTCATTTCACCGACAATGCAACAATTTAGACGATCCGGGAAGAAGTACAAGAAGTGCCATGGGGTGGGGAAATAGCTGAGCACCGTTTGGGAGACGGTCACTGAGCTCATCTGAAGAGGCTGAAGCCCTTTTTCTTCTTTTCCTCTTCTTCGGGCAATCCGCAGGCTTTACGGGCCATCCGCCTGATCGCGTTCGGAATGGGCGAGTCCTCCGACGCGAGGGAAGTGGCGTTGTTCCGGATTCGCCGGGCAGAGGCATAATCGTTGGGAATCTTCCACTGGGCCGCTCGGGTGAGAGCCTTGGTAATATGCTCTTCACCAAAGAGCAGGCTCCGAGGCGTATAGCGGTTGAGGACGATCTGGAGTTTGCGGCCCCTGGTGGCGAAGAACTGCGAGATCAGGCGATTTGCGTTTCGCAGTTCGGAAATGTCGACCTGAGTGACCAGGTAGGTGGTAGCGGAAAGGTCAAAGAGAGCCGAATCCTTCAAATCGTGTCTATATCCGGCATCCACCACCACGTAATCGAAGCTCTGGCGGGCGACTGCCAGCAGCTTATCGACAGCCTCCACGGGGGCCTCGGTCCGGGAGAATTCCCCTGGAGCCGCAAGGACGAACAATCCCGAGGAATGCCTGATCAGCAGCGAAGCAAGAAGATTCGCATCCAGCCGGCTGGAATCGTGAAAAGCGTCGTCGGTCGTAAACTGCGGGACGAGCCCGAGATTGATTGCCACATCTCCCAGCGGGATGCCAAGGTCGATCAACAGCGTTCTTTCGCCGGACTCCTGGGCCAACAACACCGCAAATATGGAGGCGACGGTGGTGACTCCGCATCCGCCCTTTGCGCCGAGAAAGACGGATAAACTGCCGGCTTTTCTTTTGGCGGGGCGAGCCCCTGGAAGTCGGACTGAAACGCGGTCCAGCGCATCAGCCATATCGGCGGCGGTGATGGGCAGCACGAGAAGCTCGCGGGCTCCAGCACGCATGCACCGCACCAGGTTATCCTGATCAGCCTGCTGCGAAAAGACCATCACGGTCCGGGAGCCATCGTCGCAGATACTCTCGACCGCAGTGAGGGCGAGATCCGGGTTACCGTCCAGATCAACGATGACGACGTCGTGATGCTCCTCCAGCATCCGGGACATTTCGTCGCGGTCGGCAGGGTAGGAAGAAAACTCCTGAACGCGCACCCCCTGGCATTCGGCAAGAGCGCCGGCTATTGCCTTGCGGCGCGGTTCATCCGGGCCGATCAGAACGACGGATAATACGTGGGCGCCATGGGCGCCAGCGAACTCAGGAACGCCTGCCATAGTGCTATTGCAACTCCCAGTTGCCTGCAACAATGCTTAGTCTACGCTGAAAATCGCCGAATCGCCTGCCTCTTTTTCATATCGAGAAACAATTGCGCCACTCATCTTTCAGATGGGGCCCTGGCAACTGTGGGCAAGGCGGCCTCGGCTTCCACTCCGGCGAAAAGACCGACCGCAGGCGCCCCGGTTTCCCGCTGCCCTTGAAGGCCCCGTGCCGGCTTGCTGTGAAGGCCACGCTAGTGTGGTGAATCTGAAGTTCATCGAAGAACAACCGCAGATTCTTCGACTCACCACCCCCGAACTGAAAGACGTTCGGGGCCCCGTTCGCTCCTAATGAACGGAGCCGGAAATGCTGCATTTCGCAGCGCCCCTACAGGGCGCGTGATCGTATTGGGCAGCATCCCAGGACTGCGCTTCGCTTGTCCTGGGCTATTTTCCCAGCATCCCTCCGGGATGCGAAAGAAAGACGTTCATCTCCGGACGTAACTCGCCGCGGCGAGTTGGGCTGCTCAGAATGACAGCCGGTTTTGTGTTGCGTATTTCGGACTCAGGACACTAGCGCATTTTCACTGTTCCTGTAACGCGGAGATCGTGGTATCCCACCCATTCCGCGATGAAGATCAAGAAGCAGGTTCTTCGACTCCGCTCCGCTTCGCTCAGAAGGATGGGGCAACCATGACCTTGCACCAACTCTGAAAATGCGCGAAGTTGACGTTCACACCGGCTGAAGCCCAGGGAAACCCTCAGCGCGCTTTTCCGAAGAGGGTGAAGCCCTTTTTCTTCTTCGGCGTTTCGGAGGCGCCGCAGGCTGCGCGGGCCATCTGCCGGATCGCGATCGAAATGACCGAGTTTTCAAGCGCGACGGGAACGGAGTTGTTCCGGGTCCGCCGGGCATTGGCATAGTCGTCGGGAATCCTCCACTGGGCCGCTCTGGTAAGCGCCTTGGTAATATGCTCTTCATCGAAGAGCAGACTCCGAGGCGTATAGCGGTTAAGGACGATCTGGAGTTTACGGCCCCTGTTGGCGAACAACTGCGTGACCAGGCGATTTGTGTTTCGCAGTTCGGAGACGCCAACCTGGGTGATCAGGTAGATGGTGGCGGAAACGTCAAAGAGAGCTGAGCTTTTCAAATCAAGTCTCGATCCGGCATCGATCACCACGAAATCGAAACTCTGGCGGGCGACCGCCAGCAGTTTATCGACAGCATCCACGGTGACCTCGGTCCGCTGGAGTTCTCCTGGGGCGGCAAGCACGAACAATCCCGAGGCATGCCTGGAGAGCAGTGAAGCGAGAAAACTCGCGTCCATTCGGGTGGGATCCTGAAAAGCGTTGTCTGTCGAATACCTGGCGACGATCCCGAGGTTGATCGCCACGTCTCCCAGCGGGAGGCCAAGGTCGATCAACAGTGTTTTTTCGCCCGACTCCTGGGCCAACAATATCGCGAAATTGGAGGCGAGAGTGGTGACTCCGCAGCCGCCTTTGGCGCCGAGAAACACGAATAGACTGCCGGCCTTCCTTCTGGCAGGGCGAGCCCCTGGAAGCCGGACTGAGACGCGAGACAGGGCATCCGCCATATCGGCCGCGGTGAGGGGTGGAGCGAGAAACTCGCGGGCGCCCGCACGCATGCACCGGACCACGATTTCCCGATCGGCCAACTCCGAAAAGACCATCACGGTCCGGGAGCCATCGTCGCAGATGCTCTCCACTATATTGAGGGCGAGATTCGGGTCACCGTCCAGATCGACGATGGCGACGTCGTGATGCTCTTCCAGCATCTTGGACATTTCGTCGAGGTCGGCAAGGTAAGAAGAAAACTCCTGAACGCGCACCCCCGGGCATTCGGCAAGAACCCCGGCGATTGCCTTGCGGCGCGGTTCATCCGGGCCGATCAGCGCGACGGATAATACACCGGCGCGGAGTGCGCCAGGAACTTCAGGAAAGCCTGCCATAGTGCTATCGCGACTCCCATTTGCCTGCAACAGAGGTTAGTTTACCCTGAGATGGCCAAATTGTCTGATATCTTTCTCAAGAGTAATGCCGTTGCGGTAGTTATCCTTTAGATTCGGACCGGGCGGCTGAAGGCAGGGGGCGTCATCTTTTTTGAATGGCGACGCGGTGCCCCGAAAAATCCTCAGCGCGATCTTCTGAAGAGGCTGAAGCCTTTCTTTTTTTCCGGGGTGGCGGGGAGGCCGCAGGCGGTTCGAGCCATCTGGCGGATCACCCTTGAGATGGGCGAGTCCTGCAAGGCGACCGGATGGGCGGTATTCTGGGTGCGGCGGGCGGTGGCGTAATCGTCGGGAATCTTCCAGACGGCGGGCCTGGTGAGGGCCTTGGCAATCTGCTTTTCATCAAAGAGCAGGGATTGCGGCGCATACCGGTTGAGGACGACCTGGAGCTTGCGGTCGCGGGCGGAGAAGAACTGGGAGATCATGCGATTGGCGTTGCGCAACTCAGAGACGCCGACCTGGGCGATGAGGTAGAGGCTGGCGGATTCATCAAAGAGAGAAGTGCCGCGCAGGTCGACCCGCGAGCCGGCATCGACGACCACAAAATCGAAGCTCTGGCGGGCGACGGACAGCAGTCTATCGATGGCTTCATTGGAGGCCAGGACGGGGGAGAACTCGCCGGGAGCTGGGAGCACGGACAGGCCCGAGCTATGCTTGGACAGGAGCGAGCGGAGGAAGTTGGCATCGAGCCGGCTGAAATCCTGAAAGGCGTTGGCGGTGGAGTACTGCGCGGTCATTCCGAGGTTGATGGCCGCGTCTCCGAGCGGGAGCCCGAGATCAATGAGCAGAGTGCGCTGACCTGACTCCTGGGCCAGCGCGACGGCGAAGTTGGAGGCGATAGTGGTGACTCCGCAACCGCCTTTGGCGCCGAGAAAGACGAAGAGCTTTCTGGATGACCGCTTGCCGTGAGCACCCGCCGAACGATTGATTGAGACCCGGGCCAGCGCGCCGACCACATCGGCGCGCAGCAGCGGGAGGGTGAGGAACTCGCGCGCGCCGGCGCGCATGAAGCGGATGGCCAGCTCCAGATTGGTCTGCGCCGAGTAGACCATCACCACCGTGGAATTGGTGGCGCAGAGGTTCTCGACGACATCGAAGGCGTACTCCGGGTCGCTGTCCACGCCGATGAGGACGGCGTCGTAGCGCTTCTCCAGCATCCGGGGCAGTTCCTCGAGGTCGGCAGGAAAGGAAGAGTACTCCCGGACCGCCGTGCCCTGAAAACCGGCCAGGGCCTCGGCTACCTCCTGGCGGCGCTGGTCATCGGGATCGATGAGCGCGGCGGAGAAGACGACGGCGCCAGAGGCTTCCGATATAGGGTCAAGAACGGGCATGGCATATGTTGCTTCCATTTGCCTGCTTCGCCGCCGGGCTCAAGCCGGGACGGGTGGAATGCAGGCGGATTCTCTTCAACGGACACGTGGCTCTCATCATGAGCGAATCCATTCCGCGGAGGCTGCTGGAGCGCGGGCGAACGGGAGCGCGCAAACGAGCGAACCGGCCAGGGGCGTCCCTGGACGAAGACCTGCGGCCGGTAAGCCTGGCTTGCGGCCTTGCGTTGCGCTCCCCGGATGCGCCCGCTACTCGGCCAGCGCGAAGGTGAGCGCCACTTCCACAGTGAAGGAGCCGGGTCCAGGCTCGAATTTCCATTTGCGCACGGCGTCCTCGGCGGCGGACGAGAGCATGTGGTTTCCGCTGACCGCTTTCACGTCCGTCACCTTGCCCTCCGCGTCCACGGTGACCGAGAGGCGAACCTCGCCTTCGATTTTCATGCGCTTGGCAAGCTCGGGATAGACGGGCGCGACCCGCGATTTGACGGCCCGGGAGTCGGCGGCGGCGGAGGGGAGGGCCAGCGCGACGAGCAGCGCCAACGCAGCCGCCCGCACCATGCGCACTCCCATGCGCCGCCAGCCGCCAGAACGGAATACGAAGCGAATCTTGTTCATGAGACACCTCTGAGCACAGAAGCTGCTCATGGAGGTTATCGGCGTCCAATGAACCTTCGTTAATGCATTTTCAGAATCTAATTACTGGAGATATCGGGAGTTGCGGGAGAACAGCTTTCAGCTAACAGCTATCAGCTAACAGCTTTCAGTTGGTTGAGGGGTAAAGCTGGCCGCCTATGCGCTTCCATGGGGGCAACTTTGCGGTGATCTCGCCGAGCTTCAGGCTAGAAGCTTGGAAGAAACAGGAACCTGATTGGGTTTGCCAGTTCACCAAAGTAAGAGAGGTGGCCTCAGAGCATCTTGAAACAAATGCAGCGAGTTAGCCCCCGCTGCGCGGGGATGGCAAGTTAGCAAGTTGGCGGGCGTAGTGATCGACGCCCGTTTCATCCCCCGTGGGCTGGCGAAGCCGGTGGACGACTAAAGGCTAAGAGCTGCTTTCACAGCGGCGAAGGTCAGGTCCTGGGCGGCGGAGTTGTGCTCGTCGCGCCAGAGATCGAAGAGGCGGCCGTAGCTGAGGGTGATGTACTGGGCCGGGTCGATGCGGAGGCGGGCGGCGGCGCGGTCAATCCACTCGGCGGAGCCTTCCAGTTCGGCGAAGTTGCCGATGGGGGTCTCGTCGACGACGCAATGGCCCTCGCCGTCGCTCCACTCGGCGCGCCATTTTTCGTAGCGGAAGGCGGGAACCAGGCCGAGCGAGAGAAACACTGTGGCCAGCGCCTCGCCGTCGGCGACTTCGGTCTCGGTCTCGATGCGGTGCTTGTGAGTGTCTTCGCCGGGGCCGATGTCAGGGAGGCGCTTATGGGTAAGAATGGCGTGACCGGCATAGTTGCGGATGCGCAGGATCTCCGTGCGGGCGCGCATCGCGCGGTCCGGCGTGTCGTAGAGGACGTTGGACTCGAAGGCGCGCGGGGTATGCAGGGTGAAGCCGGCGGCCTCAAGACGTTGAGGGAGTCCGGCCAGGTCGGCGGGCGTGTCGAGGCGGAATTTGATCTCGGTTTCGATGGGCATAACGAAAAGCGGCCTCTAGCTGCTAACTTCCAGTCCCCAGCTTTGAGCCTGATTGGCGTTCGAGGCTGAGCCGAATTCAACAAGCCGGCCGCGCGGCGAACAAGCGAACAGCTAGAGGCTAGAAGCCAGAGGCTAACAGGGTGAGTATACGGCAGGTGGCGACTTGCGCGGCGAACAAGCGACAATGAAGACGTGAAGACACTGCGATTGGTTGTGGACCCGGCGCATATGGGGTCCGCCGAAGCGGAACAGGCGCTGGAGCGGGCGGCGGCGATTCTGCGCGCTGGCGGCCTGGTGGCGCTGCCGACCGAGACGGTCTACGGACTGGGCGCGAATGCGCTGGACGCGGCGGCGGTGGGGCGGATATTCGAGGCCAAGGAGCGGCCGGCATGGGATCCGGTGATTGTGCATGTGGCCGGGCCGGATGGCGGGGCGGCCATGCTCGATGGGTTGGTGAAAGAGGTTCCCGATGCGGCGCGGAAGCTGATGGCGGCCTTCTGGCCGGGTCCACTGACGCTGCTGCTGCCGCGGACGGCTGCCGTGCCCGATGCGGTGACGGCTGGACGGCCGCTGGTGGGGGTGCGGATGCCGGCGCATCCGGTGGCGCTGGAGCTGATTCGCCGGGCCGGGGTTCCGGTGGCCGCGCCCAGCGCGAATCTCTTTGGCCGCATCAGCCCGACCACCGCCGCGCATGTGCTCGCCGATCTCGATGGGCGGATCGATGCGGTTGTGGATGCGGGGCCGACGGAGCACGGGGTCGAGTCCACGGTGCTCGACCCGAACACAAGTCCGATGACGATCTACCGGCCGGGAGCGGTGACGAGCAACCAGATTCAGGAGATTGCCGGGGCGGTGGAGAACTACCGCGAGAGCGGGGCGCCGCAGGCCAGGCCACGGGAGGCGCTGCCCTCGCCGGGGGTCGGGCTGCGGCACTATGCGCCCAAGGCGCGACTGGTGCTGGTCGGCGCGGCGCTCGACAGGCTCGGCGGGTTGCTGGCGCAGACGGCGCGTGACCTTCGAGGAGAAAAAGTAGGCGTGATGCTGCCAACCGAGGTAGCCGCGCCGGCTGAGATTGCGGCGGTCTTTGCCTGGGGACGGTGGGCGGCTCCGGAGGAGCTGGCGCGAAGCCTCTACGCCGGGTTGCGCGCGCTGGATGCCGCGGGCTGCACGGTGATTCTCTGCCCTGTTCCGCCGGCCGAAGGGATTGGCGCGGCCATACGGGACCGACTGATAAAGGCAGGGAGTAGGGACTAGGGACTAGGGACTTAGGGACTAGGGACTGAGGGACTTGCCGGGATGGGGGCAGACGAAGCGCCTTCGCCGGGGTTCGCGGTATCCCACCCTTTCCGCAAGAAAGCGCGGAAAGGATGGGGCACCCAGCGGTTGTGAACAAAGGCGGCAAGTTAGCCCGCTTCGCGGGGTTGGCGAGTTAGCGAGTTAGCAAGTTAGCAAGTCGGCGGGATTGGCGAGATAGCAAGTCAGCGGAATTCCTGGGAATGTTGGCTGTTCCGCCTGGTCCCTGGTCCCTGGTCCCTAATCCCTAGTCCCTGGTCCCTAATCCCTAGTCCCTAGTCCCTGGTCCCAAGTCCCTAGTCCCTAGTCCCTGGTCCCAAGTCCCTAGTCCCTAGTCCCTGGTCCCTAATCCCTAGTCCCTGGTCCCTAATCCCTCACTGGCCAGAGTCGCCCTGTTTGTACATGTACTTAATGGCGGATTTGTAGACCAGGGTCTTCTGGCGGCCGCGGATCTTGAGGACATTGCGGTCATACCACTCGACGCAGCCTTCGACCTTCTCGCCGTCTTCGAGAACAAGGACCATGGGCGTCTGCGCCTGAATCTGCTTTTGCAGGTAGAAGAGCTCAGCTTGCCGCAGGGATGACTCAGCCTCAAGGATTTGAGAGGTCAGGCGAAAGGGCGCGGAAGTCTGCCGGCTGCGGCTGCGCGCCTGGGCAAGAGCGGAGGGCGGCGCGACGGGTTTGCCGGCGGCGGGTCGAGTTTCTTCGGTGCTCATCAGAAAGGTCCTCCCAATAAGAATAGCGTTGCTAATCGGGGCCGAGGCTCACGGCCATGGCGTCGAGCGAAAGCGAGCGGAGCAGGTTGCGGCGCATCCCCTGCTCGACCTGCACGAGGGCGCGGGCAGCGGAATCAATCCAGTCTACGCTCACGCCCTGGGCCAGGCGGGTGAGGTCGGCTTCGATGTCCAGATTGCGGATGAGTTGGGGCGTGCCGGCCACGATGAGCAGCAGATCCTCGATGAGGCTTCCCAGGGCGCGGAGCAGGTTGAGCGTCTTCTCCTGGCCGTCGGCGCCGGCGCGGTAGCTTTCGGTGGCGTGGAAGAGCGCGGAGTAGTCAGGCTCCCGCAGGGCTGTGCGGAGCAGGATGAGGGCGTCCTGGCGGCTGGCCAGATAGACGCCGAGGTCGAGGGTGAGCGCGCGGCCCACGGCGCCTTCGGCGAGGCACGCGGCCAGAGCGCGGTCCTGAGGCTTGAGTTGCGGACGGCGGCGGCCGAGCAGGGCTTCCAGGTCGGAGGCGGGAATCGCGCCCAGCCGGTAGAGGACGGAGCGGGAGCGGATGGTGGGCAGCAGCTCCTGCGGGTTCTCGGTGAGCAGGATGAGCGAGGTGTGCGCGGGCGGCTCTTCGAGGACCTTGAGGAGCGAGTTGGCCGCCTCTTTCATGAAGGCCGAGGAGGTGAAGATGGTGAAAGTGCGCCGGGATTCGACGGGCGGGCGGTAATAAGCGACGTGAATCGCCTGGCGGACCTGGCCCAGCTTGATGAGCAGTTGCGGAGGGTCGGGCGGGATGATGAGCAGATCCGGGTGGGTCTGAATGAGGATGCGGGTCTCGCGCTTGTCGGTGTCGCGCATCTCGTCGCGGGCGGCCACGGCCTCGGCGACCAACGTCTCAAGATCGGCGGAGAGCGCGATGCGGGTGCAGTTAGCGCAGACTCCGCAGAAGTCGGGCAGGCCGTCAGATTCAGTAGGCTGGAGGCAGTTGACGGCCTGAGCCAGCATCAGCGCCAGCGTGTACTTGCCTGCCCCGCGCGGCCCGGCCAGGATCAGCGACTGGGGGAAGCGCTCCGCGCGAATGCTCTCGCGCAGATGGGTGACGGTCGCCGTGTTGCCTAGGAATTGCTGGAAGCCCATGAGTTGAGTCTAGAGTATCCCAGAAAACGTCGCGACTCCTTGCCTTCCACACCGGCGAGGGAAAAGCAAATCGCTGGTCCGTCAACTCCGCTGCGCTCCACCCAGGATGAAAGCCAGGTTCGACCCCTTGGGATAAAAATTTCTGTCAATGAAACTTGACATTTCTTATCTCGTTATGTAATGTTTACTTGTCACTTAGTAAAGGAGACCAATCATGGAACGTAGTACCGGTAGTCCTGCCAAATACCGGATGGAGGGCCGCATCCTCCTCCTCATCGTGCCGTTATTTGTGTTGGATGGAGTCCTAGGTTACTGGGGGTTCCATTATCACCACCTGCACCCAACCGGCGCTTTGGCTTACCTGTGCGCTTTTCTCAACTCGATGCCCATGATTGCATTCATCGTCGTCATCGGGCTTTACCTGGCCGAGGAAAAAGATGATTTCATGCGTGCTTTATGGGTTCAATCGATGCTTTGGGGCATTGGCGTGACCCTGACTGTCACCACCTTTTGTGGAACACTGGCGAAATATGGTCAAGGCCCTCTGATTGATATCCCGTCAATTCAATTTGTGTTCAGTCTCGTCATGATTTTCTCAATGGTGGTGATCAAGTGGAGGAACCGATGAAGAACCGGCTGCGAGTGCTGCGTGCGGAGCGGGAGTGGTCGCAGGCCGATCTCGCCGAGCGGCTGGAGGTCTCGCGCCAGTCGGTCAACGCCATCGAGACGGGCAAGTACGATCCCAGCTTGCCGCTGGCCTTCAAACTGGCGCGGCTGTTTGGAACGACCATCGAGGGGATCTTTACGGATAAGAACTGATGGGGAATTTTCAAACAGCGCTCTCTGGGGCTGGCCTATACTGGCCCTATGCTTTCTCTGTCTGCTTCTTCCCGTCTGTTTGCGTCCGTGCTGGCCGCGGCCGGGCTGGTTGTTGTTCTGGCTCAGCCGCCTGCGGCGCGCGCCTGGGGCAATGGGGGCCATCGGCTGATTAACAAGCTGGCGGCGAGTACGCTGCCCGCCGATGTGCCGGCCTTTCTGCGCTCGCCCGAGGCCGTCGCCGAAATCGAGTACCTGGGCCCCGAGCCGGACCGCTGGCGCTCGCCGGCCGAGCCGGAGTTAAGCGCCGCCCAGGCCCCCGAGCACTTCATTGACCTGGAGCCGGCCGACGCGCTGGGCCCGCTTCCGCACCGCCGGCTGGACTTTGAAGCCATGGTCTTTGCCTCTGGCCAGCGGCCGGAGAAGATCGGCCTGCAGCCCTGGGAGACGACCGAAGTCTGGGAGCGGCTGAAGGCGGCGCTGCGGGAATATCGCAAACTGGCCGCCGGCGACGGGGATACGCGCCCGGTGGAGCAGGCCATTCTCTTCTATGCAGGCTGGCTCGGCCACTATGTGGGCGACGGCTCGCAGCCGCTTCACACCACCATTCAATACAACGGATGGGTGGGGCCAAATCCCAACGGGTACACCACCGGCCACCAGATTCACTGGCAGTTCGAGGGGCCGTTTGTGGACGCCAACCTGCGCGAGCCCGAGGTGCGGGCCAAAATGACGCCTCCCAAGGCCATCCAGGGGGATATCTTCGACGCGTACGTGGCCTACCTGCGGCAATCGAAGACCTATGTGGAGAGGGTCTACCAACTGGACAAGGCGGGAGGGTTCGTGGGCAAGGGAACGGCCGAGTCGCGGGAGTTTACCGCCGGACGGCTGGCTGCCGGGGCCAGCATGTTGCGCGACATGATCTATACCGCCTGGCTGGAGAGCGCCAAACCGGTGGCTGATCCCTACGCGGGGAAGTGAGGCTGAAGAACAGTTCTCAGTTGTCAGTTTTCAGCTCCGCTTCGAGTGGAATTTGCACGGAAGAGGACTCAACTGTGTGCGATGGGGACGGCAGCGGAAAAAGCTGGCGGCTGGAAGCTGGTCCTGGTCAGTCGGCGCACTCGCCCGCGGCTACGGCGGGAACCCGGCGCAGGACGAAGGTCAGCATCGCCGTCATCAGCGCCACGGCCGGGATGGCGACCACGAGCCAGGCCAGCAGCGCCTGAAGGGTCAGCCAGCCCCACTGCGAAAACAACACCGTGGGGGAACTGTGCAACAGGGCCAGCGCGCCGGTGGCGCGGCCTGAGCCAAAGCGGAACAAACGCCCGCCCAGCCGCACAAAGGGCACAATCAGCAGCAACTGTAACGGCATTACCAGGTAATTCGCGGCTTGAATGGCAGGGAGATTGAGCCCAAAGGCCAGCGCGAGCGCCCCGCACAGCACCGTCGGGATGCCGATCACCGGAATGCAGCCGATGGCAAGGCCCAGCGCAAGCGTCAGCGCCAGCCGCCGGGGCGAGATGCCCTGCCGCAGCCACACGACCGACTTCCGCCGTATCGATTCCATGACCTTCGTTGCCACTGTTCCATGGTACCGGGAAAAAGGCGCAAGCGGCCAATTCTTTGCCGGGGTGGCAGCAGAGGTCTGAAATCCGCGAGAGCCGCTCCCGGTTTGTGTTTTGTAATCTTCTCGCAAAAAGGTTGGAGGGGCGCGGAGCATGGGCGCCGTCCCTACAGGACTCCGGATAAACTGTTGGTTTCGCCATCGTCACCCCACGCTGAAGCGCGGGGCTAACAACCGCTGCGCCTACGGCGCGGTGTTACGCTAATGGGGCAGGTTCAGCAACACCCGGCGGCGCGCAGACGCCGGGCTTTCACGCTCCCGCTTCCGGCGTCTCAGTGAGCGCGGCGATTCTCGGCACGAGCCGCTCGAGCAGCCGGGCCAGCCGCTGCTCGACCTGCCGGCCGGTTTCGAAGACCTCCTCGTGGCTCAGCAGCGTTGCGCCCAGGCCGGCGGCCAGGTTGGTCACGCAACTGATGCCCAGCACTTCAATTCCCATGTGGCGGGCCACAATCGTCTCCGGCACGGTGGACATGCCCACCAGCGTTGCGCCCAGCGCGCGGAAGGCGCGAATCTCGGCCGGCGTCTCGAAGCTCGGCCCGCTGACGGCCAGGTAAGTGCCCTCGTCGAGTTCGAAGCCCTCCTCGGCCGCCGCTTCCCTGGCCAGGGCACGAAGCCGCTTCGAGTAGGCCTCGGTCATGTCTGTAAAGCGAAGGCCCGCGCCGGGGCGGACGGCAAAGCGCGGCTCGTTCGGCCCGGCCAGCGGGTTCCATCCCATCAGGTTGATGTGGTCGGCGAGCGCAACAAGCTGGCCCTGATGGTAGCCCTCGGCGATGCCGCCGGCGGCGTTGGTCAGGACGACAGTCTTGATGCCGAGCGCGCCCAGCACGCGCAGGGGGAAGGTGACCTGACGCGGGGTGTAGCCCTCATAGAAATGCACCCGCCCCTGCATGACGATGACAGGCACGCCGTTGGGGCACCCCAGCGACGAAGACCCGTCGCCGGGGACCCCGCCGAGCAGGCCCGCGACCATGCGGCCGGTGTGGCCCTCGACGGTGGAGCGGGGGAAGTGGGGAATTTCGGCGTAGGGCACGACGACCGGCTCGGCAACCGCCTTGGCGACGGCCCCCAGCCCGGAGCCGAGGACGATGCCCACGCGAGGATTGAACGGGCCGAACATAACCCGCAAGAACGCTGCAGCTTCAGAGACTTGGTCGTAGTGTGTCATTTTTGAGCCTGCCGGTACGCTTCCGGAATTCTACAGCGCAGACCTATATGCTGGGGAAAAACACGGCGGGCGAGATGTGAAACCGCTGGCTGAGCTGTTCGATGTGCGCCGCGTTCAGCTTGCGTTTGCCGGAAAGCACTTCGGAGACGACGCTCTCACCGCCCAGCTCCGCGGCCAGATCGCGCTGCTTCAAGCCGTGCTGGTCGAGCAGAAACCGCAGCACGCCGGCCGGGGAGGCTTTGGGTACGGAGTAATGCTCCTCTTCATAGCGCTCAATGAGCAGGGTGAGCAGTTCGATGGCCTCCACCTGGGCCGGCGCCGGGCGCGGCTCGGAAGTCAGCCGGTAGAGGGCCTTGGTATAAGCTGCAAGCTGCTCCTCGGAACGGATCAGGTGAGGCGCTCCGCGCTCGATCATCTTTGCCGGGTTTGCTAGAACTGTAGCCATTCCGCCCTCTTCTTTTCGGTTGCGGCGCACCATCGGCTGTACTCTTTGTGCGTCATGAACGACCCTATGTAGACATGCCCCAATGTCAAACGTCCGTCAATCACCTTGGCATAATGAACCGCAACGACTAGCCGGTCGCGATTGTGCAGGATGTTGAAGACGACAAAACCGTCACCGTCGTCGGCATCGGGAAAACTGGCCCGCAATTCCTGAAAACTCCGCCATCGGGCCGATCTCACAATCCGGGTCCAGGAGCCGATCTCCTGCGCCGCCTCCCGATACTCCTCAGACGCCTGCTGGAGGCGTTTGATGGTGACGATATGCACTGCCTTAGATTACTTCGCAACTTGCGAAGTGTCAAACGAGCAGTCGCATCCGTTAGAGTGTTGAACTAAGCGCTGGTTGAATTGAAGCGTGATCCACGTTGAAGGAGGCTGCGCCGGATGTGCCGGAATATCAAGATGCTTTTCAACTTCGATCCTCCCGTGACGGAGGAGGAGATTCGGGCGGCGTCGCTGCAGTTCGTGCGGAAGGTCAGCGGGTTCAACAAGCCGTCGAAGGCCAACGAAGCGGCGTTTTTGGCGGCGGTGGAGGAGATTCGGGCAGCGTCGGCCCGGTTGCTGAGCGCGCTCGAAACCAATGCGCCGCCCCGGAGCCGTGAGGAAGAGGCGGCCAAGGCAAAGGCGCGGAATGCGGAGAGATTTGGAGACGGGAGACGCGCGGGATGAAAGAGATTGTTGCCGTAATCTTTGGGCTCGGGCTGGGGTGCAACGCATTGCTGTTTGTGCCGCAGGTGCTGGCCGTCTGGCGGAAGAAGAGCGATGAGGGGATTTCGCTGATCACGTTTGGAGGATTCAGCGTGTTGCAGGTGGTTGGCATCGTGCATGGGGTGTACCAACGGGATCTTTCGCTGATTCTGGGGATGGCGGCGAGTTTGCTGACTTGCGGGAGTGTGACGGTGTTGACGATTCTCTACCGGATGAAGCGGACGCGGGCTGGGATCTAAGGCCGATCCACAATTGCTGTACCTTGAGTCGGCTACCTCGGCCGCGTCTTCCTTCCGCGGCAGGCTGCGCGCCGGGTCTTGCATATAATTACCTTCCACAGGCGCAGAATGTTAGAAGGTTCTGGAGAGAAGAGATGGCGAGAGAGAGCCGGGCGTCGATACGGATTGAGCGGCAATGGGAAACCACTGTCAGGGATCTGCCAGGTCTGTGCCTGAAGGGCGCCCCCTCCCCCCTATTTACCGTGAAACGGTGAAACTGTGACGCGACGGACGGCCGCCCCTACCCCCCTTTTTATTTTTTCATCCGGCCAGAAAACTTGCATATGAATAATCGAAACCGTGAAACTCATTCCAATTCCAGGGGGAAAACAGCGCTTCTCCGGCTACGGAAGGCCGCGAAAATGCCCGGGAATTGCCCTTGTTTCAGCCCGGGTGCGCCTTATTGTCCCAGCGCCAGCACGGCCAGCAGCAGCAGCCAGGCCAGGCTCATCGTGTGCCAATACCAGGCTGTCGCGTCCACGGCGATCTGGCGGAATTCGACCCGCCGCAGCCAGCCCAGCGCGCTCAGGCAAAGGCTAAGCGCCATGACGCCGAGCAGCAGGTGGGCGGCATGAAAGCCGGTAATCAGATAGAAGAAATAGCTGGCCGGGGTCGCGTTCTTGTCAAAGGCAAAACCATGGGCCGTCAACTGCTTCCAGGCGGTCCACTGCCCGGCAAGGAATAGCGCGCCCAACGCAAGCGTGGCCGCCACCCAGGGCAGCGCGCGCCTGAGCGCGGGCCGTCCCATCCCGAGCCACTCCTCCAGCGCGTCGATCTCATGGAAGATCTTGCGGCGGGCAAGCTCCATGGTGAGCCCGCTCAGCAGCAGAACCGCCGTGTTGAGATAGAGAATGGGCGGCAGGAGAACCGGATGCCAGTCGCCGATCTGTTTTTGCGTGCGCGGGTCCATATGCGATGCACTGTGGCTTGCAAAGAAGACTGCCACCAGGACGGCGAAGAACATCATGTCGCCCGCCAGCGCGGAAAAGACGTAGAAGCGGATGCGGAGCAGAAGTTCCCTCGGGCCTCCATGCTCGTCCTTCCAGTTGTCGCCGCCGCCATCCCCGCCCCCGCTGTCGCCGCCGCCGGTGGGCCGCTTGACGGCCGGCGGCTGGCCGCCGAATCCCGGATCCTTCCGTCTCTTCTTCCCCGGTTTGTGGGTTATCGTGGCAGGCATAATGGTTCTCTGTGAGCTTGAGATTACTCTCACTTTCAATTGGACGCACTTAGATTCTGAGGGTTATTTTTCAACAGGCGTGTGGGCGATTCCCAGGGCAGGCCGGGGGTATGCCGTGTGCCTGTACGGGCCAGGCTATTATCTGCTCTCTGCCGCCACGGCCTCGACGAAGAGCCGGTGAACGCGCCTGTCGCGGGAGAGTTCGGGATGGAATGTGGCGGCCAGGACGCGGCCTTGGCTGACCAGAACCGGGAAGCCATCGCGTTCAGCCAGCACATTGACGTTCGGGCCAGTCTTCAGGATGCGCGGCGCGCGGATGAATACCATTTCGAGCGGTCCCCCGGCCAGGGTGGTTTCCGCGGTCACGATGGCCGAGTCGATCTGGCGGCCATAGGCATTGCGCTCGACCACGGCATCGAGAATCCCCAGGCTGCGCTGCGCCGGGTTCAGCACCTCTCGCGCCAGCAGGATCGTTCCCGCACAGGTGCCGAAGATGGGCTTTTTGCCGCAGAACTCCCGCAGGATCTCAAAGAAGCTGTGCTTTTCGAGGAAGCGGAGGATGGTGGTGGACTCGCCACCGGGCAGCACCAGGCCATCGATGCCGGCAAGCTGCTCCGGCTTGCGAACTTCAACCGGGTTAGCGCCGGACTCGGAGAGCGCCTCGGCATGGGCCGCATAGTCGCCTTGAATGGCCAGTACGCCGATGCTGGGCTGAGTGCGTTTTTCGGTCAAGCCTGTGCTCCGGGTGCAACGGCGAAGGGATCGAATACCTCAACCCCCAGGCCATCGAAGTCCTTCACGTTGCGTGTCACGACGATGAGGCGATGGACGCGGGCGGTGGCGGCGACCATAGCGTCTCCGCTCAGATCGTGCGATTTGCCTCCCGTCAATCGCGCCCATTCGCGAAAGATCGCGCCGTCCGCAGGCAGAATCGAGTAGTAATTCACGACCTCATCCAGCCACTTCTCTATCTCTCGCGCCTTGGTTGCATCCTGCTTGCGCGTGATTTCGATGCCGTTTTGAATCTTGGCGATCACTGCGGCCGGGATGGCGAGCTTGTCCAGGGGGACAGACCGCCTCCACGCAAGAACAGCTCCATGCGGTCGCGTCCTGCGAAACTCTGAGACGACGTTGGTGTCCAGCAGGAAGGTCATGGCTTTTCCACGTCGTCGAAGGTGAATGAGCGCAGCTTAAGCCGTCTGCGCGGAGGAATATAGAGATCATGCGGCCCATTCGGGTCAAGCAGCGGGTCCGGGATGGAATGTTTCGCCTGGTCCTTCAGGTGCTTCCATTCGTCAATGGAAATCAGCACGGCTGCCTCCACTCCCCGCTTCGTGATGATCTGCGGGCCCTCCTTGAGGGTGGCGTCAAGGAATTCGCTGAAGCGCGCCTTTGCGTCGTAGACCTGCCAAGCCATGGGAACCTCCATCCATATAGTCATATCACTAGTCATTTGGCGAGGTCAACTCCGCTTCCCTTTGACGTACGGGCAGAAGCCCGTGCCATTCATGCCTGTCGAGTTATTGGACAGGACTCAGAGATGAGCAGCTCATTTCCTGTAAGCTATCTCGCCGCGATGCAACCTCGGAGCGAAAGCCTTCGATAAAGCCGGCGATCCCAGTGTGAGAAATTCTAGTAACCGGATCAAGCTTTTCCCGTCAAATCCCTGAAGTCTCGCCATAAACCCTCATGGCACGGTTCACGTTCTGGATGAGGGACCTCCAGACGGCGTAAAATCACTCTAG
>Ga0182013_10003499_pt1 | contig 19589 bp, 23 predicted proteins | sample 612S2MmetaG_FD_120487 | JGI IMG/M metagenome (GOLD analysis project Ga0182013, IMG submission 120487) | Permafrost microbial communities from Stordalen Mire, Sweden - 612S2M metaG | ecosystem: Environmental > Terrestrial > Soil > Wetlands > Permafrost | place: Sweden: Stordalen | collected... | reverse complement strand
GGTCACCGACGAGATGCGCGAAGCTCACTCGAAAGTCGTTCGCATGGCTCTAGCGCGGGCGTGACGGAGTGATTTCGCTGTCTGCAAGGAATTAAATATGGCGGAGAGAGTGGGATTCGAATTCACGTTTAAACAGCAACGAAAGAACTTACCGGCGCACAGATGACGGTCTTAAGCAACGTAAGTTCATGAAAAACCAAATGGCCGGTTTCAGCAGGTTTCAAGCCGGGGTGGGTAGTCCCTTTACTCGTCGTCTTCTTCCGGCAGCTCTTCTGATAGCTCTTCGACCGATTCCTCCGGCTGTTCTTCGGGGTAGTTGAACTCGACCATGCTCTGCAAAACAATCTCACCCAGAATGCTGGATAGGTGGCCCCTTCCTACAGCTTCCGCAAATCGCTCCTGAAGAATAGGGATATTGATAATTTCTTCGATGCACGCCATGTATTTGTCAACAACCGCAGCAACCGCGTATTGGCGTCTGGCAGCCGTTGCAAGTCGGTCACGCAGGTCTTTTGTATCCTCGGTGGACTTGATGACGAACGTTATCGGAAAACGCTCAATCTTATCGATGTCTAGAAAGTATTTCTTAACATCCAGCGTTTCCGTGACCTGAAAGAAACGACCGAGGGGGCGCATAACATAGTCGATTCCGCCGTCATTCGCGTTCGTCCTGCCAGTCTTGTAGAGTTTCAACTGCTCTTCCACAAGCTCATCGAGCGAGTACCCGAAATAGACCTTTTGCTCCACATAGAAATACTTCAGAATCGAGTAGCCGACGATTTCAAACAATCGAGCATCTACGTTCGGAGCAAGCAGTCCAGCGATGAAGTCTCGAACCTGGGCGGGATTCTCTTGGTTGATTTTGGTAAGTTCATTGCAGGTTTTGATGAAAGACTCAAAAGCATCCCTTTTGCTTCCGATGTACGCCTTGATGATGTCGATGACAGGGGCAGCAAGGTCGTAGGATTTTCCGCCGGTGGTCGGGCGCAGCAGATTCTGGTTAATCCAGTACCGTCGGCTTTCCACGTCGCGGATGATGGGAACGAACTCCGACGCGGGAAAATATTTCTTAAATTCTTCATTCAGTCGGTGGTTCAGAGCGTGGTTCTGCAATTTGGAACCAAAGGGGAGTTCGCGCTGGCGGTCGAAAAGGTTCTTGAATACGGCCCCCTCATATTGCTGGTAGTCTCCGGCGTCAGGGAATCCCCGCCCTATGTAGTCCTCGATGAGGACGTAGAGCGCATACAAGTTTGCGAAGCTGCTTCGGGACTTTGAGCCGCGCATAGCTGAGCGAGTTTTGATGTTGATGTATTGAAGAAGCTGGCTGTGCTCGAACAGCTCACCCGAGGCAGCACCAAAGTGCCGTTCGAGAACACCCTCGATTACTGGCGTGAAAGTATGCTTCATGAAGGGCTATTCGTTATCAAAGAGAGATGGCAACGGTGAAATCTGCGCGACCGCATTTTTTACCCCTCCCCAATTGCGGCGCTCGTTGTTTTTTTCCTCAGGTTTAAGAATGACACCGCGATATTCTGACGCAAGATTCAACCGGCGAAGGCCGATGCCGAAGTATCTTTCGTCAAGCTCGATGCCAATGGACTTTCGCTTAAGCTGCTGCGCGACGTAACAGGTGGTGAAAGTGCCCGAGAACGGGTCTAATATCAGGTCGCCCTCGTTGGAACTGGCCCGGATGATTCGGTCAAGCAGTGCAATGGGCTTCTGGGAAGGATGGTTCTCGTATTCATCCATCCTGTAGCGAACACGTGGAAAATCCCACACATTGCCTGGGACTTTCGTCGTGTTGTATTGGGTCGGCACGGGCTTACGGTAGTCAATGAGCTTCCGTTTCGCCCCGGTCTTGGCCTCTACGCGAATGTCTTCGGCGTTGAAAGTGTACTGGTCTGGATTCTTTACACAGTAGAGAATCGGTTCGTACATCGAGCCATAGTACTTCTTGGCTTGAACGCCGGAGCTGTCGTAAGACCAGACAATTCGTGAAAGAATATGCAGATGGCTCCGTAGGTAAATGTCGAAATACGGCATGTTCTGCGTAGCCGTCATGACATAAAGGCTCCCATTGGGGGCCAGTTTCTGGATGCAAAGGTCAAGCCAGCGATAGCACCAGGCCAAGTACGCCTCATCCGATTCCCACCTGTCTTTCATGCCGTTAAAATTCTTGCCGATGTTGTAGGGAGGGTCAGCAAAAATCAAATCAACAGAAGCATTATCGACCGCGGTGGCCAGAAGTTCACAAGCGTCGCCGTGGTACAGCCGGTGCTCCTCTGTGACGTGCTGCGGGAGTTCCTTAAGCACACAACTGACAGATGTCATAAAAAACTTCCCTCCACATTGAAAGCCAAAACACTGGTCGCTCGGTATCCACTCGCAACGACTGGACGCATGTGAAATAACACATTCTCTATTTTGTTGCATCCTATCTTATTTACGTGCGTTCGTGAAAGCACCAAGAGCGTAAGCAGTACCGGAGCAAGACACACGGCTGTTCTCCCCCGTGCTTCCTGGGCTACCGATTGCTCCTCAAGACACGTGGGCTGTTCTTCCCGGAGTCGCCGGTTCGTCGCGCTGATTGAAAGTAATCAGCGTGTACGGCTGCTTCTCCGGCGTTCCCTGTTCATCCGCTCCCTGAAATTTCATCCCGCCGTTGTAGAGGATGCACTCCACCTGATGATTGTGTGCGGGGCCGCCCCGCTTGAGCGTTGTAAAACGGGCTGGCTCCACGAAATACCGGCGTTGCTCGCTGCTGGAAGCTCCGGCGCTCAGCGTGGGGTCAAGTCCGGGGCCTGTGGGGTTGCTGCGCCCTGCATTGATACTTGTAATGGAACGCCAGCGCTCGCCTAAAAGTTTTGCTGCCCAATCGTTCGTCTCGATACTGGAATTCTGGCAGAAGCATTTGCACTGAAGATTTCCAAGCAGGCTGTCAACGGCGGAAGGGCTGTGCAGAACGCGCAACAGCGATTCCCGGTTTTGCACTAGGTAAACAGTGCATCCTCCTGCGGAACGCGCAACCGCTTGGTAAGCCGCGTCAAATTCCGTAATAAAATTTTGGGCCTCGTCCGCCCAAAGAAAGACCGGACGTAAAAAACTGCCGTCTGTGGGCTGCATCCTTCCGAGCACCGCTCTCTGAAAACAATACTTCCATGCAAGGTTGGCGACTCGTCCAGCGAGAAAAAATTCCTGCACCGGCAAATCAACGATGATGATTTTTCCCTTGAATGTGTCCTCGGGGGTCACGTTGGTTTCGCCCGAGAAAAGCTTCCTCAGTGGCCGGGTGATAAACGGCCTTACTAGCATGGAGAAGCTCAGCGTGATGATACTTCGCGTCCGGTCGGACAGATTGGGAAACTCCTGCTCCCAATAAGCCCGGCATTCCTCAAAGTCTGCGCGTGTGTCCTCGTCCGCCGTCTTCGTCGCCTCGGCTGCTGCCCGTAGAATCGCAGCGCACTCGCCCCCGCCGTGTTTCCATTCGTCGCTCTGGGCCTCTCGCAAAGACTGCGGGGCCGTGTTTACAATCGAGCGCATTAAAGGCAGGGATACCGGCAAGCTGTTGTTAGTGCCGTAGCTCGCAAACATCGGGAGGTCAACAAGGTTCGTATTCAGGTAGTGCAGCGCGTCTTCAAAGAACTTATTGTCGCCGCCCCCGCCTTCCGCCTTGCCTGCTCCGCTCGCTATTGCTCCGGCTATCTCGTCGAGCAAGGCAACGATGTTGATGGTCAGCCCAGCGCCTTCGCCCGCTCTGCTTGCCTCCCATTCGAGGAAATTAAAGCGCCACTTGCCCGACTTGTCGATAATGATGAGGTCGCGGGTTCGCCCGGTTTCTTCCGCCCATTGCTCCCACATGGGGCGCTCGTCTTTTTTGCTGCAAAGGACGACACCCCCGAACCCATGAGCGAGGTATGAGTGTCCGAAGTGGCTGGCTGGCCCCGAGGTTTTTCCTGAGCCTGTAGCACCGAAGGCCACGACACCCGTCTGCGCGTCGGAGATTCTGAAGGCTGAACCGGGGGACACTTTTCCCCAATCGCGGAGTACGGTCAGCGGGTGATATTCGGGCAACACTTCCGGCAATGGCTACGCCTCCTCAGATTTTTCGGCGCGACAGCCATGATAGCGCGGCTTGCTTTTTGTCGGGGGTCAACGGGGGTGAAACCCCCTTGCCGGAGGGGGATGCAACGGGGGCGAGCGGAGCGGGTTCCCCCTTGCCAAGCGTGTTGAATGACCGGCAGACCGGCGCGGTAGCGCGGGCCTGCGCGGTCAGACAACACACGGCTTGTCACCATACTATAAGTGGTGCTACCGTGCTCTCCGGGATACTACGAATAGAACCGGCGTGTGAAACACGGCGGGGCGGTTGGAACCATTCCAAGAGCTGACAGGGGCAGGATGGAAGGCGCGCAAAAACCACTTAGTCACCGGGGAAGAAGCGGGAGCGAAGCGCGGCAAAAACAACGGCGCATTACGTTCCGGCTCAATGACCAGGAGAAGGTCACGGTCGAGCAAGCTGCCGTGGACGCCGGGGTAACGACCGGCACCTATATACGCGACTGCATCCTGAAGGCTCCGCAGACGCGGCGGCGCAGACGCCCGTCTGTGGAAGTTCAAACGCTGGCGGCGCTGCTTGGGCAACTTCGCAAGGCGGGAAGCAATATCCACCAAATTCTAAAGCGCGTGAATTTCGGGGACACGCCTGCCGGGACGGAAATCCGTGGGACGGCAAAAGGCTGTGACGAAGCGGCGGCGGCGATTCTGGAAGTCCTGGGACGGGTGAGGCGATGATTATCAGCGGCGGGAGCCGGGGCAACTGGCGATTCTTCGCCCGGCACCTGATGAACGGCAGGGACAACGAGCGCGTGAAAACGATAGAGTTTCGCGGGGTCGGTGACGCTGACAACGTGCTTGACGCCTTCCGCGAAATGGACGCGGTGGCGTCCGGTACGCGCTGCCACAATTTTTTCTACCATGCCGACATAAACCCCCGCGAGGACGAACACCTGACACCGGAGCAATGGGAGCGGGCGGTTGACACGCTGGAAAAACATCTGGGGCTAGAGGGTCAGCCTCGTTTCGTGGTGGAACACGAAAAGGAAGGCAAGGACGGCGAAAACCGGGTGCACCGTCACGTCATCTGGTCGCGTATTGACGTGGACACCATGACGGCGCGAAGCGATTCCCTCACCTACCGGAAACACGAGAGTGCGGCGCGGCAAATAGAAAGAGACTGCGGATTGGAGCCGGTCGCCTCCGTGCTGGTGAAAGACCGCGAGACGCCGCGCCCGGAACGACGCCCGAAAAATTGGGAGAAGTTCCGGGGCACAAAGAGCGGGCTTGACCCTGAGCAAGTCGAAAAAGAAGTAACGGCGCTGTGGCATGAATCGGACACCGGGGAGGCGTTTCACTCGGCGCTGGCAGAAAACGGCTACATACTCTGCAAGGGAGACAGGCGGGACTTCTGCATCGTTGACCCTGCGGGAGATGAGCACAGCCTGGCGCGGCGGATCTCCGGTGCGAAAGCGGCGGCAATCCGCGAGCGCCTGAAAGATATAAACCGGGACGCCTTGCCTACGGTCGAGGAAGCCCGCGAGCTGGCGGACGCATGGAGCGATAACGACGCGGCGCGGGCCGTGCGGCTGAAAGAACTGGATGACAAGCTGAAACCATTTCAGGTTCAAGAGCCGGGGCCGGAAAAATTCGGGGAGTCGGCGGAAGAATACAAAAAACGCATGGAGCGCAACGGCCTCGGGTTTGAGCCGGAAGTATCAACACTCGAAGAAGCGGCGCGGCAGTACGGCAAAGGTGTTAAAGAAGTGGCTCGGGCCGGACAGGATGCGTACTGGCAAGCGTTCATCGGTGGCAAGCCAAAGACGGAAGCGGACAAACTCCATGATTTAATGTGGGGCGAGGGAAAAGCGGAAGAAAAAGACCGGGAGCCTGGCTTATAGTGATTGGCATCTAAAGTGACGTGGAGGGGTGCATCATGGCGATACCGGACGATGTGAAAAAGCAGGCGGATATGGAAGTAGCACAGACGGGGGCGGGCAAATACCCGGTGAAAGACCTGGGAGCGCCTCAAGGCGTGGACGCCTACGACACAAAGGGACTAGAAGCGCAGCGCGAGAGGCAACGGCAGGACGCTAAGCAGGAAAAAACGCCAGAGCCTACGCAGCAACCGGACAAAACTTAAGAAGCCTTAATCGTATTGCGCGAGAGAAAAAGAGCGGGCAAGATGTGAGGGGGCAAACAGGGCAGCGGGCGGCTGTGCTCGCTGCTCTGGCTTTTTAGAAACACAATTCAGTGAGGGAGCTTTGCCAGTGCAAAAAGACCCGTTAGAAAAATGGCGCAAGCCCGGCACTGTAGCTGCGGAAAAAAAAGAAAATGCTGAAATCGGCGCGGATACTCCCCCGAAAAAAGTAAAACTCCGCGAGTACAAAGCCTATACGTCTTCGGCCTCTCGCACGTCGATGCTGCTAATTAAACGCGGAACAAGGAAACAGCCGGAAACCGATTTGGCATTCGCCTACGGATACCTGACGAAAGTCATCTCCGGGGGCTACGGGTTCGGTTTCTCGCTTACCTTCGCGCTCCCCTTCCCGTCCGGGCCTGCAATTGTAGAAATCCGCGGTGAAGGTTTAACCCCGCTGCTCGACGGTATCCTTGAGGGTACGGTCAAAACGGTGGAAGCATTCGACCCTGATAGGTTCCTGGCGACGAAAGAGGGAGATTGGGACGTTGAGGCGCACGAGTGGCGCGGGCCGTGTGTCATCAAACATATTTCTATCACCGAAAAAAACTCTCCTGACGAAAACACCACGAAGCACTGAGGGGCTATGGCAAAAGACCCGTTAGAAAAATGGCGCAAGCCGGGAGTTGCTCCCGCTGTTACTGCTCCGGCTCCCCCTACGCTGGTCAAAGACAGCGGGCCGGACGCGGAAGACCTCGAAAAGGAACACGAAAAAGACCCGACGCGGTTCCGCCTGCACGTTCTGGAATTACGGCCGCTCCACGGTCTGTGGGCTTTACTGAGCTACGCGGAGCTGATGGACGTACTTTTCGACGGGGCGAATCCTTCCTTTGTGGCTCTGGTCTTTACCCGGCAAGTCGTCATCATCAAGGGGCGGAACTTGAAAACGGTTGTCGCGGGCCTGCGGATGCGAACGCAATGGGTCATTGAACAGCACGACGAAAAAAAGGGAGCGCTCCCAAAGAATGCCCCGGTAGTCGAATCTATGGATTTTTTCTATCAGGATTTGCCGCAACTGGTCACCGAGCTGCGCGGAGGAAAAACGAATCCAGCAAAGTAGAGTTTATCTGGGGGGATTATAAGGGGGTTTTCAGCGAAGCGCTTTGAAAACCCTCTTATCAGGGGGAGCCGCCTGCTTCTGGCGGCGTGGGGGCCTCCCTCCCGTTACGCTGTCCCCCTTGGGGGAAACGGGAAAAGGGGAACGAAATTTTCTCAATTACCTTTCTGCTGAGCGGGGGAAGGTCAAGGGAGGGGGTATCCCCCTTCCTTGGCAAGCGAAAGGCTTCGATAGCCTTGAGCTTGCAAAGTGTGGTGGGAGCGGTAGTTCTTTTTCAGCAAATCGAGTTACCCACACCCCGCCCTCGCCAGCGCATTGGAACGCGCTCGGCGGGGCATGGATAACTCGACCTAGAAACTTAGTGTTTTTAAGTATAAGAAGAGAACACAGCTCTAACCCGCAGAAAACCTAGAAAGCACCCGACAGTTTTAGTCGGAGTTCCGACAGTTTTAGTCGGAGAAGCGACAAAAAACGGTTGCTATTTTGGCGGTTTTCGCACAAGGTGTCTGCTGTTTCCCGACAAAACAAGGGTCGCAAAATGACGGAAGTTAGCAATAAAGCTGTGGTGGTCGCTGAAAAAAGGGGCGTTAAAATCTATCAGACTAACCCCAGCATTCCGGCTGAAACGGAAATTAAGCGCAACAAGCGGGCGCAAATTGGAACGGACATGCGAGGGCTTGTTGTTGATAGTGGCTCTGGGGAGATTCTCGGGCACGGCGGAGCCATTGCGTATGAATGGGAGGAAGTGGACAAGGAACGATTTGTAAAGCTCTACCTGGCCGGTCTAAAGCAAGCCGCCGGTCTGACAAAAGCTGGACTTGGAGTATTTGAGCTGGTCTATCACCGATTGCGGGAGAATCCTGGAAAAGACACCGTGCTGTTGGATTCCCTTAGTTCCGGGCTGGAGGAAAGAACATATCAACGCGGACTGCGGGAGCTTTTTGAAAAAGAGTTTCTGTTTCGCAGCACCAATCCCGGCCTGTTTTTCGTCAACATCCGATTTATGTTCAATGGCGACCGGCTGGCGTTCGTGAAGGGTTACAAGCTGAAAAAAGACCAGCCTACCCTGCCCGGCCTTGAACTTGAGCCGCCCCCTGCTCTACCTGCGCCTGGTGCGTCGGGATAGCGTCAATCATCCAGTTTCTTTTGGCGCTTGGGGCTGTTGAATGTTATTTTCAAGTAGCTCGATGCCAACAGCCTTGTAGCGGGCTAGAGGGTCAATTTCGTCCCAGCCATCAGGCATTCTACTTTGCAGCCCTGCGGCGTTTAGCCGTGCATCTTCTTCCGCTGTGATGATTGCGCACACGTCGAATTTCTCTAATACAGGCCGAACGGTTTCAGGAGTCACGACAGTGAGAGCCATCAGAGCCTTAAGCTCTAAGCAATACGGAATGAGATGGTCATAGCGAATCTTTCTCTGGCCCCACTTGAGGCCCACAGCGGCGCGGCTACGATATTTGGCAGATTTGGCCTTGGAACCCAGCCTGCACGTCCAAGCATAATAGATTGCCTCACGCGGTGTTTTAGCATAACCCGCCACTGCCATACCCATTGCTTCAACGCGCTGGCAGTATCGGACGGCCTCCGCGACCATTTCCAACCGTCTCGTATCGTCCATGCCCGCAAATCCCTTCATTCATTTATGCAATCGGCAGTATTAGCGCGAGCCTGCAATATGTGCGTCAGTGTCGATTTTTGCAAGCTGGGGTTTTTTGCATATCCCCGCAAAAACCATCAATCCAGACTCGGCGGGTAGCCCAACATAAAGGACGTTATGTTGTAGCAATTCCCTTGACCGGGGGAACTGCTGTCAGTAGGGTTGCGCGTGACCACTGAAATCATCCCCTACCCTTCACCGGCGAAACTGCCCGCGCTCATCACGCAGGCGGGGGATAAAGCCTCCTGGCGCTTCGCGGAATTTTTCAAGGTCAACATTCACAATCCAAACACCCGCGCGGCCTATAAGCAGGCGGCGCGGTCATTCCTTCTCTGGTGCCAGGGCAACGGCATCACCCGCATTGAGGATGTGTTGCCGGTGCATGTCGCGGGCTATATCGAGGAATTGGGAAAGCTGCGCAAGGCTCCGACCGTCAAGCAGCACCTCGCCTGCATCCGCATGTTGTTCGACTGGCTGGTAACGGGCCAGGTCATAGCTAGCAACCCGGCGCACGCGGTACGCGGGCCGCGTCACTCGGTAATCAAAGGCTCCACCACGGTGATGTCATCGGGAGATACGACGGCCTTCCTCAGCAGCATCGACGTTTCACACGTCGTGGGTCTGCGCGACCGTGCGTTTATCGGCGTCATGGTCTACGCCTTCGCCCGTGTTTCCGCCGTGGTGAATCTGAAGGTGGAGGATTATTTCCCGCTTAAGAAACGCTGGTGGCTGCGCCTGCAAGAAAAAGGCGGCAAGGTCAACGAAATGGGCTGCCATCACAAGCTGGAGCAATTCCTGGACGAATACATCTCAGCGGCGGGCATCAAGGACGACAAGAAAGGGCCGTTGTTCCGCTCCGCCATCGGCAGAACAAAAAAGCTCTCAGGCAATCCCATGTCGCGTGTGGACGCATGGTACATGGTGCGCCGTCGCGCAAAGGACGCAGGTGTAGAGGCCGCGATTGGCAATCATTCCTTTCGGGCCATAGGGATTACGGACTACCTGGAACGCGGCGGGGACATCAACATCGCCAAGCGCATGGCCGGTCACTCGAATGTCAAGACAACGGAGCTATACGACCGGCGCGGCGATGACATCAGCTTTAGCGAGATTGAGCGCGTGGGGATTTGAGCACGGGACTTGTGCACAGAAAAACCGGAGCGAAGTCTGGGGGTTAGTTTCTGTGGAGAAGTGTTGAGTTCTGCAAGCTGGCTGGCACGGGCGACTGGACTTTAAGGGAGAAGGCTGCTAAGGGCTTGCCAGAGTACGCTGAACGCAAAAAACCGAGAGGAATAAAACATCATGGGTGCCGAAGTAACGATAGTTGCCGGAAGGCCAATGGAACTAGAATCTCCAGATACCGCCATGAACACGGGCTACGATAAGGGATTGAGCTTATATAAGACCGGGACAACAAAGCCGGAAAATCTGGGAACAAGCATCGAACTCCACAAAGGAGAATATTACCGCAGCAAATATTACAAGTTGTGGGTCGAGGGTTTCAGCGCAGGGTTTCTGGGGAAATTAAAACCGTCTGTCGCCTAAACCCGGTTCCCGTCCATGAAAAATAAAATAGTCCTGATTTGCCTGCTTCTTGTCGGTTGCGCGACTGCCGCGCAGCGAGAGGCCCGCCATGCTGGCGAAGTTTTCGCCAGAGCCAATACACAACACAAAATCTGCAAAGCAGTTATTTTCAAAAAACCTGAAAATCATATTCTGTGGAAACAGTTGGTTCATCCTGGCGACAAGCCGACACTCGCACAACTGAGGGATAAAACGAAGGCCACCAAAGAGGAAATTTCAGCGCTTGATAATGTGGAAAGTGAGGAGGAAGAATGCGACAAGGTTCACTTGGAAACCATTACTCCGGTGGCTCCCTTAATGGTTACTGTACTTGCAGATGAAGAGGAAGCTCTCGATTCAAATATGCTTGACCTCGTGGAAAGAAAAATAACATGGGGCGAATACCAAAAACGTACTCAGGCAGCGGTAGCCGATTCCCGAGAAGGATTAAACGAAGCCCTCCTGCAAATGAACGCGCAGTGGCAGGAATCTCACGAAGTCGAATTAGCTGAAAGACAGGCGGCTATAGACGCCATAGGTCGGCTTCTCGCCTATTACGACAACGCGAGGCATGCCAAGCTACACCATGCGGACTATAAAGCGGACTATAAAGTGCATGAATAGTCTGTAGGGGTTTTCTGCGTTTGTGTTGATTTGTGCACGGTTGTCCGTGCGGGGTAAGAGCGCAGGAACGAAAAGGCCCTATTACTTCGCAACGCGGAAAAGTCGCTCGTCGTTGTAATGCCGCACTTGCTTGCAGCGGATAGGGCTACCCTCGATGAGGATAATCTGCTCGTCTGGGGGCATGTTCAAAATGTCGTCGGGTGTTATGCCTCCCACGAGATTGGCAAAGTCCTGTGCCATGCGGCGATTTCTCGCGCCAAACACCTGTATCACCCCGGCATTGTCAACCAGCGTGTTTGCCTGTGAGCCGTATATCTGAAGCTGCGCCGCGTTCTGCCAGAACGTCCATAAAGTGAGGCCCCATGAGCGCAGTAGTGTGGCAGCCGTGAGCAAGGCGTCGAGTCTGCCAAGATTGCCGATTTCGTCGCAAAGCATCAGCGTGCGTTCCTTTGGTGGGACTTTGCGTTGCGTGAGGGCAAGCATCAAACCTGAAAGCCACATCCTGAGTAGAGGCTTGTAGGCGTTAAGGCGCAAGGGCGGCACGATGATATAGAGGGACATCGGTTTGCCCGCGATAAATGCATCAAGGTCAATCGTGGTGGTGTCGGTCAGGCGGCGCACAAGGTCGCTGTCGAACAGCCTGAGATGCGTATGCAGAGTGCCCAGCACGCTGGGCCTCGTCTCTCGCTCAGGAAGTTGGAGGAAGGAAGCGAATGCGGCTTTCGCGGCTCGGTTCACCACTGCCTTTGTGTCGAGCAGCACTGCAAGGCTGTATGCAACATCGTCGTCCGTAAACAAGTCAAAGAGGGCGCTGATGCGGCGTTCCTCTGCGGGCCGGTCGGCAAAAAGCCAAGCAACGCCTCCCGTGAGCAAATTTTCCGCAGAATCATTCCAAAATCTGTCTCGCTCCTCCTCTCCGCGCTCAATGAATTCAGCGGCGAAGCTCCGCGCCATCACAGCGGGTTCGCCTCCGTACCTGGCTATGAGGTCAAGCGGATTAAGCGAGTCGGCGTGTCTATCGTCCCGAAGGTCGAGGACATATACCCCCTGCCCCATCGCGCGTCTTGAGTCAGCCGTTGCCGCATGGACTTCGCCTTTCATGTCCAGTACGACGAGCTGGCCGGGATGCGTCAACGCATTGCAGATTACGGGGCCTGAAGTTTTACCCGTACCTGTGGGGGCGAAGGTGATGAGATGGCCATCACCGGAATAGGTGATGAGGTCGCCGGTGCGGGAATGGGCGCGGGCGGCAAAACCGATAGTGCGGGCCGGAGCCGAACGGCGTCCAAGGATGTATTTAGACAAGGGGTATTTCCTCAGGCATTATCACGCCAAAACAATATATTAACAAGTCAACCATACATGAAACAGAGTGTAAAAAGACGTACAAACATCGTCAACGCGCTAACCCTATTCATTGCAACAGTTGGGCTATACTCGGCACGTGAGCATTGAAGGCTGGTTGACACAGGACGAAGCCGCCGAAAAACTGCACATTGCTCTGGATACGATGCGTCGTTATGTTCGCGAGGGGCGATTTCCACGCACAAAAGTGGGCAAGCGCTATCTCATTCCGGCTAGAGCGATTGAGGAATTTCTAGAGAGCGGCCTAGTTACCGGGCCGCGCATTCCTACGCCACGAAAGAAAGCGAACCCGGTGAAGCCCAGGAAAAGATAGGCCCCTCCCCCCGTGTTTCAGGGTTCAGTGCACAGTGCTTTCATATCTACAAAGACGTATAGATACATATCTGCGTAGCTACGAAGCTACGTCTTGCTCCGTTGGCGCTTGACCCACTGCTCTAACAGCCCTTGCAAAAGCTCTGAGATGTCCTGTCCGTCCTCTTGACGGCGCAGAATATCAGTCGCCTCCAAGTGAGTTTCACGTTTCAGCATTACAGTATGTTGCCTCCATGCGGGGTCGCTGCGCTTACCCGGCGCTCTGCCTTTACTGGCTGATGCAGGAACGGGGGGCCGTGCTTCTATGCGCTCCGCTGCCTGCGGGTGTTGCTGCGCTTCTTTTATAGCGGCACTGATGCCGGTAAACTTACCTTCTACCATTGATGATTTCCTTTCCTGCGGCTTCGTAGGCGTTCCATGCACGGCGGGCCGGGGCATCTGTCAATTTATTCACCGGCATTCCTGCGGCGGCGGCATGTTCAAAAGCTTTGAGACGGGGAATCTCTGCACTAAAAACCGCGATGCCTTCCATTTCGAGTTCCTTTCTGAGGGCGGGGCCTTCCGGCTCCGGTGGCGGCGGCACCTTGGTAAGCAGAACGCGGTACTTATTCGGGGCAAGCTTTTGAGCGGCGGCAAGGGTGAGTATCAAAACATCCCTGTCCATCGAGGCCGGAACGGTCGGAATAACCAGCAAGTCACAGCCTCGCGCCAAGTCCTCAAAATCGGCGGCTCCCGGTCGCGCCTCGGTGTCAACGATGACGTGTTGATAATTCCGCACCTGATAAAGCCCTTCCTTTTCGTCGGCAATAGTGAAGGGCATACCGCCACGTTTCGCCATTGCCGTAACGCTGCGGTTAGGGTCGCCGTCGATTAGAAGGGTAGGGGCTAGAAACTGGAAATACGCCGCAAGATGTACGGCGGTAGTGGTCTTCCCAACCCCGCCTTTATAACTGGCAACCGTAACAAACATAGGCATTTCCTTATAAATGTGAACATGCGTAGATACGCATCTGCGAATCTGCGCAGATACGGCAAAAAACGCAAGCAGATTTTCCTTTTCCTGGGCAAGGGCTTTGATGTGGTGCTTGAGGCAATGCCGGTGAGCGGTAGTGTAGTAGTTCGGCTGAATGAGCTGAAAGAATAGTAAGAAACGCGGGGGTTATGACCTAAATCCCGAAGACTGTAACACAATTGTCATTAGACTTGGGCCACGGGCGACGCTAGGCTTGGGAACTTTTCACCAAACAGGGAGATTAGCCAGTGGTTGCATTTTCAGAAGAGCAGAACGCAAAGGACACGGAAAACCTTGAACGCATCAAGGATACCGTCGCGCTCAAAGCACGCGAAGGCGATTTACAAGCAGCGTCTGTGTTCGCCTCGCTCATCGAAGCGCAGACGCGACGGGCGGAGCTGGTAGCAAAAGACGGCGTGCAGCCGAAAGTGCAGCAGCCGGTAGCGGAACAGGCAACGCTGCCCTGGACGGAGAAAGTTGGCGCTACGGACACAGCGCCTCAGCTCGCAGTCGCGTGAAGTTGATGCTGCCCCGTATGCATGGTACGACTCGCACCTTGCACCCTACTGCTGCGATGGAGATTGTCCTTGGTTAAGCAGAATGAAGAACAGGATTATCCGAGTCAGGGTGATTTGCTCGATTGGCTCAAGCTGGAAGTCATGGACATAGCGAAAGCGGCGGAATTGCGGCTTAACGAAGCAGCGGGTCTTGTAACCGCATATGCCAAAGGCAAAATAACAGCCGAAGAAGCGACAAAACGCTGGCATAGCTATAACCACAGGTGGGGTGATGCAATCCCCGGCGTCTTTTCCGAAGGTAAGACCGACAAAGAGATTTACAGAGAAATGGATGCGAACGAACGGGCCGAAAAGAAATTCAGCGCGAAAGTGCGACGGTCACAGGCGGAAAAAGAAAAACGCGGCGGCGGGCATTCACCCTGATACCTGTGGCGCGTGTGGGCGTAGGTCGCGCCGTGTGACCCGCCTGGAATCAAGCACAGTAGAATCCGTTGGCAACAGTGGCCCGAATCCATCGCGGCCCGACTTCAGATATTGGTAGAACGCAGAGTCCCCATCGGCATCGGCGGCGACAAGCTGAATGACGTATTCCGCGCCTTCGTTGGAGCCCCTCTGAAGAAGTCCAATCCTAACCTCGCACTCCCACTGCGGGTTTTTCCGGCTCACTCGGCACTGCGGGTAGTGGTCTCCCACAGGAGTCTCAACGACCAGCCACGCCCTCAAGTCAGGATGCAATGCGTCAATCCTGCCGCGCACCGTCACCCGCTGATAGACCTCCGCCATTTCGGCTGGCTCGACAATGACGCCAACCATGCGGCTCTTTGTCGGACGCGGCGATTGAGCATTTCCCGCAAGGGGCTTGGGCGTTTGAATCCAGTATCTCCGAGCAGGAAGCCAAAGCCGGATCTCTCCCGGCTTGGCTTCGGCGGAAGCATAGTGCTCTTCGAGGCATTCACGCAATTTGTTTGCGGTGTTTCGCACGTGAGAGTCGCCGGGGCCGAAGTTCTGCATACCAAGTCCACTCAGTGCAATCTCACGCGGAGTCGGCTCCTTGCCCGCGAGATTCGGCCCTACCAAGTACCTCAGAAGCTTCCTGGCGTTTTCTTGATTTTCAAACGCGGGGCTGTGACATAGCGTCTCGACTTGGGCAGAGACTTCCTCCTCCGCGATGTTCGCAACTGCGAGCGGCACCAAATCATCACTGCTCTTCCATTTCACGTCACGCATCGTCAACTTCCGATTATCGCATCGTCATTCACGGGGTGCTCGGAAATCTTGCGGAGGCGTGAGAAGGTGCGAAGTGTAACACCTCTCAGGATAGGTGACACATCAATGGGGACTCTGACAAAGAGGATTTTCAGGTTCCTGAGAGACGGCACAGCGGATTTTTACCTGCGGAATTCTGAGCTGCGTTACGCGGAGCAGGTGGACGCGGTGGATGTCGAAGGGCTTGAAGGGCTGCCCCGGCGTGTTTCGGTTCCGGGTTCGGCTATGGCTGATGCACGGCCACGGTCAAGGGCGCGGCGGGCTTTTGCAGAGTAGCAGCGCCTTTGACCACAAACATCGTAACTCGGAAATTCAGTTGAAGGGAAGGGGGGTAAGACGATGGCAACTAAACAGCGCTCCAGCTACGCGCCTCCAGCGCCTCCGATGCCATTCGAGGGACTGAATGATAAGGGATATGGAATCCTGCTGCTCATATCGCTGCTTGATTTGGTGCCGCTTCGGACAGACATCGGGTTGGGGCTTCTGAAAATAACGTACCTGGCCGGCATCGTGGTTTTGTCTTTCGTGTTCACGTGGCTCGGCAACCTGCACCTGTCGTTGTCGCTGTTCGGGGGGTTAGGGGTACGAACTGACGACGACATGAGTTTGCTGATTTACATCTTCTTCGTGTTCGTGCCTCGGTTCATCTGGCAGCGGGTGCAACGACTGCGCGAAGAAAAGTACGGGGTAGAGCCCCATAACTACAGCTTCGGCAATGGTCGCTGGTATGGATTCATTCCGCTGCCGGATAAGTATCTCGACATGGTAGTTGACCCACTCGTTTCTTTCATCGTTGGGGGTTTGCTCCGATATCGGCTCGGCTGTGGGTTGCTTGGGCTGGCGGTGATGGTAAGCGCGGTTGCCTTGGCCGCCGTGGAAAAAATGCGCTATGCGCGGGCGCTACAGCACAAGCGCGACCGGCGGGACATTGAAAAAGAAGCGGCAAATGACGCTGACGAAATGCAGAATCGGCCACGCGGGAGACAGAGCGCAGTGACAGCGGCAACGATTCCGACCGGGAACGATGACGAACTGCGGGCGGTCATAGAAAAACGCAAGTCAGAAAATTCGTGGGACAGGGAAGGGGAAAACAATGACGTTCGATGAGTTCAAAAAAGACGGAAACGCACAACGGAAATTTTTCATTGTTGCGGGCGTGCTGGCCGTGGGGATTGGCTGGCTGTGGTTCGGGGGCGAGTCACGGCGGGCGGGGCCGATGGTGATGGTGAGGAAGCCTCCTGCCGTCGTGGTCAAGGCTCCGGCGCCCGCTACGGTGGCTCCCCCGCCTCCGGCAGTGGCTCCGGCTCCGGTCGCTGCTGTGATTACGCCTCCGGCTCCTGCGGTGGCTGCCGCGCCTCCTCCGCCTGACCCGATGGCGAATGTTGCCAAAACTTTTGTCGGAACCTGGGCGGGCCGCGCAACCGTGAACCAAGCTCCGGATAGTCGGGTCTGCGACATGGGAATCGAGGTAAAGCGGCAGGACAAGGACAAAGACGCTGCTCCGTTCGATGTCTTCGTAAATCTGAATTGCACTTTTCAAAACGGGCGCAATCCTCCTCGCCGGGACGAAACGTCGTTTGTGTTGAGCGGCGCGGGCCATGACGGTGTGGTGCCGTTCATCACGTTGGAGACGGTGAGCAATATCGGCGTGGCGGAAAGTGCATTTCATTGCTCGATGCGCTCCATGAAGCTTTCCAGCTTTGGGGATTTGGGGCGGGTTTCCGGGTCGTGGAGCGAGGAAGGAGGGCCGAGCTGTAAAGGTGGCGAAATTGTTATGCAACGCAAACGGTGGTTTTGAGCGGGGTTCGGAGTGAAATTCAAAAAAACAAAGGGAGATATGATGAAGATAACAAAGCATCAAGTAGCGGTGTCGATGTTGCTGTGCATAGCTCAGGCAGCAAACGCGCAGTCAACGTGTCAGGGGAAAAGCGCATTTGCCCGTGAGGCGTGCCGTATAGCGTCCACGGGAAAAATCGTAACTCTTGGGGGCGCTGCGCCTGCCTCGAAGGTCAACAGCAAGGCTCCTGCCGGGGCAGCCGAGGCAATTCGCCTTGATTTACTGACAATGGAGCCTACGGGGTTCGCTCCACTGGAAAAATTGAGAAAACTCGATACCTCGTTCATCCTCAGACCCGGAGCGTATGAGGGTTACGTCAAGAGTAGTGCAGCATTGGAGCCCAAAGTCTGGCGTGAAATGCCGGGGGGCTGGTTTATGAGAATTTTCTCCCTGGAAAATTCTATCGCCCGGGTGCAAATTATCGTGCCCGACGGGGCGTTTGCGGAGGAAGGGGACGCCGTGCCCGTGTTTAATCCAAGCGGGTTCGCCGGAGCCTTTGCAGCCGCTCCCAGACTGCGCTTGGAAATAACATTCCAGCCCGAAAAATAAAACACTTTTGGGTTGAGGCGAGCCGCTCTCCTGTTCATCGGAGGGCGGCTTTTTTCAAAAGTAAGCGGCATGTGCGGGGGCAAAGTGAGGGGACATGACAACACCACTCCAATCTGATTGGCTCACAACGGAAGAGGCGGCCACGTACTTGAAGGTTAAGCCCCGCTCTCTACTGCTGTGGGTTCGTCAAGGCAAGGTGACAGCCTATGCGCTCTCCGGCACTAGACGGCGCGTACTGCGGTTTCTGCAAAAGGATTTGGACTCTAGTCTCCTGTCAAAGCCTGTAGTAAGCTCGGGGCCATCGTCATCTGTGCGCTCAAAGGAAAGGAGAGTCTTTTGAAAAGAGCGCACGATGTTATTGAAAACAGAAAACGCATGTCCTGGCACCTTCGGTACAAAGGAGATGACGGGATAATCCATACGAAAATAATCGGCTCAACCCTTCTGCTTACGCGGGAGGCAGCGGAAAAGGCTGCTGAACCGATGCGAAGGGTACTCTGCAAACCAGTAGCCTTAAGGGTTCCGACCGTCGGGGAGCTGGTAAAGCAGTTCCGAGAGGAAAGAATGTCTCAGCGTCACAGCACGCGGCTTGCATGTGATTCCCGGTTTAACAACCACGTCCTCCCGCAATGGGGAGACAAGGAAATCACTGAAGTAAAGGCCCGTGAGGTTGAGCTGTGGCTGAAATCCTTGCCGCTGTCCGCGAAAACCCGCGTGCATCTGCGGGGGCTGCTGAGTCAACTGTTAAATTACGCAATGTTTCGCGGGGACATTCCCGTGGAGCGTAATCCGATGGAGCTGGTCACCATCAAGGGAGCCACGAAACGGGTACGGCAACCCCGTAGCCTCACGGTTGAGGAGTTTCAGAAATTCGTGGCTGAGTTGAAGGAGCCTGCCCGCACGATTGCTATTGTGTGCGTCTGCTTCGGCTTAAGGATTAGCGAGTGCCTGGGCCTGAAGTGGTCGGACGTGGATTGGCTGGACGGGAAGCTCCGTGTCGAGCGCGGCATTGTCCGGCAGAAAGTGGATGACGTGAAAACCATCTACTCAGGCCGCATGATGTCAATAGACGGGGAAATGCTCGCGGTGCTCAAGAGCTGGCGGCAACAAACGAAATTTGCTGCTGACAGCGATTGGATATTTGCGAGTCCGGTCAAGCTTGGGCGTTTGCCCGTCTCCTACCCTCATGTGTGGCTGTCTTTTCAGGATGCCGCAACGCGGGCCGGGATTGGCAAGTTGTCAACTCACACGATGCGTCATTCGTATCGCTCATGGCTGGACGCTGCGGGGACTCCGATTGCGGTACAGCAGAAGCTCATGAGGCATTCGGACATACGCACCACAATGAACGTGTACGGCGATGTGGTGACGGATGAGATGTCTCAGGCTCACAGCAAAGTTGTTCGGATGGCCCTGGCAAAGCAGTGATTTGGTTTCAAGCTGGTTTCATGCTCTCTAAGCTATTGAAAATATGGCGGAGAGAGTGGGATTCGAACCCACGTTAGAGTTTCCCCTAAACACGCTTTCCAAGCGTGCGCCTTCAGCCACTCGGCCATCTCTCCCGCGCCGCGCGCAG
>Ga0182013_10003498_pt1 | contig 19589 bp, 14 predicted proteins | sample 612S2MmetaG_FD_120487 | JGI IMG/M metagenome (GOLD analysis project Ga0182013, IMG submission 120487) | Permafrost microbial communities from Stordalen Mire, Sweden - 612S2M metaG | ecosystem: Environmental > Terrestrial > Soil > Wetlands > Permafrost | place: Sweden: Stordalen | collected... | reverse complement strand
GCAACCGGAGAGCTGATTTATGCTGGACTTGCCGTCCGGCAAAGATGGGCCGTCTGGATTCTGACCTTCCCCGTAGTATTGGTTCGGCTTTTTGGGCAAAGAAGGGAATAAACCGTTGTTTAATTCTGCCCTGATGAAGCAGATTGGCCGCTTGACGTTCTTGCTGAACCTGGCGTGCGTCGCGGCTCTTTGCCTGGGGGCGCAGTTGCTTCTGCAATCTCATCCAGACAGCGATCGTCTGGAGACCGCAGTGAAATTCGGAATGGTCGTTCCCGGCGCGTTCTGGATTTGGAGCATTCTGCGTCGCCTGGGGGATGCCGGACTGCCGCGCTGGCTTTTCTTGCCGTATTGTCTTGCAGTTTCCGGTGCATGTGCCGTGGCGCATTTACGGAGGATTCTGGACTGGCAGGAGATGCTGGTGTTCTTTTTCATCCTCCAGATTCCGACGGTTCTCTTTCCAAGCAAACCAAGGTCCGCCGGGTCGTTGCGCCAAAGCGGCACTCTGGCAAGTACGCAGGTTCAATCGTATCCCGAACACAACAATCCGGTCGGGCGCTTCCAGTTTGTGCTGCGGGTTGTCTTGATTGGCGCGCTCTTTGCGACGTTGCTCCAGTTGGCGCGAGCGGCGGGACCTGGAGTCGCCGCATGGGAGATGCGCGCCGGGATTGTGCTTTTTGCATTTGTCTGGATTTTGAGCGTTGAAGGCAGGGTAATGGACGCCGGGCTGCCGCGTTGGGTTTCAATCGCCTACTGCCTGATTCTGCCCGCATTGAGCGCGCTACCGCACTTCCTCAGCATGTTCAATCTTCACGTTGCACTGGGGTTGTTTGTCGTTCTCCAGGTTCCGACAATTTACTTCGAGAGCCGGACGGCGCGCAGTGGACCAACTGCCTTGGTCGCCGACGAGCAAGACGCGAATGGTTCGCCTTCAATGCGCGAGAGCAAGCCTGTTCGACCAGACCCATCGCACGATGGAATTGAGTTTGCTGTGTATACCCTGTTGATCGCCGGTCTTTGGTACGTAATGCATCTGCTGCGCGGTGACGCAGGCCGTGGAGCAATATCATGGGCTCCGGACCTGGCATTGGATTCCGGCGCACTGTTTCTTTGCATTCTGTGGATGATGTGCGTGACAGGGCGACTCCGGAATGCGGGTTTGCGGCTATGGGCCGTTGACTTCTGCCTCTTCATACTTGCTGCATCACTGCTGCCGCTTGCATTCGGATTGGTCAGCTTTCAGGGGGCACTTCTTGTTTTTGCGGCCCTGCAAATTCCTGCGGTGTTTATCCCGCGCGGATCAAAGTCGACCAGAGCCCTTTCGGTCCAAGCGGATTCTTGAGTGATCAGCTTGAGCGCGCCGGAGTGCTTGAAGGCAGTTTCGGGGTTCTGCCCTTGCGATGACAGAAGCCGTCCAATGCGGAGCGTCGCTTTACAAAGCGAGAGTCCATTTCTGCGCTGCCAACGCCCCTTCCGGAGTCGATCAGCCGGTTGGTTCTGGTCATAACTCCTTCGTTTCTTTGATTCCCCAGTTGGGTTTACTCGGAGCATTTTCCGCGAGCATAGAACCTTTAAGGGAAAGTAGTGCGCAAAATATTGCACAATGGGGAATTCTATCTCCCGTAAGTTATTGAATCTAAATAAATAATATTTGGCATGCGACTTGCTTATAAAGTGGCAGACCGCCGAAGACGGGGATTGTCCTGGGGGCAGATCCTTGTCAGCGCTACAGGTGGTGTGTCCTTACAGGACCGAATCATCGGGGGAAAGATGAATAAAGCTTTAGTTGTGTCACTTGCCTTGGGGAGTGCTCTTACATTTATTCCATTCGCTCTTGCCGACTCCTTCGGTTATGGTGCCAGTGCTTCAAAAGGTGGGGCCACGATCGCCATCAAAGCAAACCATGCAGATTCTAGGTTTGACGTCGCTGCGACCAGCGCCTTTGCGGTGGACAGCAATCCTGGGACCATTGGAGCAGGAAATGAAACACAATTCCGCGTCGGCGATGACGGACGCTCTTCGAATAGCTCCGGAAATATCTTGAACGATCGCAACTCGGTCAGCGGGCTTCTGGAGAAGGGTGGAGTCCTGGTCGATTTGAGCGGCAACCAGCTCAATTTGCTCTTTGGCCGTTCCAAGATTCACGAGGGCTTGAGTTCCGCGAACAGCGGTCACGCGATTGCGAGCGACAAGAGCAGCCTGCGCGCAAGCAAGGCGATTGCAAGAGGTAATGGCATTCTGGTGGCAGGTGCGGCGACACTGGCTGCAACGCCAGAGCCTGGATCGCTCTTCTTGCTGGGCACCGGTTTGCTCGGCATGGCATTGGTTGTATTCCGGAAGGCCGCCAAGCATTCAATTGAATCCTGAAGCATGATCTCCGCACATCGAGGAACAGGATTACCCGGGATGTAGAGTTGCCTGGAATATCCCGAGGGCGCAACGAGAGAATTCTGTAACTCTGCAATAAGCGGGGCGTAGAAGAAAACAGGAGGCTGGTGGGGCTTATCTGTCCATTCTTCCATGCCCTTTTGTTTTTTAGGGAGCGCACCAGCAAAGACTGAAAGCTTGAGTCATTCTTGACCTGCCGATTCGACCCAGCCAAAGTGTCTTGAGCTTAAATACAACGTGTAAAAAAGTAGATGCTGGGGCGGTGAGGCGGGGCTGCGCGGTACCGAGTTCGGAACAAGGACAGGCTGAAATCTTGAGACAGCCTGGGGGTTGCAAGGAAGGTACGCAAGCTGAGTGTCCCGCTTCTGCCCATATTGTATGCAAGAGATTGCATGGTAGCATCCTGAGAAGACGGTGAATGCAAGGGTTATGCCGAAAATATTTGGCATTGAAATTGCAGTGCTGATGATGTGTCAACCGCTCACAGATCAGCTCGAAAGACAAGCACACACTTTCGCGAAGTGAGTGCGAGGGCCGCCCAAGCTGCGCAGGCCGGGCAATTGCAGTTGAGATCCTACTCTACGATACGAAACGACTTTTCGAATGAAGTGGTGTGTATGACTGAAGATTTTGCGGTGGAAAATGATCGGCGGGGCAGCCAACGTTTCAAGATTAGCGCTCCACTGACAGTAATCGTCGGTGGGCACGAGATCTCAGCCTACACGCGGGATTTGAGCAACCGCGGGGTTTACTTTTTTCTATCCTTGTCTGACAGTGCGTTGATCGATCGCGATTTCGAGTTTCTGATCGAGATGCCATCAGAGATTACGCTTTCGAGTAATTGCCGAATCCGATGTCGGGGCAGGTTGGTGCGCAAAGAAATGAAGTCGAGGAATCTGACAGGGGCTGGAGTTGCGGCGGAGATTCTGGATTACTCGATACTCAGGGAGGCAGTTTCAACTGCCTAAAGTTTGCGCAGGCCCAGCACGCGGTGGTCAACCAGCCAGCTTTTCACCACATAGACCAGCTTGTTGTTACTGCCCGGGTCGGTGGGCAGGACGAAGAATCCCGGGTCAACGAGATAGCGGATAGAGTTATAGACGATACCCTCCATGACCTCTCCATCGCGGAACTGAAACCGCATCCAGATTCCGTGGACAATCGGAGCGCGGGTATGGAAGTTCAAATGATTGCGAACTGAGTCCCCATCAAAGCTGTTTACGTAGAAAACGGCCTTTACGTCCTTGATTGAGACTTCCTCGACAAGATCGGTTTCGAGGCGGCGAATCCTGAAGGTCTCAAGAGAGCTCTGAGGGGCGTTGTTCAGCAGCTCCTCGATGGTGTTCCAAGCCGGGGATTCCAGGTAGCCTTTTACGGTCCTGGCCCCGAATTGGATCACAACCTTTTCCGACTTGGTTGCATGGGTATCGATCATGAATTGGCGATCTTTCTCATTGCGTCCAAGCAGCTTACTCGACAGAGTAGCGCCAACGTATCCTCATGATCCTGAATTAGTTGCGCGGAGCCAATCCCAGTTTTGTGCTAGACCGTTGCAACGTTGGTCACCATCAGTCCATTACTGAGCATGCTTGATTCAAGAATATGAAGAAACGTGTGAATTGGCCGGATCTGTACCGTTATGCGGTCCTCGTCGGTTCTCCCGAGATGGAACATCCGCAGCGTCATTCGGCAGCGTTTAATTATGCAACAGAGCGATGACTCCAGGGAGTCATCCGGTGTCCGGGCTCTGAACTGAATCACGACCTTTTCCGGCTTGGTCGCATCTGTCTCGATCATGGTTTAGAGTGCGCTTGCTAAGGCAACTGCAACCGTTCGAAGGAAAGCTACCAATATAGCCTCATGGGACTTAACAGGTTGTAATGAAGTCAGTCTCGACATCGTGCCCGATGAGCACGATGCCGGCAAGAATCCCCGCAGCGTTCAGTAGTGAAAACTTCGAGGACAGGATAGATGAGCTAACGAGAGCGATACACTCACACTCGCAGTTTAGCGGAAATCCCCAAGCGTGTCTTGTGAGGAATATCACTCAGGTTTTCTTTTCCTGTGGTTAGGGATTCCAAGTTCAGATTTACTCAATTTGTTCCAATTATGAACTGAGAGTTATTCTTTCAACCAAAACGAATAGCGGATTTTAACTGTCATTCTCAGGCGCTTTGGGCCCGATCAAGGCCGGGCGCTTTCTCGATGGAGACTTGGTGCTTCCTTTGTGGCGGACTCAGGTTGTATTGCTTGATTTTGTAGAGTAGAGCCTTGTAGCTGATTTGCAGTTCGACGGCAGCCGCCTTGCGATTCCACCCAGAGCCCTCCAAGGACTGTGCGATGGCGGCAGCCTCTGCCCCACCCTTCAAGTTCCGCACCAGATGCTTGAGGCTTCTGTCGTTTTCTGTGACATCCCCAAGGGACGCCTGCGGTCCGAGGCGGAGGGATGGATTGAGCTCTTCTATGATGGCTTGTTCGTCCGCAAGGACCAGGTAACGCTTGATGGTATTCTCCAACTCGCGAAGGTTGCCCGGCCACGAGTGGCCCGACAGGGCTTGCATGAGGGCAGGTGAAACGGGGAGCGGCTCGCACTCGTATTTGGTTGCGACTTTGCGCATGAAGTGCTCGGCAAGGATGGGAATCTCCTCGATCCGTTCGCGCAAGGGGGGCATCTTGAGCGTGAACCCATTCAGGCGGTAATAGAGGTCCTCACGGAATATCTTTTGTGCGATGGCTGCCTTGATGTCGATATTTGTTGCGGCAATGACGCGCACATCGACCTTGACACTCACCCTGCTGCCAAGGCGCGAGAAGGTTCCATCCTGGAGAACCTGGAGGAGTTTGGCCTGCAGGACAGAGGGCATTTCGCCAATTTCGTCGAGGAGGATTGTGCCGCGATCGCAGAGCTCGAACTTGCCTGGTTTGGACTTGACGGCGCCGGTGAAGGCACCCTGTTCATAGCCGAAGAGTTCGCTCTCCAGCAAATCGGCAGGCATGGCCGCGCAATTGACCTTGAGAAAGTTGCGCTGGCTGCGAGCCGAGAGCTTGTGGATGAGCATGGCCGCGACTTCTTTACCTGTGCCGCTTTCTCCGAGTATGAGGACCGGGATGTCGGCGCGCGCTACCAGCGTGCATTGGGACTCGATTTCCTTCATGCGCTTGCAGGATCTGACAAAGGAAGTGTTTTCGTTGAGGGGAATTTCTTCGACCTCAGCCTCAGCCGACTGTTTGCCGGCAGTCTTAAGGCACTTTTCGACGGCGTGGTCGATATCGGCTTTTCGAAACGGCTTGAGGATTACGCTTGCGGCTCCCATCTGCGTGGCTGCCACAACTTCATTCAACTCGGCTGAACAGGCGAACATGACGATGGGAAGCGAGGGTTTGGCGCCGTGCGTTTTGGCAAGCAGGCTGAGCGCATTCTCATCGGAGGCGTCTTCGACAATGTTCCAATCCATCAGAAGAAGGTCAGGCGCGGGCGATTGCTTGAGGGTGTGGTTGAGCTCCGCGGCTTCGGTGAGGAGAGTGACTTTGAAGCGATCGTCGAGGATGCTTTTGACGTAATCCAGAATTGCGGGATCACCGTCGAGAACAACGATATGTGGGTTGCGCTTGCCCAGAGCCTTGATCGGCGTTCCCTTTTTCGCGCCTGACATTCCTGTTCCTCCCGCTACCGCCAAAACAATCTGTGACAAGATCCGTTCGTTTCGCTGAGAGTACAGCGCGAACGAGCTTGGACAATCCTTGAGGTTTGCAGCGGGCTGCCAAAAAAGCCGCGTTGATGCGGATCATCTCAACTGGAGTGAGAACGGGGAGCCCAAAACTTGAAGCCGTGAAGAACATCTTACCATTGGAAGTGGAAAAGATTTAGCCCTTTGTGCAGGGTTTTACACATTCTGAATCAATACTTAGCAGGTGAATTGAGGAAAAAGCGCAATTCATCACCTTAGGGTAAAAAGCTGGTTACTTTCGTGTGACAGAATGCTTTCTAATGGGTTCGAGTCTGGCCCGGAAGTTGCTATAGACAACTGGCAGGGCCTCCCTCTGAAATGGAATAAGAATGGCTTTGGCGCGCGCTTCATGGTCCGTCGATCTTCGCGATCTTCCACCGATGGATCTGATTTTTGGACAAACATCTGTGATGGCGGCAGCGCGTAAACGACTGGAGAAAGTCGCGGGTACAGCCATCCCGGTCCTATTGCAAGGTGAGAGCGGAACCGGCAAGGATATTTTTGCGCGCCTCTTGCATCTGCGCTCGAACCGAGCGAATCACCCGTTTGTAAAGGTGACGTGCCCGGCGATTCCTCATTCGCTCATTGAGTCGGAACTTTTTGGCTACGAAAAGGGAGCATTCACCGGGGCATATGCGACCAAGCGGGGCCGCCTGGAACTTGCGCACATGGGGACCCTGTTTCTGGATGAGGTGGGGGGGCTGGATCTGTCGATCCAGGCCAAGCTTCTGCAAGTGCTTCAGGATGGAAGCTTCATGCGCGTGGGAGCACAAGAGTCGCGAAGCGTGAAAACGCGGCTGGTATGCGCAGCCAATGAAGACCTTCGCATACAGACCGAGAAGGGAAGTCTTCGGCTGGACTTCTTCCACCGCATCAACGCCGTCACCATCGAGTTGCCGCCGTTGCGTGAGCGAGCCGCCGACATACCGAAACTGATCGAGTACTTTCTTGCCGTGCATTCGAAGGCCTACAGTGTGGAGACGAGGCCGCTCTCGCGAGAAATTATGCGGATGATGCAGCGATACAACTGGCCGGGCAACATCCGCCAACTTGAAAATCTAATTCGCGGCTATGTGCTTTTGGGCGATGAGGAGTCTCTGGCTGCGGATTTGATTCCGATAGCGTCTACAGGGATGGTTCCTGAGATCGACCTGGCAAATCCAATCTCCCTGAAGGAAATTACCAAGGCAGCCACCCGGGGCCTGGAGAGGGAGATCATTCTGAAAGTTCTGCAAGCGAATGGCTGGAGTCGCCGGAAGACAGCCAAATGGCTGAATATCAGCTATCGATCGCTGTTGTACAAACTGCAGGAGTCTGAGGTCAATGGGGTTTCAGGAAAGCAGCGGAAGAACGGATCTTCGAGTTCGAAGCCGAGCCGATAGCGGCTTGGATGTAACCGGATGAGCCTGGCTAAATCCACCCGCGGAGCTTGTAGTAGGCGATCTTGACAGACTCACCCAACATGGTCTCAAAGGCGGGGAAGCGCCCGTACCAATGCATTGTCATCTGCGACAGATCGGCGACTGCCATGGGCGCGACATCGATACCGAGTTTTCTGAAGACGCGAATTGCCCGCAACATGTGATAGTCGCTGGTGAGCAGGACCTTTTTGCCGGGCATGTCCTGAATGAGGCGGGCCGTGGCAATTCCATTTTCGCGGGTACTGGAAGATTGCCACTCGGCGACGATGGCCTCGCGCGGAACGCCGTTGGCGGTAAGGAAGTTGAGGATGCCCGGGCCGCCGCCCCCGGTGATTACCAGCTTCTTGAAGCCTCCCGTTTGCCATGCAACCAAAGCGTAGCGAGCGCGCCAGTACGAGGAATAAGATATACCGTTATTGTCGTCCGCGGCGGCGCCGAGAAGGATAAGGACATCCCCTTTTGGCTTCTCGATTGGTCCGGCGTAGGCTTGAACCCACCACGAGACAATGGGCGTCGAGATAACCAGAACCGTGGTGAGTCCAATGACCGCAAGCAGACGGATGAGCCATCGACCGAGTTTGTGCGCAGTCGTGCCTTGGGAGCGGTTGGGCATGCTATCGAACCTGCGCTTTCGCCTTCCGTGCGGATACGAGCGATTCGAAGAGGGCGAGCAACTCACCGGAGACGGTATCCCAGCCTCGGCCCATGTGCGCTGAGATGGCCGCAGGGTCCCAGTTGGCGGCAAGAACCGATGCAAGCGCCTTGGCCAACGCGGCTGGATCGCGAGCGGGCACGAGCCGGCCAAATGCGTCGCTCATGATCTCGGGGATGCCACCGACATTGGTGGCCACCACAGGTCGGCCGCAAGCCAGCGCTTCCAGTACGACGTTAGGACAACCTTCCATATAACTCGGCAGTGTGACCAGATCAGCGGCAGCCATCCAGACGGCAACATCGTCGAAGGCACATGCAGGCAGCGCATGAATGTAACCAAATGCGTTGTGGGCGTCGATTTTGCTCTGAACAATTGCCGTGTCGGGGCCACCGCCAATCATGTACACATGCAGATCTGGGTGCTGAGGATGCAACGAGGCCGCGGCTTCGACCAGTTCGCGCACTCCCTTGTTTACATCCGTTCGTCCAATGTAAACGACAGCCTTTGCCGCAGGGTCGATATGCAACTTCTCCCGTGCTTGAGCCCGGTCCCTGACATGAAAGACGGAAGTATCGCAACCGTTGACCATGGTGCAGATTCTGTCGGGCGAGGCGCCCATGGCTAATGCTTTCTCACGCAGGTCGCGGCTAACCATGACCAGGAAATCGACCTCGCGGAGAACTGTGCGTGTGTGCAGGGCGGTGAAGGGATCGCCGATCCTGTTGATGTCGGAGCCCATGCTTCGAGCGACTACCGGAACGGAGAGCGCTTTGCCAATTTGCAATGCGGCATATCCCTCGGGGTAGAGGAAGTAGCTGAAGATGAGATCGGGCGCGAAGCTTCGGATGTGGGGCAAGAGGACGCGGGCGGCCATCCAGCCGTTCAAAGGCCGGGAGACGACCGGAAGGGCGGGATAGTCGTAGTAGTCGACCTTCACGTCGAGTGAGTCGCCGGAAGGCTCGAGCTTGCTGAAGCTCTCTCCACGCGGCTTGAGCAGAGACGGATAACCTGGGTTGGGATAGAAGACTCTCACCTCGGCCCGGCGCGCAAGTTCTCGCAGCGTCTGGTAGGCCGGGCGGCCTTGCCAGGGCTCCGCGGAACTGGGGAAATTGCGCGTGATGACCGCGATCTTGAGCACGTGCCCTTATCCCTCTCCGGAAGATCCGACAGCTACGTTTTCTGAGTCGTGCCCAGATTGCTCTTTGGCAATAGAACGCAATTGGGCTGCATAACGCCCAGCGAGAACCTTGCGTTCATACTGGGCGACCTTTTCGATGTCGGGTTGAAACTCGCTATGGAGCGCATCGACGCGTGCCGCGGCGTCGATAAAAAGCTGACGAATTGCTTCAACATCCCGACTCGGGGCCCACCATCCAGCATGCAACTCTTCAAGCAGGATACGTTCGGGACCATTGGGGTGAACCGTAGCAAGAACGGGTTTGCCGCCGCCGATGTAGTCGTATAACTTGGCCGCAATATTCAAGCGTCCATGTTGTGTCAGCAGGACGTAATCAGTTTCATTCATGGCGGCCAGAGCCTCGCGCTGCGGGAGAAAGCCCCTCAACTCCACGAGATCGCCCAATTGCAGCAGGGTATCGCGGAATCGCTGCTCTTCGATATGGCCGATAAAGCGGAATCGGAATCGAGATCTGACCTCAGAGGGCAGCGATAGCACGGCTTGAACCAGCGTGGAAGGTTCAGTTGAAGCATAGACGGTGCCGATATGGGTGACGACAATAGTGCTGTCGGGCCTGGACTCCTGCGATATGGCGTAGCGGCGCAGTCGTGTTGCGTCGAATCCATTTGGAATGAGAAGGAACTTGCTTTCTGGCTCGAGGGGATAGCGGGAACGAATCTCGTGGCGCGCGGCCTCGGTGACAGCGACAATGGCTGTTGCGTTGGCCACGGCGCTGGCTTCAACGTCTCGGGCGACGGATCGGGCGCGCTCGCCGCGGCTGAAGCCTACGAGGTCGATGGCGGTGGAGAGCCATTCGTCGCGAAAGTCGACCACGATTGCGAGGCGAGGAAATTCCTTGCGCAGCTTTTCCACCAGAAGAACGCTTGAGAAAGGCGGCACGGTGATGAGGACGAGGTCAATGTTGCGTTCTCTAACGATGCGGCGAGCAGAGCGCAGAAGCACAGGAAACCATGTGACCTGAGGGTCGGGCAGCAGGATGTTATCCAGGGCTCTCTTCAGGATGTTGGGCTTGCCGGCAGTGCCAGACGCAGTAACGTTGCCCGTAGGCGCTTTCCCGCTGGTTATCAGTCTTTTTATCATCTTCTTGATCCCGAAAGGCAGATCGAGCGTGATGGTTCGGTGAACCTTGACTTCATCGGGAATGTCGCTGAGGAGCGAGGGATCTGCGCCGACGGCGGATGCATTGCGGGCGGTAATGACGTCCAGCCGGATTCCTTCAGCAGGGAAGTAGCGTGCAAGGCTTGCGGCGCGCAGTACCCCAACGCCTCCGCCAGGCGGAAAGACATAACTGACCAGAAGCACATTCAGCGGCTTCATTTGCGCGTTCCCAATGCGCGATCTTCTGAAACGGCCAAGGGGTCGCGCCCATGGATCAAGGCGTTGGCAGCCTGGTACATCTGCCAGGCCGTGGCCCAGTGAATTTCAATACCCCTTCGGTCCCCTTCCTCCGCGATTTGCGCGTAAAAGTTGTGGAGGGCCCCATTGAGCAGGGGATTGAGGTTCGAGTCGTCCGCGCCGTGTGTGTAAATCTTGAGGAAGAGATCGTCGCCAATAGTGGGCGCCAGATCGAACCATTGTTTCGCCCGCGAGGGCGTAGGCAGGTCGTATTTTGCAATTTCTCCGGTCTCAATGCGCGGCAGCAACCGCCCGCCGAATCGCACTCCAACCGGTCCGGTAATCATGAGCAGATCGCCCCGGCTGCCTCCGCCGAAGGTAGCTTCAACTCCGCGATCGAAGGATCTGGGACTGAGGTCTGGATTATTGGTGCACCAGTAAACCTGGTTTAGGATTCGTCCCTGGGCTGGCTCGGGAATGGCCGGCATGGTGAAATCGGCGTAGCAGCCCAAGTCGCGCAGCAGGGAGATCTCGCCTTTTATGCCACAAAATTTGCCATCGGGGTGTGAGTGATCCAGCGCCCAATTCCCATGGACGAACCCGAAAACTGTGCGGCCATCCTGCTGGCGAAGCAGACCGTGATCATCCGTGAGCCGGCGGCAGAATTCGGTTATCTTATTGCTGAAGGAATCACGGCGCTCGCTATCGAGAGGGAGCTGCGCTTCATCGTGATGGATGTGCACTTCGACATCCCCGACTCCGAGACGCACCATCTCCGCGATGCCTTCGATCAATTCGGGCTGGTAACCCTCTTGCGGGTAGAAAAAGCTGTACTGGGGACGCTGACCAGCGGCGTCCCTGGGTGCGTCATCGGCGATGCGAGGCCACTTTTCGCGCCAGCGCGCCACACGGTCCAGCCCAGTGGCAAGGGAATTGCTCTTGCCCAGTGGCTCGTAATGATCGGTGATGGCAACCCAGGCTCGCTTGGGCTTTGTGGGCCGCATGCTTTTGCGCAGACGATCTTTCAGGTATGGCAGTAGCCAAATTTCAGCGTGTCTAGGTAGATTCATTGAGTGAACTTGCCTGTTGTGAGGCCTGGCTGTGATCCGAGAAGTAGCCACTTTCAGAGCAAGCTATCTTGAAGTATCGAGGACGCTTGTCTTATTTGTCAATCTCCGCTGCGCGCACGGTTGTTGGTGCGGATCTTCGATGACCGGTCAGTCTGGAAAGGTGGAATCCCGGGGCAGATCAATGGAGGGTCCGTGGAGCGCCATGCGGGGTGGATGCAAAGCCAGGAACTCGGTGATTCAGCCTTGGTCTGTGCGGCGACGACACGGTGGCGTTCACGGGCGGCCTCCTGTGCAAAAGTAGCACTGCTCGAAATTCACACAACCGGGTACCGAAACAGCTTTGCTTATCGCACAGACGCCATTTAGTCTTACACTAACGAGTGATTGTTAGCCTTGCGGCCTCTGTCTAAAATTGGCTGATTGGAACCTGATCAGCCAAACTGTGTATCAGACGCGATCAAGTCTGGACTAAGTGAAGAATTGCAATCCAGTCAGGTTCGGAATATCAATTCAAGTCCGAAGCCTCAACTTCCAGGAATGTTCCTCGAAGCCTCTCAAACTGGGCCCGTTCAAGTTTCGATTAATTTAACCAGTTCCAGATTGGCATGGTCCAGAATGGCTTGGTTATGACGACTATTCCGAATTTCGCAGGAAAACGAGAATTTCTTCCGCGCAGACTTGTCTGGAATGGCGCGGCTTCCTTGCTTTCCAAACTTCCCACGCGAGATTCGCTACTAGTCTTGAACTACCATCGCATTGGGAACGCCGAAGATGACTTGTTCGACCCAGCCGTTTTCTCGGCGACTGCGGAACAATTCGAAGACCAAATCGCCACGCTCAAGCGTAATGTTTCGCCTATCACGCTTGAGGAGGCTTTGGCCTTCATCGACGGCACTCTGAAAGATAAGCACCCCCGATGCCGCGTGTTGATCACTTTCGATGATGGATATCTGGACAACTATAGAATCGCCTATCCAATTCTGCGTTCGCACGGCGTGCACGGCGTCTTCTTTCTAGTCACAAGCATGGTCGGGTCCGGCCACATTCCGTGGTGGGACGAGGTTTCTTACCTGATGAAGACCGGGAAAAAGCGCACATTCAGTCTCCGCTATCCGGTGGACCTCAAGGTCGATATCGATCGGGACAGCTTCATTGAGAGCCTGCGAGCTGTGCTGAGGTTGTATAAGAGGCCTGAGAATACTCAACCTGAGCGCTTCATGCAGGAGCTTGCTGAAGAAACGCAAGGAGAAGCCCCGCCCAAAACACTTCGGCGGTTCTTGAACTGGGATGAAGCGCGCGAGATGTGCCGAGGGGGGGCGGCGTTCGGCTCCCACACCCATTCGCACCACGTTCTGAGCCAGTTGGATCCAGAACGTCAATTCGAAGAGCTATCCAAGTCCCGGGCAATTTTGAAAGAGCAACTCGGCGTTGAAGTAGACTCCCTTGCATACCCGGTAGGTAAAAGGAACAGCTTCACGGATGAGACGCAGCGGATAGCGCACCAAGTGGGTTATCGCGCTGCATTTTCGTTCCATGGCGGCGCGAATTTGCCTGGGAAGACGTTGCCTTACAATATTTGCCGATTCGACTTGGAAGGGAATGTTACCGTTGGCCGACTGCAGCTCGAAGCGGCTTTCTGGAAGCTCACTGGCCATGTTCGATGGCCGTAAGGCGCTTGTCACCACGACCGGCGGAGTGCGGGCAGCAGAATTCTAACCAAAGCGGCATATGTTTTCGGCCGCGCAAAATCTACGGAGTAAGACATTGGCAAAGTATCTAGTAACTGGAGCCGCCGGATTTATCGGCCGTTCGATTGCCGCGGAGTTGTTGGCCCGTGGCGAGTCTGTTCGCGGCGTCGACAGCTTCATTACCGGCAAGCGCGACAACCTGATCGGGTTGGAAGCCATGGAGTTCCTGAAGGGGGACCTGGCCGACCCGGCCGTGTGCGCAGAGGCCTGTGATGGCATTGAGATCGTGTTTCATGAGGCGGCACTGGCATCGGTTCCACGGTCGGTGGCCGATCCCGTGGCTACAAACAGGAATTGCGTGGACGCAACGCTGAATGTGCTGGTGGCCGCTCGTGCCGCCCGGGTTCGCCGTGTTGTCTATGCCGGCTCGTCTTCCGCTTATGGCGATACACCAACGCTGCCCAAACACGAGGAGATGGCGCCCAATCCGATCAGCCCTTATGCCGTTGCAAAACTGGCCGGAGAACAATACATGCGTTCATTCGCGCGCGTGTATGGGCTGGAGACAGTGGTGCTGCGTTACTTCAACGTCTTTGGTCCCTACCAGGATCCCACTTCGCACTACTCAGGAGTGATGGCATTGTTTTGCCGCAAAATGCTGGCTGGTGAGCAGCCGACGATTTATGGCGACGGCGAACAGAGCCGCGATTTCACATTTATCGAAAACGTCGTCAACGGCAATCTGCTGGCTTCTTCAGCGCCGGCGGAGAAAGTTGCCGGGCAGGTGATGAATCTGGCAACTGGCTCAAGGATTACTCTGAACGAGACATTCGCTCTCCTTGCTGAATTGACTGGCTACAAGGGCGCCCCGGCCTACGCAGCACCGCGCACTGGCGATATCCGCGATTCACTGGCCGATATCGGGATGGCGAGAAAACTGCTCGGCTATGAGCCTTCGGTTAGTTTCCGTGAGGGATTGCAGCGAACGGTCGAGTGGTATAAGACAATTCCCGCATTCGCCTGAAGCGCTCGCGCATTGGAGAAGGCTTCGCCGTGAATGAGAACCGCCAGGGCAGGGAGCCGCTGTGGCCGAATGCGGATTATATCGAGTGATAACTGCCGATCTTCGCGTCTGGCGGAAGAAGGTCGTGCCAACCGGAGCGCAGGGCGGCGACTTCATCGGTATATTTAGCAGTGGTGGCTCCTGGATGCACCATCAACTCTAAAGCGCGGAACCGGGGAACTCGCCCAGCTTTAAGAAGTTTATAGAAATCGCGAAAGTCACCGAGTCCGTCAGGGCATTTGGTTGCATAGGAGTGACGCAGCGAAAAGTCAAAAGCCACTTTCTTAAGTGAGCGCCAGGCAGTCATCTGGTTGCCTTCCGGCAGCAAGTTAATCGTCGATCGCACCTTCCTGATGGCAAATTTCCGCTGCAGAGATTTCAGGACCGGGAACAACTCCGGAATTGTGTGCACGTGGTGATGTGAATCGAAGTGACTAACCGGAACGCCTGCATCCAGCGCCTTCTGAACCTGCAATGTCAGTTCCTCAAGAAGGGCTTTGCGCAGAGTTGGAGTTATCTTCGTCTTGAACATCTTCTTCGCAAGGTGGCCATTTTCGTCGAGAATTGGTTCAAGATCCCCAGATGGACTGAGCGGAGCAAATACGGTCAGGTTGAGGTGGATTCCGAATGAGCACTGAGGAAAACGCGGTATCTGCTGAACTGCATGTTCAAAGCCCGGAGCATTGGCCATCAGCGAAGCAGAAGTCACGGCGCCAGATTGCATCAGGTCGAAGATCTCGTCATTGATGGGCTGATTGGCGCCGAGATCATCCGCGTTGACGATGAGTATCATGCGAACTCGTCCAAATACTGAATGTTGATTTTGTTGTGAAGGTGAGCAGGCCGTATCCGCGTAGTTCTTCGATGGTCTCAGGGCAGACTTTTTTCTGTCAAGCTATGCGATTCCGGGCGAATGAGCAGTGACAGAAGCCCTTGTGCCGGTACGCCGATTTTGTTTGGCAGCAATCCGGTCAAGGTTTTGAAGCGGACGTGGTCTTCCGGCTCTAACACCCGCATCATGTAGAAGAGTCCAAACAGAACGATCAGTGAAGCGGTTCCACCTGCAAGGATTCCCCAGAGTGGAGGCAACTGCACCGCGATGTAATGCGCGGTCAGCGCTGCCAAAGCACTAATGAAGGTGATCTTTGCAATCTGCAACCATGGAAGTTTGACCTTGTAGATATTGACGGCAACGGCCCACATTCCGCCGACGGCGACCGCCTGCGCCGCACCGTTGCCAATGCACGCTCCTACAGCGCCGTGGGCAGGAATCAGATACCAGGCAACGCCTATGTCGACGACTCCCGCCACTACTGTAGCGGCGATGATATAGCCCTGACGCTCTACGCTTTGCAACAGGCTCTGCGCGGGTGCCATGAACGCTTTGAACATGCACATCAGCGGAGCAAGCGCCACAACCGCAGCGCCCCCCTCGTATTGATGCCCGTAAAGGAGCAGCAATGCCGGAACCGCGAGCGATGCCGCGATAAAGTGCAGCGGAATTGTCGTTAGGGCCAGGTAGCGAAATGAGGAAGCGGTAATCGAGGGAATCCTCGACTTGTCGCGTCCGTATTGAGCGAAGATCGTCGTGCTGGCTGCCGCCCCGAAAATTGTGGCTCCCATCAGCAATTGTTCCGCCATGCTGAATGCAGCAGAATAAAAGGACACCTGGCGGACATCCGCGCAAAGCATTTTAAGCAGGATGATCTCTGAGCGGCCCCAGACAACCTGTGCAACCAGCATGCTGGCGACGCTCTGGGCCGCAAAGGTCATCATGCGTTTTCCCAATTCCGGAGGCTGCACGTGCGTCGATTCCCACCCCAGCACGCGCTTCAATGTGGGGAAGAAGCGAACCAGGAAATCCACCGCGCGCATCAGGAGCATCGACGCGCCGACGCCGACTACGCCCCAATGAAAAACGACCGTTGCCGCGATCATGGTGAAGTAGACGAGGGTGGAGGCAATGGAGGCAGGCACATTTGCCGCTAACTGTTCCGTTGCAGTATTTGCCATTGCCGACGGTGAGTTGACCATCGAAGGCCAAATGCTGAGTACCAGAAGGGCCGCGGCAAGCTTGTAATCGGGGTTGGCGTCCCCAAGCACCCAGAAGAGAAGGCAGCCGGTGGCCACTGTTGCCAGAATGGCCTGCAATAGCAAGGTGCGCAAGTAGATGTAGCGTGCCGTGCCCCAGTCGCCCATGCCGATAAACTCGGCCATGTACTTTCGTGTGGTCGCTGGAACGCCGACGCCGCCCAGGCCGGTGACCACCGATGCGATGTAGGAGACATAGACGATGTAGCCGTTCTTTGACGGCCCCAGGTAGCGGGCAATCGCAATCGAAGTAAATATAGTGAGAACGCCGTTGATTATATTTTCGAGGCCGAACCAGCCTGTATTCTTCGCTATTGTTTTAGTATTGGACATCACGATCCTGGATCCGGCCCCTTGGAGCCTTATGGTTTCGGTTTTTTTGAGGCAAAGGGTTTGCAGATGCAAAGGCTGCGGTTAAGCAACCATTCCCATCTACCCTATGTGATGCAGCGCCGCCTTTGCGTCCTTAGCAATAGGCGAATCAGGCGCCAGGGATGCGGCCCTCTTCAAGTGAACCTCGGCGTTTCTCTTATCGGAAAGTCCGCTGTACACCATACCCAAGTGATAGTGCATTATGGCGCTGTTTGATTCGGTATTAATGGCGTTGACGAGCAGATTGCGAGCGAATTCGTAGCTACCGTTGCAGTAGTAAGCCCAGGCCAGCGTATCCGCGGTGTTGGTCGAGTCGGGCATGCCCTGTCTTGCGGTTTGAGCGAGTGCCAGGGCCTTGGTCATTTCTTCGCCATTCAGCAGCATGCGGTAGGCAAGATTATTGGCGGCTACAGGTTGTTGCGGCTGAATTTGAAGAGACCGTTTGTAATAGGATTGAGCTTTGCCGGAGTCTCCACGGGATTCCTCGAGGGTCCCGAGAATTGCCAGGGCGCCTGCGTCACCGGGATGTGCGTTCGACTGTTGTTCCCAGGTTGCAATAGCCCTGCCCAGGCTTCCGCGCTCGGCCGCAATCTGTGCGAACAGCATGACCGCATCGCCATCTGCGGGATTCATCTGAATAGCTTTCTGGACGGCGGCCTCGGCCTGATCCAGATTTCTGCTTTGAAGCTGCAATTTCGCCAGAAGATCGTAGAGCCTGCTGTTCGCGGGGCTCTTTTCGATCTGCGCTTTCACTCGTGCCTGCGCCTTGTTCGGCTGCTTTCTCGATAGATCGTAATCAATCAGCAAGCGCAATGCTTCGACCGCATTCGGGTCGTTTTGCAGAGCCTGTTCCAAAAAATCCACTCCTTCAGGGAAGCGTTTCTGCGCGAAGCGAAGTTTGCCGAGATCAAGGTAGGGCTTTGAGCTTTGCGGCGCGAGATCCATTGCGGTTCTCAGATCAGCTTCAGCCTTGTCGGGCAAGTTGCGATCCATCTCAACATTGGCGCGCCATACATAGCCAGCGAAAAAACTCGGCATTGCTTCGATCGCGTCATCAGCGACATCTGCCAGCAGCGCGACATCTCCGCGCTGGCAAGCGATTTGAGCCAATTGCTCCTGTGCTCCGCGCTCGGCCGGGTTCAAGTCTGTCGCCTGGAGAAAGCTCTTTTCAGCCAGTGCGCGATTCCCCGCAGCAAGCGCCGCGTTGCCCAGCCAATATCGGACGGCAGAGCTATCGGGGAAGGTTTTGGCGGTGTCGAGAAGGAATTTAACGGCGTCGTCCGCCTTGCCGCTTTCGATCAGAACGAGTCCATTCAGCTCCGCAATATCGGGATCCTTCGGACTGCTCTTCAATATGTCGGCAACCGCTGATTGTGCGGCCGAGTAGTCCTTGTCCTGAAGCAGGGCGTGAACGTATCCCACTTGCAGGGACATGCTTTCGGGGTACTTGATCTTCAGGCGAGAAAACTCCGCTACGGCTTTGTCCCACTGCCCGGAGCTGGTGTAGTAATCGGCAAGTAGACGCACCCCCTGAGAATCTCGGGCGAGGTCTTTTGACGCCTGGCGGAGGACTTGCTCGGCTCTCGCCTGATCTCCCTCAGAGAGAATAACCTGGGCCAGATTTTCCCTGGCGGCAATGCTATTGGTATTGGTGGCAACGGCCTGCCAACTGATCATCTCAGCATCCTTCAGACGATCGTTTCTGGAATAGAAGCCGGCGAGCAGGATTCTTGCGTTAAGCGATTTTGGGTCGAGCTCGATTGCTCTATCCAGTTCGTCTTCGACAGAGACGCTCCTGGCAGGGTCACTCTCCAGAAGTAGCGCGAGGTCCTCGTGGAAGACGGCCTGGCTCGGATCGAGTGCCAAAGCCTTGTGAATCTCGGCAAGGGCCAGATCGTTCTTGCCCTCTCTGGCCGCAATCGCGGATAACAGAGCGTGAACCCCCGGGTTATTTGGTTGTTTGGCCATTACCGCGTTCGCCATTACTTGGGCCTGGCCGGTTTTGCCATTGGCGAATAAGAGGTTTCCCAGTTCGACCTGCGCCTTGTAGTTTGAAGGCTGCAACTCCACCGTACGCGTCAGCTCAGACGTCGCCTCCGCGGAACGGCCTAGATGTTCGTAGGCGTGTGCGAGTTCATAGTGGGCTTCGGGGTAGTTCTTGTCGACTTTCAGCGAATTCAAGAACTGGATGGCCGCCTCTCTGAATTTGCCTTGTGCGTCAAACCGCTTCCCGCTTTCGAGATATCTCGCTTTCCGCACGTTCGGATCGACGTGGCACCCAGTTATCAGGGCGAGTACGACGAGGATCGCGATTAAAGATTGATTTCTTTGCCGAGTCACTGGATTCTACCTGTTCTTGAAGCTGAGTTGAACTGTCATCATTGAGCCCATGATCGTCATTGTTCCTTGCCAATTGCGTAGACTGCGAAGGCACCGCGTATTTTCTCTGCAATGAACTTGCTTGCGGAGGCGCCTCTGAATTCGGTTAGTTCGGGATAAACGGCGAGAGCAAGGGCACGAGCTGAGCAGTGAATTGCTCGGCCTGGACTCTTGCCGGCGATATCCCTTCGTTCGGATTGATTG
>Ga0182013_10003492_pt1 | contig 19613 bp, 14 predicted proteins | sample 612S2MmetaG_FD_120487 | JGI IMG/M metagenome (GOLD analysis project Ga0182013, IMG submission 120487) | Permafrost microbial communities from Stordalen Mire, Sweden - 612S2M metaG | ecosystem: Environmental > Terrestrial > Soil > Wetlands > Permafrost | place: Sweden: Stordalen | collected... | reverse complement strand
TGGTGAAGACGATAACGCTTCACCCATTCCAGCGTCTGGATGAAGGGGCGGCTGATGTGCGCTTCGTCGATGATCAGCAAGCTGTCTTGCGCGACCAGAGCAGCGTGGATTGGCCGGGCTTGGGGACTAACCCCGTAGCCGCGAAAGAGCAGCCGCGACCCTGCCTGATCTACTGTGCTGCAAATAATCATCGGTTGCAGCAGCGAGCCGGCCCAACTGCGGTCCCGATAAATTCCACCGCGAAGCTGCGCGCGAGTGAGCGGGAATGATTGGGATTCGCCGGATAGTTCGCGTAATGCCACGGCCACCCGCCCGGCCACTGAATCGGAAGCAGCGTCCCGAAGTTTTTTGCAGAGCTTTCCTGCACGGTCGTAAGCCTCGTCCACAATGACGCGGCGATTGACGATGAAGAAAATGCGCCGGCCTTGCGTGCGTTCAGCTATTGGCAATGAGGCTTGCATGGCGAGGGCGAACACGGCGGCGTCGAGGCACGCTGTTTTGCCGCTGCCGGTCGGAACTGCCACGTAGTCAGGCACCTGTCCTGCGCAAAGACGACGGGCAAATTCACGCTGCCACGGAAACGGGTCGCACTCCGTTCCCCACAACTCGCGGAAAAACGCGGAGAAATCGTCGGCAATCAGGGGTAGCGGATTCATTTGAGCAAGGGACCAAGTGGTTTGCAGAAGCCGTAGCCACGGAAGCGTCCCGCACCGAGGAGGAGAGGACCCTGCACCTCGCAGGGAAACTGGATGAGCACATGCACCTGCTGGCGGGGCGCGGTGCCTTCCTTGCCGGTCAGCCACGGCATCCCGCTGGGACCAGGCCGGGAGCGCGGCGCGCCCCGGTGCCACGATGTTTTGTCCACATCGATCAGTTCTGGCTTCGGCAGCCCCTGTCGCTCGCAACTCTGGACGATGCTTGCGGCGACTTCATTGCGCCACTGTGCTCGTTCGGTTTGCTGATCGTGCTTCGGATGCCGGTCGAGAACCATGGGCGTAACACTCGCCCAGACCGATGATGGTTCGCACCACGTCGCCGACCGCAGAGCAAGCGGCGGCAGGCTGCGTTCTTCGCGTCGAAGCGTCCAAATTCCCAGATTGCCCATCTTGAGTTCCGGTCCGATGTCTTTGCCGGAGGAATCAAAGAGCAGCCCACGTAAACATGCCGCGCGCTCCGTTGCGGGAATGGCACGAGGGAAAGCTACTGCCAATCCCAGGATGTGACCGTCGGCATGTTCGCCGCCGACGAACGCCAGTGGGAGGAGTGCCATGTGTCCGCTGGTCGAGGGCAGTCCCGGCGCGCTGTGACCCGTAAACCACTCCGGTTTGCTCTCGCCACCTTGGAGTAAATAGCCACGCAACGCGGCAGTCAGAGCCGCCGTGGATTCCAAGCCGAGGACCGGTCCTTCCTGCTTGGTGAGAACGAGTAATTCGGAATCGAAACTCGACGCGACGATGCAAGCTTCTGTTTCATCTACGCGCGAGTAATGCGCCGTCCGCCCCGGCGAAGGGCGCAAGCGCACGGGGGCACCGGCACTTCTGTTCCATGCCGTGCCGAAGCGTTCTTCAAAAGCGGCCTTCGCTTGCTCTTTAGCCTTTCCCTTTTCGGCAACAATCACCTCCGAAAGATCGAAGAAGGTATTGATCTCATCGGCGTTAAAACATTGATCGAGCTCCGCCAGAAAGCCCGGCGAAGGAATGCGAAGCTGCACGCCGCGATGCGTCTTGGTTGCCTTTGCGTATGGTTCGTAGGCAGGCGAAGGTGCGTCCTCCATATCGGAAACCCAAACCAGTGCGAGCGATGAAGAATGTCCAATACGGGTCACCTTCCGAGCGAGTCCGGTGAGCGCGGTTAGAATCTCTGTTGTAGGCTCCGCGTTGGGCCAACGGAGATGAATATGCCGTTCCGGCCCCTCACCACCAATGTGCAGTGCAGGAAAGGTCCGCTCTTGGCGACTGCGCTGATCAGGCATCACGCCGAGCGCGGCTCGCATTTCAGATTCTTTCACTCGGGCAGGATTTTGCGAAACTCCGGCGTCGTTCACCGGCACATAAACTTTCACCACGTCGCGCGGCGAAGCTTCCGGCCAGTTCATCTGCGGTGCGCCCTGGCCTTCGAGCCATTCCAGCGCCGCGCGCTCAAGAGACCAGCCCTCCTCAGCGCTGTGGCCGTCTTCAGGCAACGGCTTTGTTTCATAATGTGCCGCAACCAACGCCATAAATACGCGTGCGGGATGCGGTGGCCACTCAGCCTTTTCCCGGCTGGCCGCGTCAGTCATCACCGCGACTCCTGTGATGAAATCAATTCCGAGGGCAAACATGTTTATACCTTCGGGTTATTCTGTTGCGGCATCCGCCGGCGTCTTGGCGGCGATGTCCTGCGATCGCTTGAGCAGGGCGACGAGATTTGGCGACGGCGTAAGCTTCACCGGCTCTTTTTGCCAGACCAAGCCGAGCTTTTCCGCTTCCGCCACCGCTTCCCCCAAGAACTTGATGGCGTCTTTTGCCGTGACGGTGAACTCCACCGGAGGCTTTCCAGGGGTCTCCAGCAATTCCCACTTCATTACGTCTGTTGGCCAGAGCAGACAGCGGGAACGAAGATCAAATCCACTCTCCGCAGCTAGTGCGGCTGCTGTGAGAGCCAGTGCTGCAAGAACCGTCCGCGCTGCTGCATCCCGTTCGGGTGTCGTCTTGCCGTCCACCGGGAAACGGAGCTTGCGCAGAGCGGGCAAAGAGAGCACTACCGTTTGCTCGGCGTAATCCAGTGTGGCCCCACCCACCGCGTTGACATCCGGCGGAATGTTGCCGTGATTGACCTCCGATGGCGAAACACCGTCCTTCGCTTTATCGCCCGCGAGTTCGTAACTGCCATCCGGCTTTTTAATTACCTTCGCTGCCGCGCGCATACCGAGAGGGTCAATCCGGCTGCTGGTCTTCACTCCAATCTCCGCATTGACGCCGATGATTTCCGACACAAGTGCCCGCTGGAATTTTGCACCGAGTCCACCCTTTGGTCCGGTCGAATCCCAGAGGCCGAAGATCAGTGCTGTCGGGCACAATTTGTAAAGCGGAGTGGCGTTTTGCAGACTCGCCTGATCGAGCGACTTCCCAAGTTCGCTTTTACGAAATGACTGCCCATTATGAAGGCTGTCACGTAAAATCGCGTCGGCAATCCTATGCGGTGCTTCGAGACTGCTTACGCGTCCGACCTCATCCAGCAATCCAATGCCGGTGAAATCCACATTCAGCACCGGAATGCTCTTGAGTGTGCCCGAGTCCAGTGCGCGTTGCAGCGCTTCCTCCAGTCGGTTCGCTTGCGCTTGGACTGAATCGAGCAATACGCAGGGCACCTTCGCGCCATTGATCTGTCGATCCTCCTTCGCATAGACCGCTCCCGCATAGGTTGGTGGAAATACTTTATCCCCTTCGCCTCCGGCGGGCTGGAGACGGGTTCGGGAGCGAAATGCTGCTGCATTCTCGGTGACAGCCTTTTTGAGGCTAACGAAGTCTAACGGTTTAGTTTCTTTTGTTGTGTTCATATTATGGTTTCTTTGTGGAAAACTGTCCGCATTGGTAGTCAATAAACAAGTCGGCGCGGCCATTTGGGATTCTGGAGATGATCACGATTCCAAAGCCATGCGAGCACGACGGCGGCGGTATTGCCGAGACCGGTTGGGATGTTGATGAGCTGAGAACGGCAGTCCTTGCCGGAATCGTTTCCCGCCAAACGGGATTGGTAGTCATAGGGCATATTGCCCGTGGCCGTGTGAAAAAAGGTATCGAAAGGAAGTCGGCTCATGGTTGGCCTCCCTCTTGACGTTGCGATGCAAGTAGCCTGATCATTGACTGCCTTTGTTAATTTGGCGTAGCGCCAAGGCCAAATCCGCGCTGCTTTTTCTTGGCGGGTTTCATATGTATATCAAACAGAATCCCGATTGCGAGCGTGAAAAATTCAAGAATTAATGGATTGCCCGGAACGCTTCGGTTGGGATGTTGTTGCAGGGAAAACGGAGCGTCCTGCCGTGAAGTATTTGGCGGAACGGCGGGAGAAGCGAAGTCGTGGAAGCCTTGTTCTTACGAGGTCAGGCGCGCGAAGTGTAACAAAGGAATGAGCAGACTCCCATTTTCCGCCTTTCGCGGACATCCCAGCATCAAGCGCAATTATTCAGTCGCAGGTCAGTGAAGTTTTGATTCAAGCGCTACACCGATTGTAACGCCAATTACCATGCCGATGGCAATCAGTCCGAGCCAGGCCAGCCAGTCCCGTTTCAATTGCACCCCATTGATCCGGCCATCCAGATCCGCGCATGTTTTACTAAACATTTCCGTGCCAGCTTTCAAGTCGGTTTTGATGAGATTATATGAGGAAATTCCGTCATCCAAATGCTTTCTTATATCTTGGGCGAAGGCCCCGATGGATTTCAACTGGCTGCGAAATGAACCGGAAGCCTGATTTAACGCCTCGGTGTGCGCTTTGACGACGTTTTTCAATTCATCGGTCTGGTCTTCACCGACGGAAGAAAGATTTTTAACCAGTTCGGCCGTCTGCCGACGATATTCGGCCAGATGCAATTCAATCAATTTTCTGGATTCATTGACCGCCTGCGGCACCAGCGCCGCTGCGCGCCATTGCGCCCGTGTTAGCAATGCCAGTTGCACCGGAAAACCATTCTCGTCCCCGTCACTCCATTCGGCCAGCATCTTCCGAAATAGCTTGGCTTCGTCGGCTGACAGCCCGTTACACAGCAGATCAAAACATGTGTCGTCCATACTTCATTCTCCAAAGTTCAATTGCGGCTGTGGTTCGGTCTTCGCTTTTTCCTTTGATGGCGCGGATTTTTCTTTGGGAACAAGTTCCGTCGGCAGCAATAAATCCGCGATGGCGTCGTATTGCCGGAACAATTTCTGCATTGCCCATTGAATTTCCCCGGCCAGCAACCGTTCCAAATGGCCGGCCTCTACGTGCGAAAGTTCGGCAAAACTCAAGCCGCGCTTGGCGATGGCCTCGGCTTTTTCAATCGCCAGCAACGTGGTCGGCGTGACGGCTGGCAGCGTCACGGACTTCGCGCCAAACTCTAGTAACTGCTTTTCCAGTTGTGAGCCTTTGAATAAATCGCCGCGCGCCTTGGCGGGATTGTGGACGATGACATAGTCCACGCGGTCGCCTGCGTAGAAAAATAATCTTCCCGCGTTGGTCATGCTTTCCGTGTCGTCGGTCGGAAACAGAAAAAATGTCAGCCGGACGCTTTGCTCGGCGCACACGTCGAGCACCTGCAATTCCTCCAGTGCGCCCAAGATCAGCGCGTCAGCCTGGGCGCGGGTATCAATGACGTGGACCGGGGCGGAATCTTTCAGCACGCGCCGGAACAAGCTTAACAAAGCAGTTTTGCTCTCCTGCTCGTTGCCGAGGTGATAGGAGCGCACAGCTTGCGGATGCCGGTTGGCGAATGTGTGATGCCGGTCGTCGAGGTCGGAGCCGTTCCACGGCACGCCGAGCTTGTCGAGCCAGGCGGTGCGAAATTCGGCTTCAAAACTTTTGCCGAGATTGCCTTTGGATTGGGGATTGAGGTGGATGCGTCGAGTTGTGTTCATATATTTGTGGGATCGTTTAGTTTCATATCTTCGGGATTTGGCCGGCGAACTTCGCGCGATGACGGAGTTGCAGCCAAAATTGGTTTTCGCGCCGGTGCCGAGGCGATGCCGGTTTGAGTGGTGATCGCTTTCGACACAGATGGTGTTTCTTCCCAATGCGCTTGCGCCCGGCGGTGAAGATAACGCCGATAAAATTGATGAACACCCTGCGTAGTGATGGCGCAGCCTTTTTCACCGAAAAGCACGGCGGCAATTTCCTGCCACGTTCTGCGCCGCTGGCGTTGGTCACGGATGAAATCCACGAATGGTTCAAGTCGGCTGTGAAAAGCCCGACCGCCGCCGCAGTGTTTGCGCTTCTCCGGCCCGCCATTGTTGATGATGTCTGGATTCATCACCGCAAAGTTTAGGGCGTTTTGCGCCAAAGCGGTTAGCGCATACTCGGCGGATTAAATGGCAAAGGTAGCTGATTAGGCCGGATAGTGTCGGCGATGCTGTTTCGGGCGTTGAATTCCGTTGACGCGATGTGTTGAATCGCGTTGATCGGTGTTGACGACCGATGTTGAAAGGCGTTTAGCCGCGTTGAAATCATCAACGCAAATCAACGGAATTCAACGCCTACTTTTTTCCGTATCAGTTTCCGAAGCGAATGCTTCGGGGATGGTGTCTCGAAAAAATTAAGGCTTTCAAGTTTCAGAAAGCCGTCAGAATCGCGTTCGGCTGAACGTATCAAATTGGAATGATGATAGGCGCACTGAACGGGCGTTCTGAAACCGGCAGCGAAACGGAGCAGGTCGGGAGTGGCATGAACGGACGACGGCGGAGTTGAGCGCGGTTTTAGAACGACCGTTGAGTGCGTGACCGTCTAGGTTTCACTTGAGGCGATTTGTCTGGCCGGTTTCCGAGTGCCCGCAGGAAAGCCGGCCAGTCAAAGCGCCGGGTTTTTAATGAAATTCATCTGCCTTGAGAATGCGATAGATGCCAGGTGCCGACGGGCTGTTGTTTCTTGCAGCCATGTTTTCACTTTCAATCGGACGCCAAGCCGCTTGCAACTCCTGTGCGCGCCTAACCACTCGGTCAACAATTTCGGATTTAGACGAGGGCTTCGACTCCAAAGGCTTGAGTTCGGGTGCAATGTTTAATTCTGTCAAACGTCCGAACACTGGTTTCAATGCACGCTCTTCATCACGGAAAAAGAGGCTGCCACGAATCCGCACGAACGTCCAACCGAGCCGTTCCAGCACGGCTTGGCGTTCGAGGTCTTCTCGGAGTTTGTCCGGGCCATGAAATTGTTCCCCGTCACACTCGACGGCCAACCGCCGACCGCTGCCGGTTACAACCAAGTCAATGCTATATGCTCCGGCTGGAAATTCTGCGGTCACGTTGTATCCATTCTCAATCAGTCGCCGCAGCACCGCGCCTTGAAACACTTTGGACCTTGGATCAACTCGGCCCAGCCGCTTCTGCAACTCGCGCTCCCAAGCATTTGGGTCAAGAGCGTGTTCAATGAGGCGGCGACGATAATCTCCGGGCTTTAGGTCGGTTTCGTGATTCAGGCTATGGACAATCCACATTTGGTTGCGCGCCCGGCTTGCCGCGACATTGAATCGCTTTTTGAAAATCTTTTTCCCACCTTCTTGACGCATTGATAGCGGCGGTTCGGCTGGCGGGGAATCTACCACCGACAGGAACATGACATCTCGCTCATCACCTTGAAATTGTGCGGAGTCGCCACACAGAATTTGCCGGCGTTGATACTCGGCTGGTTCAAGTCGTTGCCGGAGTATGCCGTCAATTTTCAGTGCTTGGTTATGGGCAACCAACGATACAACGCCAAAGGTTGTCGGTTTGCCTTGATCGTTCTTCGCAAATTCCGGCTGCTCAGTTGCGGCGCAGATGAGCGCGGCAATCGTCTCGGCTTCGACCTCATTGATGTTGTCTCCCCGGTCGCGTCCGCCTTCAACTCGGAAGTGAACGACGTGCGGATTGAGCGGAATTGAAGAAGCCTCGCGGAGTGGTTTGATTTCGCCCTTGTAGGAAAGATTGTTGCTGAAAGCGATAATGTCTGGCGCGCAACGGAAATGTTCGGTGAGTCGAATCACGCCACCGAACGCTATCTGTGCAAGATCGTAGATAGATGTAGTGCCATCGTAGAGTTCTTTGAACGGCACACCATTGAGGTAAGCATTGATGAGTTTCACCACTTCTTCAGCCTTCTCGCCGACTGCGACGGGCGAAACCTGTTCGTCATCGCCCACGATGATGGTCTGGCGTCCCAAGTAGAGGGCGAACAATGACGTTGGATCGCACTGGCTCGACTCGTCAACGATCACCACGTCAAACCGTGCCTTCTGGGGATCAAATGTTTCAGCCACTTCGGGCAAAGGCATGATCCAAACTGGAACGGCATCCTTCGCCGTAGTCATCTCTCGGCGAGCAGCGGCCCGAAGTTCGGCGTCGCGGACTCCCTTTCCGGTTTTAGTCAGGCGATTTCGCATCGCCGCGTAAGCACCGAGAGCTTGCTTCTGTTTACCGCCGGTTTGCCGGATTTGATTCACCCACGTCTGCTTTTCGACGAGTTGAGCGGTGACTTCGAGAAGCTGGCGTCCTAGATTTTCAATTTGTTGTTGCAACTGGTCGAGTGATGCGTTCGCCCTCCGTTCCAATTCATCGTAAAGCTGCCGCCATTCCCAAGCGGATTCTGGATCACCTGGCGGTTGCGGTGTGCTGTGGTTGGGATGTCGGTTCTCAATCGCAGATGCCCAAGCAGGTGCAGAACGATTGATTTGTTTTAACAACGTCCGGCGACGAGCTAAATCTATCTCCAAATTGTCCAGACGCGCCAACTCTTCGTAAGCCGATTGATAATCCGTTGGTGAAGCTTCGCGCACGGCTCGTCGCAATCGTTGCGTCACGAGGGCATCCGGCGTTTCCGAGGTCGCCACCGATTCAGGCCACCCGGCGAGGATCGCTCCGAGCCGTTTGTGCCGAAGCCAACCGCTCCGTGATTGCAGAATTGCCCCAAGCTCTCCGAGCACTGCCCGGCGAATCCGATTCAGTTCAGCGTTTGCTCCCGTCTCCGGCGGGGTGGATTCAAGGAATGCCGACCACAAGAAACCCAAGCGTTGAAATTCAGATTCCAGCGGTTGCCAGGTGGAGGCGTGCCATTCCAGGCAGATTTGGATTCGGGGGACGAATTGCTTGCAGACTCGTTCCGGTCGGTCACTTAGTTCGGAACAGGCTGGACCGCCTTGGCAAGCCATCTGGCGTTCCCATCGCTGGGTCAACTCGGAACGGAGTTGGCGCATCCGTAGCCATGCGCGCACCGCCCGCAAGTGAGTCGAATTGCTCAAGTCCAAGACGCGGCTTCCCACCTGAACTTTTTCCCTGAATTCAAACCAGTGCCGGTTGGTTAATTTGGCGAGCAATCCAAATGATTTACCTGCCTCGTTGTGCTGAATGATTTTCTCAACAATCAGCAACAGATCGTGCGGTGGACGCGAATCCGAGATAACCGGTCCGTGTTCTAGCACGAGCGCATCACACTCCTGCACCTCGCGCCAAGTTGTTTCAATCAATGCCGATAGCGATTCCCACACGCGCCGCGCTTCGTCACCGTCACGCCCGGCCTGAATTGCTTCCAGTTGCCACGGCGCGCTGTCGCGCAAAAATTCAATCGTCTTGCTCGCCGTTTCGAGCATCCGGTCGAATTCTTTCAAATCATCCGGCCCAAGATTTGCGTCCCAAAGTTCCTCGCGGAGGCGAAGGTCACAAGCAGCAAGCGAGTTCAGTTCCTCAACGACGCTTTGAAATTCCTTGGGTGCCGGCAGCGTGCTCAATTCCGGTCTGAAACCGTTCAACTCGCGCTCATCGGCGGCAGACACACGCGCATTCGTTTGGTAAAGCGCAACCACTTCCGCAATGGAAGCAGGCATGGACTCACCGAGTGTAACTGGACTCGGAATCCAGTCATCCTTGCCAGCGCCTGCTTTCACGCGCTTTGCCGCTTCGATAGGACGCATTGCCTTGCCGGCAAAGACCACATCACGGATTTCGTCCTGCCGCGCATCAAGAAACTTTTCGCGCGCGTCGCGCAACGCTTTGAGGATTCGTTTTCGATCTTCACGCAGACGGTTCGCTTCACGCTCTAGTTGGCGGTCGTCCTTGCTCAACTGCTCGTTGATCTTTTTGACCGATGCTTGTAGCTCGTCCTGGCTCTGTTTGTCATTTTGAAGAATGCTGACGCAAAGCGGTCGTAGCGGCTCAACGACCTTTTCGCGGAGAACTCGCAGAGCTTTCGGCGTGTGCGCGGTCACGAGCACACGCTTGCCTTGCGCGAGCAGGTGGCCGAGCAGGTTGGCAATGGTGTGAGTCTTTCCAGTGCCGGGCGGCCCTTGCACCAGCACGCAATCTTTGCGCGCGAGTTGTTTTGCGATTTCGAGTTGCTCCTGATTGGCTGGCTTGCTCAACAAAATATCTTCGTCCTCGTTGCCGAGACCAAGACCCTCAGTGGTAGATTCTGTTTGCGTGAGTGTGCATTCTGCCAAACCGAGGATTTGCAAAAGTGCGGGCGAGAAATCAAGCCGGTTGGCAATGTCGCTCAACACGGCGTCGAAAATACTGCCCGGACCTGTGCGGCGCTGGCGCATGAAGATTACAGGCTGGCGCTGGATGGTTGAACTGTCCTGCTCCGCTGCGCTTTGGGACTGATTGAAAAGCGGCAGGTCCGCCTTTGCCGAGAGGCCCGTTCCTGTGTCCAACTGCTGTTCATCGTTTTCGATGAGACTGCCGCGACTCGGAAACAACCCCTGAATCAACCGGCGCATGAATCCATCCGTGTCCTCGCCGCCGAGCGGAGCAAACTCCGCTTTCTTCAATTCGTCGGCGCAACGCGCAAGTTGTTGATTGTTCACCTCTGGCAGTGCCCGCAGGAATTCCATGTAAAGTTCCGGCGGTTGCTCGCGTTTGCGAAAAACAAATTGCGGCTGTTTTTTCTCCGGGTAGAACTCTAATTCCAACTTTTGCAGCAGCACCGGATGACGGAACTCACCGCCAGCATCCGGGCATTGCAGCAAACCATCTCCAACAAGCATTTCAATCTTTTCGCCTTCCCGCTCCTGAACCCCATACCACTCATAAACCGTTTGGAAGAATGTCAGCGCCTGCCGGGCGGGACGCTCGTTCGTCACCCACAGATCGCGCTGTCTCTGCCAGTCTCGCAATAATGCGGAACGTTGATAGTCGTCCTCGAAACGCTCGATGCTTGTCTTGCCATCCGTAACGACATTCCGGATCGCCTCGACTTCTACCGTGCCGCGATATTCCCGCCAACCCAGCTTGAGCCATGCGGACAGCGCCGCAGGTGGCGGCGGACATGGAGTGGTTGTCGGGCGTGTCAAACGCAACACGATGTCGCTGTCCTCGTCCTCTTCGTCTGTCTTGCCCACGTCCCGGAACAATTCGACAGACGAATGTGCAGGCAGGTCTTTGAGCCAGAGAATTCGGATTTGCTGATTGATGTCTCGAACCGGCGGATAGCGAAGATCCGTGTAGGCTTTGAGAAACTCAAAAAGCTTGGTCAACCGTTCGCGCATGGTTTGCGTGTCGGGTTGTTTGTTCATGGCGATATTGTGCCGACCATCGAATCAACTGACAAGCCGCGACAAATTGGAAAAGCCGGGCAGTCAAAGCGCCGGGATGTAACATTGGTTCAATCCAGCGAACGTCTTTGAGCGCGGGTCAATGTGCCCAGCCAGACGCGCGGGGTTTGCATGGCAATGCCAAATGGCTTTTCCAGCACTGTCAAATCCCGGTCGCGCGCAATGACCGTCCGTGCTCCCGCTGCCAATGCGGCCTCAATGAATTTGTCATCCTTGGGATCACGACAGACCTTTTCTTCAAACGGCACCGGCGTAACCCACAATGCCGACGTTCGCAGGGTGTCCAGCCACGACCCGGTTTCCGTTGTGAAATGTTGCTCCTGTTTCACCCGCTCCAGCACCGACTCGTATTCAGCAAGGATTTCCTCGCTCATTACAGGCAGCAGGATGCCATGCAGCCAGGCTTTCAGGCACAGGTGCGGCTCGTGACGCCAGAAGACACCCGCCACGAAGACGCCGGTGTCAATGACGGCGGTCTTCATCACGCACTTGGCGCAACGCCTGATTCACAATGGTTGCCGCCTGACGGGGCGAATGCCTGCCGACTGGTGTTTGTTTCAGGAGTTTGGCGATGGCCTGTTTTCCGGGTGCCTTCACCGGGCGGATCAGCAAGCCATCCTTGCCCAGGTCGAACACGTTCAACGGACCGCCGCGCTCCAATCCCTCCCGGCGGCACCAGTCCAGTGGGAAAATCGTCTGGCGTTTTTCAGTCAAGGTCATGGTCGTTGTTTTCATTGTAATAATCCATTACCTGAAAAACGCCCTTTGTCAAGGGTTTTGCGTAATTTCGCCTATATGATTTTGTGCAATGTTTGCGCAAAGCAGGCGGAGCTTTATGCCAGACTCTTCAATTGCAGATGAGAAACGAGAGCCAGCGTAAAGCGACAATGCAAGTGGTGATGGTGATACACCACTTCACGGACAATTCCGGTAAAATCACCAAATGAATAAATCCATGTTCATATTTTTGATTCCACTGGCCGCCGCTGGCGAACATTTGAGAACGCATTTTGCGTGTCTGGCACGCCTTTGGCGGTTCGCCTGCGGATAAACTGGCAAAACGATGAATGAAGAAATTAACGATTGTTCCAAAAACGAACAAAGCCTTTTGAAAAACCGATAAAATAGCGCCTTATGTTTACTGCCGTTGCGCAAAAAAATCTTGGCGATGCCGAGAATTATTTCGACGAGCACCTGTCGCAGAATGATTACTATGCGGCGGGCGAAATCCGTCCCGGCCAGTGGATCGGCGCGGGCGCGGAACGCTTGGGATTAAAGGGCGAAGTCACGCGCGAACAATTCCATGCGCTGTGTGAAAACCAAAATCCAAACGATGGCGAACGGCTGACGCAGCGGCAACTGAAGGAGGGCCAGCGGCGCGTGTTTTATGATTTTACCTGCTCGGCACCAAAATCGGTGTCGGTGCTGGCGGTGACGCTGGCGGATGAACGATTGGTGACGGCGCACGAGGGGGCCACGCGCATTGCGTTCCGCGAACTCGAAACCTTCGCCGCAACTCGGGTGCGAAAACAGGGTGGCCAAAAAGACCGGATCACCGGCAATCTCGCCGCAGCCGCGTTCACGCACACGAGCAGCCGCGCGCTCGACCCGCAGTTGCACACCCATTTCACGGTGTTCAACGTGACGTTTGATGACAGCGAACGGTCCTGGAAAGCCCTGCAAGCTGGCGGCATGTATGACGCCATCCGCTACGGCACGGCGGTTTATCGGAACGAACTGGCGAAGCGGGTGCAACAAATCGGCTACCGGATTCAACCGTCCAAACATGGCTTCCAAATTGAGGGCGTCAGCGATGAGGTGCTGAAACGGTTTTCCAAACGTGCGCAACAGCGTGACGCGGTGGTTCAGGAGTTGGAACAAAAGTTGGGGCGCAAACTTTCCAACAATGCCATTTCTCTCGCAGTCCATCAGAGCCGTGCGGAAAAAGTCAAAGGCATCTCGACGGCGGAAGTGCGTGAACGGCAGATGGCGCAGTTGTCATCGGATGAAAAACAATTACTTCAAAAGCTCTGCTCGTCAGTCCAACCCGTCCGGCCAGTCCGTATCTTTGAACCGGAAAACCAAGCCCTGAATCATGCCGTCGCCCATGTGTTCGAGCGCAAGTCGGTGGTGCCGGAGCATGAACTATTGAACGTGGCCCTGTCGCAGCGTCCGGGCGAAGTGGATTTACCGGCGTTGAAAGCGGCGGTGAAGTATTCGCCGGACTTGGTGAAAACGGAACGTGGATTTTCCACGCGGCAGATTCTGGCAACGGAACTGGATTTGATTCAGACGGTCAACGCGGGTTGCGATGCGGTCGCACCCTTGCATCCCGGCTATCGCCCTGCCGCCTGGCTCGGCGAAGATCAACAGCGAGCCATTTATCATGTGCTGCGCACCAGTGACCGCATCACCGGCCTGCGCGGTCTGGCGGGCACGGGCAAAACCACAGCGTTGCGCGAGCTGGTCGCCGCTTGCAAGCAAGCCCGCGTAGAACCGCTGTTCTGCGCGCCGACGGCGGCAGCAACGGATGTTTTGCGAAAAGAAGGATTCGAGGCGGTAACACTGCAAAGCCTGCTGCTGACGAAACCGGTGTTGTCTGCCCGTCAGTTGGTGGTGCTGGATGAGGCCGGGGCGGTCGGGATGGACGACATGAAGCGGCTGTTTGACCTGGCGCGTGACGCCCGCATCGTGTTATCGGGCGACACCGGCCAGCACGCCTCGGTCGCGCGTGGCGACGCGCTGAGGATTTTGGAGAACCATTCGGATTTTCAATCGGGACAACTAACCCGCATCCGGCGGCAACGCAAAGTCGAATATCGCCGGGTCGTTGAACTGGCCGCGCAGAAAAATACCAATGAAGCGTTCGCACAATTGGAACGTATGGGAGCGGTGACTGAACTTCCCGGCAACCAACTTCACGACGCTGCCGCGCAGTCGTATGTAAAAGCATTGAAGCAAAACCAATCCGTGCTGCTGGTCGCGCCGACGTGGAATGAAATTGAAGCGGTGACGGAAAAAGTCCGCTCCGCGTTGAAAACGTCTGGCCGTCTGACGGGTGACGAAAAGGAGTTTCAAGTTTTTGATTCGCTGTCGTGGACGGAAGCGCAGAAGCGGGATGCGCGGCAATATCGTCCCGGCCTGGCGATTCGGTTTCACCGGCAAAAAACTGGTTTTGCCAAAGATGAAACGGTTGCGGTGGTCGCCGTCGAAAATGACACCTTGAAAGTCCAACGCGCGGATGGTTCCGAAAGTGTTTTCCCCTTGGGTCAAGGCTCCGCCTTGTTTGATGTGGGGGAGAAACGGGAATTGAAAATCGCCGCTGGCGACAAGCTGCTGCTGCAATCGAACTGGCAGAAGAAATTTATCAACGGCGAACTCGTCGAGGTGCGGGCGATTCAGGGCGATTCCGTGGTGCTGGCCGATGGCCGGGTGATTCCAGAAAACTATCGCACGTTCACGCACGGTTACGCCGTCACGTCGCACGCCGCCCAGGGCAAGACGGTGGATGAAGTGTTGGTCGTCGCGTCGTCGCGTTCGCTGCCAGCGATCAATCAGCAGCAATTTTACGTCAGCATCTCGCGCGGGCGGGATGCGTGCCGCGTGTTCACTGATGATGCCGAGATGTTGCGCTCGCACGTCACCCGTTCCAGTGCGCGTTTAGCAGCCGTTGAAGCCATGCCTCAACGTGACTTCCTCCAAACCATTTTGCAGCGCGGCAATCGTTTTCTGAAACAGTTCCGCCAGCGCATTGCGCAAACACTTTCAATCGAAACAACCGAAAGGAGCAGCCATGAAATCAAGCCAACTGAACACCAGCGAACAACCACCCACCGCATCAGCGTCTAGCCCGCGCGATAATCCTTGTCTCGGCAGTGATCCCACCATCGCCGCGCTGGATGTCTTTGCCGATGACGGCATCAGCTATCTGCTGCCATACGCGCAGTTTTTGTATGCGGAAAAAATTTCCAACCCGGCATTGGAAAAGGAGCCGGATGCCCCGCCGGAAAAAATGCGGATTCATTTTGCGCGTGCCGACGTGGTTGTCCTGGGCAGCGGCCTCAAGCGGCTGGAACAAGGGATTCAGAAATACGAATTGAAATTTGTGAAGTCGGCGGATCGCCGTTTGGCCGCGACGTTGAACACCCACATTGCCGCCGTCACCGTCACTTTAACCAAGGAAAATGTATGACTGCCGATTCACCATTCAAATTGCAATCGCTGCTGGAATACCCGGCCACCATGACCAAGGAAATGGTGGCCAAAGCGTTGGGCATCGCGGCACATAACATTCCGCCATTGTCACGAGCGGGTTTGCTTAAACCGCTCGGCCATCCAGACCGTTATTGCGTCAAACATTATTCCCGTGACACCCTCGCTCGTAACCTTGCCGATGCGAACTGGCTCGAAAAGGCAATGGCAGCCTATCACCGGCATTGGCGTATTAAAAACGCCCGCAAGCGGGCAAAGCAGGCAGGGAATTCATCGGCCAAAGTAACACAGGCCTGCGAGTCCGTTACGCGGTAGCGACCGGCGGCGCGGCGAGTTGGTGGCTCGAAGCTCCGTGCCGCCTCTCGCTGGCCTGTGTCAATCGGGATAATAGTCGTCGCAATCGCAATGCGATGATTCCAGCACTCTTGCTCACAGTTTCACACACAGTAGCCCATTAGGGCAAGTCGCGGCCATTTCTCATTTAATTGGCCGAGTCGCAACCAAATCATGAGGGGCAATATGCTCAATCAAACTTTGATTCTCTCATGTCTTTGTTCTTAGCCGTTAGCCAACTTTGCAACTACTAAAGCCAAAACATTATTTATAGACTCCACCATTAAGCCCCGATTTTGTTCCCCCGGAACAAGAAAGCCTTTGTGGGCGTAAGCGCAACGGCGATTGTATAGTTCATCGAACCATTTCAGCAAATCTGGTCTGAGAGCGTTTACTCCTCCAATAATGTATTTTTTATTGTCACGGGTATAACCTTGAGGAACAAAAAGATGTTCAAGGCAGCAATACAACAAAAGGAGTTTGGCTCCGTCGTCTGGCAGTTGCGTAACCGTATTTAACAGGTCAAGCGTAGGCACTACATCCCGCAGCGGCTTTTCTTTCCAAGGATGCTCCATGCTTTCGAGAATCTTTCTGTTGCCCAAAATAAAATCTTCGATTTTCTGAAATGTCCTGTTGTCTAGCCATATATTCGAGAGCCGCCGATAACCAAACGACACAAATAAATTTCCATCAGGTGATTTGCGCCACGATTCAAACGCTCCCTCACTCCAAGAATACGCGGCCTCAGCGCGAGAACCTAACCACACAGAGCCTTTCGGGGGCAAAAACGAAACGCCTTCGTGTGAATCTATTTGAGGCGCACGAACAAACCCTGCAATTCGTAACAGTTGCAAAAAGGTTCTCAGCCAAGACACGGCATACAGACCGCAATACAATTCAGAACCAGTCACCGTGAAGCCGATGGACGGGGCGTAAAAGTATTCTTGGCAATGTTTTTCCGTATATTCCAAAAGCCCCGGCTGCATCTGCTTGTATTTTTCCATCAAAGCCCCTTGATTCACGAAAGCAACAAACGGAACACCTAGTTTATGAAAAAGCTGTTCAAAAAATTTCTGCACAGCTACATAATCCTGCCCTGAACCACCTTTGCTCGGCGCGATGAATGAATTTAACTGAGTAAGCAGGGTTCTCTCTTTGATTGAATCCTTAATCCATTTGAAAAAAGCTTCTAAGGCTTCGTCAATCTTTGCTGGTTTTTTGCTCCAAATGCCCAGCGCATACGAGCCTTCACCTGAACGCTGTAAAAACGAGGCTTCGTCCTGACTGGCAAAAAGCAATTTCGCCCTAAACATAGCATCTACCAAATCCACTGGCAGGACGCCCAACCCCTTCTCATCAAAAAAATCGCAATCGGCAAACAGTTCCCCAATGAGGACGCGCTTTCGATAGTATTGTGTGTCCCCATACTGATTTTTTAACGGCGATTTGAGAGCGAAAGAAAGTTCCTTGTCTGCCTCTTTTTCGAGACGCGCAAAGCGGTCTTTCCCAATCTGATTTTTGATTGTGTCTAGGTATGACATGGGTTTGAAAGCCAGATTCTTTCCAGCCTCAGTTTAGCATTAGCTCCTGAGCCAAACAACAGCAATGGCACAATTCAGCACAGACACCCGGCAAATCACTTTTTGCGTTTCACGTTGTCCGCGTCTCGAATGAGTTTCCACAAGGGAACGCAAACCCTTGCGCGATTGAATCCGCCACGTTCAACGATGGATTCTCGATATGGCGGGAACGGGTCTTATGCCGCGTGCCGGATTATGCCGCATTGAGTTTTGATATCCCTGCGTTTGTTCAGCGGGTTGCTTCAGCAATGCGGCATAATTATGAGCCTCGCGCCGTTATGATTGGCGCGTATGAATCCATTATTGGCTCAATTCAAAACGGTTCGAGGCTTGGACGACGGCCCTTTGTGCCCGCATGTTCCAGCTTACATCACACAACTCCAAACGCAGGGCTATCAGCCCCAAACAATCCTGAAACATCTCTGGCTCTTTGCCCATTTTAACAGGTGGCTCAAACGGACTGATCGTGGTCTCCGTAATCTAAACGAGAAGACCATCAAACGCTTCCTGCGGCACCAATGCGCCCAGCGAAAGCGGCAGTTGGAGGAAGGGGGTGCTTTATACGGGTTGCTCAACCTGCTCCGAAAGGCACGGGTGGTTCCGGAGGCCGAAAAAGTCCCGACGACTCCGGCGGAACGTCTTGCAAATCAATACCAGTGTTATCTCCTGAAAGAACGCGGATGCTCCGCTCACACGCTGGAAAATTACGGAAGGCACGTCAACCGATTCATCAACGAGCGTTTTGGCAGTGGGCCAATTAGGCGATCCCAACTTCGGGCGCAGGATGTTATTGCGTTCGTGCAAAGTGGCGCGCACCAACTCAGCCGCGGGCACGCTTCACAGCGCGTCACGGCTCTACGGTCGTTCATGCAGTTCCTGCACTACCGTGGACACACCACCACCAATTTGGCGGCGGCAGTGCCAGCGGTGGCCCACTGGCGTATGACCGGTTTACCCAGGCATCTCTCTTCCAAGTCTGTGCAGAAGGTGCTTGATAGTTGTGATCAAACGACGGCGTTCGGGCGGCGCAATTATGTAATTTTGCTGTTGATGGCGAGGCTGGGGCTTCGCGGTGGTGAAATCATCAATCTGCAACTGGAAGACCTTGATTGGGAAACTGCTCAACTCACCATCCATTCCAAAAAGAGTCGCAGTTGGACGCGATTGCCGATGCCGGGCGATGTCGGCAAGGCGGTCGCACGCTACCTGCGGTTTGATCGTCCTCGTTGTTCGAGTCGAGATGTTTTCGTCCGCATGGTCGCGCCCTATCAACGTCTCTCAAGGGCCAACGTCATCGCCAAGCTGACCCAAACTGCGCTCAAACGGGCAGGAGTTGAGTGTATGCGAACCGGATCGCACGTTTTTCGCCACAGTCTGGCGACCGAGATGCTCCACCGGGGAGCTTCGTTGGAAGAGATTGGCCAAGTGCTACGTCACAAAAATCCAGATACCACCGCCATCTATGCGAAGGTTGATCTCGACGCGCTACGGCGGCTGGCCATCGTCTGGCCGGGAGGTGTCCAATGAACAACCTCCGAAATGCCGTCAACAACTACCTTACATTACGGCGCGGACTCGGCTTCAAACTGGGACGCATAGAAACCCACCTGCGAAAGTTCGTGGTTTTCATGGCAGGCAAGAAAACCACCCGGATCACCGCTGCTCTGGCGTTGGAGTTTGCCGTTGAGTCAGCGAAACTGGCCCCCTGCACAAAGGGTTATCGTCTTTCGGCGGTTCGCGGGTTCGCTCGTCACCATCTGGCGGCGGACGCTGCGACAGAAATCCCCCCGCCGGGCCTGTTGCCCTGCGACTCAACGCGCCCGCAGCCCTACCTTTACTCGGATGCCGAAATCCTGCGTTTGCTCGCCGGCGCGAAAGCGTATCCATCCTGGGATCGCTACCGCAATCCGTTGTGGAATCGGTTCCGGGCCGAAACGTATTATTGCATCTTTGGCTTGCTGGCGGTGACTGGAATGCGCGTTGGTGAAGTGGTCAATCTACAACCCGGAGACATTGATTGGACCGAAGGTGTGCTCACCATCCGCAAGACAAAGTTCGGCAAGTCGCGATTGATCCCGCTGCATCAGACCACACTCAAAGCCATCACGGCTTTCATTAAACACCGCGACCGGTTCTTCGGCCAACTGCCATCGCCGCCCGGCCTGTCTTACCTTTTTGTGACCAGCCACGGCACCAAATTGAAAATCAGTGCTGTCAATCGGCTGTTCCTCATTATCTCG
>Ga0182013_10003490_pt1 | contig 19623 bp, 13 predicted proteins | sample 612S2MmetaG_FD_120487 | JGI IMG/M metagenome (GOLD analysis project Ga0182013, IMG submission 120487) | Permafrost microbial communities from Stordalen Mire, Sweden - 612S2M metaG | ecosystem: Environmental > Terrestrial > Soil > Wetlands > Permafrost | place: Sweden: Stordalen | collected... | reverse complement strand
CGTGAAGAGAGGAAAGTCGTGAGCGGTTCGCCGTTCCGCAACGGTATTCTTAAAGCCAACGTGATCAAGGAAGACAATCCGACCGCCGCCCCGCCGCTTCCTCTTGCGGGCCAGCCGCTTTCTGGGTCGGAGCAGGCGTTTGCTCCCCCGGAGCAGCCGTTCTCTCTTTCGGAACCGGAGGCGGCCGAGCCGGCTCGAGAGCACTCCGAAAAGGCCCCGGCCGAGCTGACGCCCTTCATGCGGCAATGGACTGCGGCCAAGCGCCAGAATCCCGATGCGCTGCTGTTTTTCCGCATGGGGGATTTCTACGAGCTGTTCTACGACGATGCGGTGACGGTGAGCCGGGAGCTGCAACTGACCCTGACGGCGCGGGACCGGGAGCGCAACCAGCCCATGTGCGGAGTGCCCTATCACGCCGTAGAGAGCTATCTGACGCGCCTCTTGCGCCAGGGCTACCGCATCGCCATCTGCGACCAGATGGAAGATCCCAAGCTCACCAAGAAGATTGTTCGCCGCGAGGTGACCCGTGTGCTTTCTCCGGGAACCGCTCTCGACGCAGGCCTGGGCCAGGAGCAGAACAACTTTCTGGCGGCGTATTTCGAGGTTGCTGGCGGGGGCGCGGGCGAAATGCAGAAAAAGGCCTCTTCCGCAGCCAAAGCCCAAGCCCAACAGTCTTCGGCCGGCCTGCTCTGCGCCGTGGCCCTGCTGGATGTTTCGACGGGTGAGTTTCGCACCGCGGAGTTTCAGGGCCCGTCGGCCCGTCAACAGGCGGTGGACGAGATTCTGAAGGCCGGGTCAAGCGAGGTGCTCGCCGGCCAGAGCGCGGAGTTGCCGCCGGGCCTGGAGCGGATTGCGGCGCGGACGCGGGTGGACGACTGGGTCTGGACGCCTGAGTTTGCCCTGCCGCTGGTGGAGCGGCAACTGAATGTGCGCTCGCTCGAAGGCTTCGGGCTGGTGGGGCACGAGGCGGCGGCGATTGCGGCCGGGGCCGTGCTGCACTATGTGCGCACCACCCAGCACAATGAGGCGCTGCACATCGACAGCCTGAAATTCGAGGCCCACTCGACGGCCCTTGAGCTGGACCAGGTGACGGTGCGCAACCTTGAACTCGTGGAACCGCTGTTCACCGGTCAGGACAGCCGCGCGACGCTCTTTCACACCCTCGACTGCTGCCTGACGCCAATGGGCAAGCGGCTTTTGAGAGCCACGATTCTGCGCCCGCTGGTGGATGCCGAGGCTCTAGAGGCGCGCTATGAGGCGGTGGGCGAAGCGCACGGTGACCTGGTGCGGCGCGAAGAGATTCGGCGCGCCTTTTCCGGGCTTTTGGACCTGGAGCGGCTGCTAGCGCGGCTCAGTCTGGATTCGGCCGGCCCCAGGGACGTGAGAGCCCTAGCGGCGAGCCTGGCCCGGCTGCCGGGGTTGAGACGCGCCCTCGAAGCGATGCGCGCCGGGCGCTGGCGCGACCTGGCCGGCCGGCTCGATACTCTCCTCGACGTGACCGGGCGAATTGTCTCGACGCTGGTCGAGGAGCCTCCGCTGACGCTGGCGGATGGCGGAGCGATTTCGGCCGGCGTGGACCCGGAGCTCGACGAGTTGCGCACCATTTCCACCACCGGAAGGCAGCAGATTGCGGCCATCGAGGAGCGGGAACGGGCACGGACCGGTATAAGTTCGCTGAAGGTCCGGTATAACTCGGTTTTCGGCTATTACATCGAGATCACCAAGGCGAACAAGGCTCTCGCTCCAGCCGACTATGAGCGCAAGCAGACGCTGGTCAATGCCGAGCGATTTACCACCCCAGAGCTGAAGGAATACGAGCGCAAGATTCTCACGGCGCACGAGCGGTCGATCGAGATTGAGAAGCGCCTGTTTGCAGAGTTGCGGCGGACGGTGCTCGAAGCCGCGGGACGCATCCGGCGCAGCTCGGCTGCGGTGGCGGAGGCCGACTTGCTGGCCAACTTCGCGCATCTGGCGGCGAGCCGGCGCTATGTGCGGCCCACCATCGCGGAAGATCCGGTGATCGAGGCCGCGGCCGGACGCCATCCGGTGATCGAGCAGTGGATGGAGGAGACGCGCGAGGGAAGGTTCATCTCCAACGACCTCTATCTCGATGCTTCGGGCCTCGATGGGAGCGGCGACGGTCCGAGTTTGCTGCTGATCACTGGACCTAACATGGGCGGCAAGAGCACGTATCTGCGCCAGGCGGCGATGCTGGTCCTGCTGGCCCAGATGGGCAGCTTTGTGCCCGCCGACAGCCTCCGCTACGGCATCGTGGACCGCATTTACACGCGCATCGGCGCCAGCGACAACGTGGCGCGCGGCCGCTCCACCTTCATGGTCGAAATGACCGAGACGGCGACGATTCTGAACACGGCGACCAATAAGTCGCTGATCCTGCTGGACGAGATGGGACGCGGAACAGCCACCTTCGACGGCCTGTCATTGGCTTGGGCGACGGTGGAGTATCTTCATGCCGAGACCGGGGCGCGCACCCTGTTTGCCACCCACTATCACGAGCTGACCATGCTGGCCGAGAAACTCAAGCGGGTGAGGAATCTGCGCGTCGGAGTCAAGGAAGCGGCCGGCGGAATTGTATTTCTGCATAACATCGAGCCCGGAGCGGCAAGCAAGAGTTATGGCATCGAAGTGGCGCGGCTGGCCGGACTGCCGGCCGCGGTGATCGAGCGGGCCAAGCACGTGCTGCGCCAGCATGAGAAGCAGGAGCGGCAGAGCGTGCAGGTGGAAACCACGCCAGAGCCGGTGCAGTTGACGATTTTCACGCCCCTCTCGCAGCGCATTGTGGACCGCATCGAGGCTACCGACGTGAACGCGCTGACCCCGCTGCAGGCCTTGAATCTGCTGGAAGAGTTGCAGCAGGAGCTGAAAGAAAACAGGGGTTAGGGACTAGGGCACGACGCCATGAATCGAGGATGGAGGAATTGTAGCGCTGGCCTCCTGGCCGGCTGTATCGCCGGCGTCCTCGCCCGCGCTTGTTCCGCGATGATGACCGAATCATGCAGTCTTACCACCAGGGAACAGAGTTGAAGCGAGAACTGAAAGGGCGGCAATGAAGACAATTCTGCGCCAGGCGGCGGGCAGCCTGCTGGTTGTGGGCCTCGAATCGACGGAGTTGACGGGCCTGGAGCGGGCGTGGCTCAAACTCGTCCGCCCGGCGGGCATCATCCTCTTCCGGCGCAACATCGTGGACGCGGCTCAGACGCGGAGCCTGCTGGCGGACTCCTCCGCCCTATGCGCGGCGCACGCCTTTCGCTGCGTGGATTTGGAAGGCGGCACGGTGGACCGGTTAAGGGATGCGCTCGCCGCTATGCCTTCACCGCAGGCCGTGGCGGCGGCGGCGCGGCAACCGGGCCGCGGGGGGCAATCGAGGGCCGGGCTGATCCGTGAGAAGGGCGAACTGGTGGGGCGCGGGGTGAAGGCCTTCGGGTTCAACACCACGCTGGCGCCGGTGCTGGATTTGGCACTGCCTGATTCGGCCCAGGTGATGGGAACGCGCTCGGCCTCGGCGACCTCCGCGGGAGTGGTGGAGTACGCGCGCGGATTCCTGGCCGGGCTCCGCGCGCAGGGCGTGGTGGGTTGCGGAAAGCATTTTCCGGGCCTGGGCGGAGGCCGGCTGGACTCGCACCTCGAAACTCCGGCCATCCGGCGCGGCTTTCGCGCACTGTGGCGCGAGGACCTGGCGGTCTATCGAGAGCTGCGCGGCGAGTTGCCCATGGTGATGGTGAGCCATGCGGCCTATCCCGACACCAGGGGCGGAGACCGGCCGGCCAGCGCGTCGAAGTATTGGATTTCGACAGTGCTCAGGAAGCGCATCGGCTACCGGGGAATCGTCTTCTCCGACGATCTGGAGATGGGCGGAATCCTGAAGTTCATGCCGATGGAAGAGGCCGCGGTGGAAGCGGTGCGGGCGGGCATGGACTTGATGGAGATTTGCCACACTCCGGAGCTGATTCTTCGCGCGTACGAGGCGCTGATTGCGGAAGGCGAGCGGTCGGCGGCGTTTTCGCGGCTGCTCTTCGCGCTGCAAAAGAAGAACGCGCGGGCACGGGCGCGGCTGTTTTCCGCAGGCGCCTCGGCTGCGCTGCCGGCCCGGCAATTCGAGGCCCTGCGCAAGCGGATTCTGCGTTTCGGCGAGACGGTCTTGAAGGCCCAGGAAACGCAACAGGAAGGGCAACAGGAAAGGCAGCCGGAATGAGCGCGAAAACGATGACAGTGGCCGGCATCATGAGCGGCACTTCGGCCGACGGCGTCGACGTGGCGGTGGTCGAGATTACACCTGGAAAACTGAGGCCGCACCTGACGCTCCTGGCCCATGAGGGGTTCCCATTCCCGGCGGCTCTGCGGCGCTCCGTGCTGGGAGCCATGAACGCATCCTCCACGTCGACAGCGGAACTGGCCCGGCTGAACTGGCGCTTGGGCCTGGCCTATGCCGAAGCGGTAGCCGCAACGGTCGAGCGGCATGGGGTCAAGCTCGACCTCATCGGCTGCCACGGGCAGACGCTCTACCACCAGGCGCGCGCGGAAAGCTACGCGGGACGCCGGTTTCCCTGCACCTGGCAGGCGGGCGAACCGGCCGTGATTGCCGCCTCCGCCGGCGTCCCTGTGGTCTCGAACTTCCGCCCCGCCGACATCGCGGCCGGCGGCCAGGGAGCGCCGCTGGTTCCGCTGCTGGACTATGTGCTCTTTGCCCATCCCAGCCGGGGCCGGGTGTTGCAGAACATCGGCGGCATCGGCAACCTGACCGCCATTCCCGCCGCGGCCGCCCAGGATGCCGTGATCGCCTTCGACACCGGCCCTGGGAACATGGTCGTCGATGCGCTGGCGCTCGAACTCTTCCAAAAGAAATTCGATCGCAACGGCAGCCTCGCCGCCAAGGGCAAAGTGCTTGCGCCGGTGCTGGCTGAGGCGCTGCGCAACCCCTACTTCAAGCTTCCTCCTCCGCGCACCGCCGGGCGGGAACAGTTTGGGCGCGAGTTTGCGGCCAGGTTCCTCGCCTCCTGCCGGCGCCGTAGCAGCCAGCCAGAAGACGCGCTGGCCACGGCCACCGCGCTCACGGCCGAAAGCATTGCCGCCAGTTACAAGCAGTTTGTCCGACGTTCGATGAAAGGCAGTGCGGTGGATTACATCGTCTCCGGCGGCGGGGCGCGTAATCGCACGCTGATGGCCATGCTTTCCAAAAAGCTCGAGCCGCTCGGGTGCGACCTCGCGAAGAGCGAGCAGTTCGGCCTGCCGGCGGAGGCCAAGGAGGCCGCGGCCTTTGCGCTGCTGGCCTGGCAGACCTGGCATCATCTTCCGGGGAACGTGCCCAGGGCAACCGGAGCGGCGCGGCCGGCGATTCTGGGGCAGGTCACCTATGCGTAGGCTGCTGGTGCTGGCTTGCCTGCTCGCCCTGGCAGGCTGCCGCTCCACGCCCCGTGATCTGCGGACGGTGGTCTTTCTCATCGAGAGCAGCCCGGCGAACCTCGATCCGCGCATCGGAACCGACGGCCAGTCGGAACATATCGACGAGCTTCTGTTCGACGGTCTTGTCGCCCGCGATGCGAGCTTTCACTTCACGCCTGCGCTGGCCGAAAGCTGGCAGCAGCCCGACCCGCTGACCCTCACGTTTCACCTGCGCCCGGGCGTCCGCTTCCACGACGGCCGCCCGCTCACCTCCCGCGATGTGCAATGGACCATCGACTCCATGCGCACCGGCCAGGTGATCTCGCCCAAGACCGCCTCCTATGCCTCGGTGGACTCGATTGAAGCCGCCGACCCACTCACCGTCGTCTTCCACCTGAAGCGCGCCGACAATTTTCTGCTGACCAATCTCTCCACGGGCGCAATGGGCATCGTTCCCCAGGGAAGCGGGCGCGAGTTCTGGCGTCATCCCGTCGGCACGGGCCCGTTTCGCTTCGTCAGCCAGCAGATCGACCAGGATGTGGTCGTTGAGCGCAACCCCATCAGTTGGTCGGTCGCGCCGCAGATCGAGCGGGTGCGCTTCCGCGTCGTGCCGGACGCCATCACCGAGTCGCTGGAGCTTGAAAAAGGCTCGGCCGACATCGCCATCAACTCGCTGCCCATGGATTCACTGCCGGTGCTGGGGGCGAATCCGAAGCTGGCCGTCGAAGACGCTCCGGGAACGCAGGTGCAGTACCTGAGCTTCAACCTCCGCGATCCGCTTCTAAAGGACGCGCGGGTGAGGCGGGCGATTGCCTGTGCCATTGATCGCAACCTGATCATCCAGACGCTCCAGCAAGGCCACGCGCGGCTCACGGAGAGCCTGCTGCCCACCGGCCACTGGGCCTTCAACGGCGATGTTGCCCGCTATGAGTACGATCCGGCCCGAGCCGAGCGCCTGCTGGATGAGGCCACCCAGTCGCGCGGCCGCGACGGGGTCCGCTTTCACTTGACGATGAAGACCTCCACCGACCCGGACACGCGGCTGCTGGCCGCCGTCTTGCAGCAGCAGTTGGCCCGCGTGGGCATTGCGCTTGACCTGCGCAGTTATGAGTACGCCACTTTCTACTCCGATGTGACCCGCGGCGCCTTCCAGATGTATTCGCTGAAGTGGATCGGCGGCAACGAGCAGCCGGACATCTTCACCTACGTCTTTGCGACGGCCAGCTTCTCTCCAAAAGGCGCCAACCGCGGCCACTACTCCAACCCGCGTTTGGACGCGCTGCTCGCCGACGCGGCCCAGAGCGCCGACCCGGCCCGCCGCCGCTCCGACTACGCGGAAGCGCAGCAGATTCTGGCCCGCGACCTGCCCGCCATCAACCTCTGGTACCGGGACACGGTGGTGGTTCACAGCCGCCGGCTGTCCCATGTGGTTCCCACGCCCTCGGGAAGCTACTCTTTTCTGGAGGCGGCGGTGCTGGGGAATTAGAGCGAATTTCGATAACAGACTCATCAGGAGCAATCCTCCTGTTATGCGGTCTTGGGAGCGATTGTGACGTCGAGGCCGAAGCTTTCTGGGCGGTTGCCGATTCTTCATGGGGCGCTTTCGAGAAGAGACCGCCCAGATACTCGGCTCTCTCATCGTTTCGGTGATCTCCGTCTTCGCGCTGAAGCGTGAGAAGCAAAGAGCACGTCCCCCTTTCATGCTCGTTGCCAACGAGGTTCACAACTTCGTCCACGGCGGCAGGCAACGTCTCTCGATAATTTGCAGCCGGTTGAGTGGCGGTAAAGACAGAAAGCAGCATCGGGCTCCCACTTCTTCAGGTCAGATTGCCCGCAAAACGGAAGTCGGTCAAAGGGCGCAACGTACAAATTACGTACAGAATCGCGCGCCCGTTTTGCCTTCTGAAGATAAGCTGATGAAAATAAATAACTTATAGTTGGTGGGGGCGGCGGGAGTCGAGCCCGTCATCAGTGTTGAAATCACTCAACTTACTGATACTGAGAATGCCAGGATTGGCATGATTTCCAAGATCGCCAAATCTACTGTACGGTCACTGTACAGTCTTTTCCCAGAATTACCAGAACTCCCAAAGCTCCACATTCGGACGGCCTCTTTTGACGAAAGAGCATTCTGAAGTGCGGCTGTAGTATTTCACAGATATGCTCGTACAACCAGAGGGAAAGAGAAATGGAAGTAGTCTGCCGAGCTTCGGGACCCGTATTCCTCGTTCCTGCACCTTGACTCATCCGCGAATTAGTTCCATCGTTATCACAGCCTATCCTTCCGATGATACCCGTCCGTAAGCTCCTCGCCCACACCGCCCTGGCCAGTTGTCCCTGCGTCCTCCGCCCTGACGTTGCCGACCTCACTCCACCCCCCGGCCGAATGAATAGGCTCGTCGCCGCCCTGCCCAACAAGATTGGCCCAGCGCGCGCATTTTCTGCGGAGGCGCTGATCAAGTGCTGCGCGGATGGCGCGGAGCTGGCGGTTCCCGCGCGACGGGCTCTGATCGGATCATGGGACAATTTGCCGGACTTCGAACAGCAGCGTCTAATCACGTCCGACTGGCCGGTCCTCGCCGGTCCTGAGATGATTCCGATTCTGAAGAAGATGCTCTCAGGACCGATTCCAGAGGAGGGACGTCTGGATGCCATGGCGCATCATGATGCGCTGAAGCATCTCTTCGAACTTGCCCCCGCAGAGGCTCGTCCATTCATCGATCGTGACCTGCGAGAAAGCGGCACCAAACCTCCAGTTCAACTTCTCGAACTCCTCAGGGAAGCGGAACTGGATGCTGCCATTCAGCCATCGGTTGATCGCATCGCAAAGGATCACGGCGACAAAGATGACTTCGCCCGTGCGGAGCGGTTCGCAATCGAAAAGGACCTTCCGCAAATCAGCGCCGCGTTCGAATGGTCTCTCAATGCAAAACGCTGTGATGGCCAGGAGTCGATGATCCGCTATTTCATCCGCGTTGATCCAACTCACATTGGGCGACGCTGGCCGAGGAAACACTCAATGCCCGAAGGAACACGTTCGTTATGCTTGGTGTCTAATCCAGTATGACCACCCATCGTTGCTGGAAGACAACTCTGCGTCTGTCTGTGGTCGTGTTTTTCCTGCTCGGCCTCGCCTGGTTTGTGATGCAGGCCCGTCAATGGCTATTCCGCGCGCGAGCCGAGGCCCTGCTGGCCGACATCAAGTCCCTTGAGTTGAACCAGTTCATGGTCGGATGCACAGAAGCTTATGACTCGCTGGGGTAGCTGGGGCGGCTGGTATGGAAGTTGCAACTCGGAGGATTGCAGTTACAGTGTCCAGATCTATCATCTTCCGCTAGTCTATCCGGCGTTTGTCTTTGAAGAAGGTCCGCACGTCGGAGCAAGAATCCTTCAATTGGTCGGGCTTCGAAGCGCGGCGGTGGGCGCTCATATTCATGTCGTGCACGGCATAGTGACAAACAAGGGACTCGGCTACTCAGTGGCGCTACCAGTGAGTCAGTGGATCACTCCGGGAGGCGGTTTCTGGTTGAAAGACAGAATTGGAAGCACCTACTGGCCAACCCTTGATGTAGCCTTCCGCGAAGCCGCAATGTTGGGCGATTCAATTCCTTCTACGATCGCGATACATCCAAATCACAGCCTCATTCACCGGCGCACTATTCTTGAGGTGCACTTCACCCCAGAGGAAGCTCTTCAAGAGCAGGCTGCACTTATGGACATGCACTTCGATTGCATTACGCGTTGGATCGCCTGCTCAACCCGTGGACAGCTTTTGCCGGAGGCAGCAGCCGAAGAAAACACCGACTCGCTGGAATGGGAGAGAACTGCTGCCGACGCCTTGCCTCGTTCAATCTGCCCAACGATTCAATTCCGCGCACGTGAAGAACAGGACGTTCTTGTTGCCACCATTATCAGCAGCCAAGCTGCACCGCGACAAGCGAACGCCAGTTTCAATCCACTGGACAAGCGGCTAACTCATGCGCATATAGATGAAGTGCTGAAAGGCGGGGCTCACGTGGGGGCCGGTGATGTTCTTCTCGTAACTGTTTACTGCCGCGATGATGAGACGAAATGCCGCAGACCGTTGCCCGGCGTCCAGGTAATCCTGACAGGAACGGCTTTTGTAGGTACGTCAAACTCCAAGATTCTTGATTTCGACGGCGGCAACTGCGGGGTCATTGAGGTCACTCCAGAGAACGTCGCAGCGGCTCAGGAGGGCGTTAAGCAGGATTTTGGGCCGCGCTACTAGCTCTGTCCAAATCCTCTTAGGCACGTAACCGTAACAAGCGCATTATCGTGGCCGACTCAATCCCAAACGTCAGTTGTCAGTTGAATGTCGAGCTAGCGATGCTGTGATGCCGCGCTGAATCGCAGTCAGGCTTTGCTCACTATGCGGGACTATCCCGCAGGCATCGAGCCAGAAAATATTCTCGCCTACGCTGCCGTCGGCAATGTCCCCAAACAAAATGTAACGTTTTCCGGCTGCCAAATCCGGCGTTCCAGTCCAGAAGACCTCTTCTCCTCGGCTTTCGCTTGAGGCGGTGAGAGTTTTGTTCTTCTGCCAAGGCATACGTCCCTTCAGGCTCTGGACGAACCGTAAGCGTGCAGACGAACCCTTATTGTCTCCCTTTGCGATTGGCCCCTGCCGAGAGAGGACATCGGCAACAGCAATTGCGTGGCTTTCGCGGCCAAAGAACTCCAGCGGAATCTTGCAGTCGTTGAACGCCTTTTCCAGGGGAGCCTTCCGCGGGAGTTCCTCTTGATACAGTTTCCATGCCGAGGGCATTATGTCTGCCTCGGAAGTGCAAGGTGACCAGCGCGTGATGCAAGAAAAATTGAAATCAGTAAGCTCGCGTATCTTTTGCTTTCCCGCGAAAGCCGTGAATCCTGTCTCGAATCGGACACAAGCTTCGCACCAGGCATGTTTCTCTGCGTAATAATCCGGGTGCTGCCAGCGGTCGGACCTGTAGTCCAGGGAATCCAGGGTACTAACCGCTATGGCAATCCCTTCGTCCTGCCCGAAGAAACTCATTCGAAATCTACTCTCCTCGACGATTCCGTGATTGACCCTCAAACTGGCTTCAACGAAGGTGAACTTCTCACCAAGAAGTTGCGATGGCCAAATCAAAAAAGGCAGCCTGGGTTGGCCATCAAAATCGCCGCGAATGAGCGTATCGATCGGGTCCCTCATTCGCACATAGAAGAAACACTCCTGCGGGGTGCAGAAGGATTCGCCGAGACCCCAGGGGCGCCACCGCATCATGATCTTCTGTGCGTCTTTCCATGTGCCTTCTTTGCTCTGCAACTCGCGCATATCGGCCCGAAGACGCTCTGCCCGCCACCGCAGCAACCACTGCCCTGACTGAACCACGGCAAAGGCGAGCGCCACCAGGCAAAGCGCCGACAAAATCGTCACGCGGATCGCGAGCCAAACCCTCTTTCGGGAACTCATGTTTGTTTAGACACCGGAATGCCGGAAAATGGCCCCAAATCATCGGTAGAACAGACATAAATCGGTGATCGCTCGCGAGTGACCAACCTGCCCCATGGGTGATTCAGGTCACGTCAACCGGACTCTCGCCGACAATCCGCCCCCAACCGTGACGCACCACTTTAATCCAAGTTGTGGATGTGTGGCCGCTTCGGGGAACAACGGGGCCGATCGCGGTGTCTAATTGAAGGGGAGCAGGTTGGATGACCGTTCGTGTGGTCGTGTACCGCGTATTGCGGATCGTCGCCATTTCATTCCTAGTACTGTTGCTAACGGGCTTTGCTTTCCTCGAATACCAACGACACCTGATCCGCAGCCGCAGTGAGCGTCTACTCGCCGACTTCCACTCGATCTGCCTGAATCAAACCACCTGGCCCGAAGCGCAGGCGCTCATGAAGTATTGGGGCAACCAGGGGCACCCTCACGGCACGTGCAGCTCAACTGATTGCGCCTACGACATTACCGTGGTTGGGTGGCCTTCTCTGTTGCCGAGTCGGGCGGCCGATTCCTGGCTCTTTGGTTTTGGGGGCAGGTTTCCCATAGTCCTTCAGTTTGTCGGCATGCGCTTTAGCATTCTGGATTTCCGCTTTCTTGTGGAAGATGGAGCGGTGCGTCGTACTCGCCTCAGCCTTACGGCGGAAACCGAGGATGAGGGGTACATCTCCGCCTTACTGATCACTGCAAGAAGTGACGCCGCCCTCAACCGATCAGAGGAGGCCCCGGACGAGGTCGGTGCTGACGAAGAGCTCGGCGTTCATCCAGACTTCATTGTTGGGCCGCGAGGATTCTGTACTGGGTGCGAGACCGTCTCGCTGGATTACACTGCGCAAATTGCCCCGGATGAACTGGTGCGCCTTACATCATTCAGACTTTCATGCCTCACGCGAATGCTACCCTGTCTCCACCTAGCGGCTCTTGCTCCAGCCCTAATGCGAGAGGATACCGCAATCCGTCGCGATGTCCCTCGAAATTCGGTGCCCTGTACTACTCCTGCCTGGGCATTGGCTCGCGACGCAAAAGCCATCTGGTTGATCGATGCACTTGACACCTCACAAGTCCTCGACCCGAATCCTATTCCGGGAGAAACGCCCGCTGTTATCGAACAAGACCGGATACGGGTTGTCAGAGTACTGAAGGGACCGCCTCGAATCCTCCCGCAAACAACCATTCAATTCCGTCCGTACAGTGGAGTTGAATACGAGGCACGGGCCGTGCCGGAGCACCTCATCCCTGGTCACCGTTACATCGTGCTGCCTTACACGAACAGTGACGTGCTGAAGGATGGCGCTGAAGCTTGGCGTTGTGGTGTGATCGACGATACACAGGCAAACGAACAATCGATCAACCAAGGCATTGCAATGGAAGACCATCTTCGTGCGCCAGAGTTAACCGGAGCGTGGCCGTGGTGATCCGCAAACGTCATTCTAGTGTAAGTTGCGCAGTCTCCTGGCGAATAACCGGCAAACCGGAGATTGGCGTCCGCAAGCAAGGATCGCGCGTCATTTCGAGGCCAGTGACGCCACTACGGCACTGAATGGGCGCATCGTTCTCCGATGTCTTCAGCTCCACTGAATCCAAATCCGTTCCAGCGATAGACCGCGGTCCGAGTAGTGCCGGAACCCTTGTTTGGCACTAGGAAGGAGTCCCCACGGTGTAACGCGCAAATAGTCCCCGAGCGGTCATCGACAGTGGCGTCGAGAAGCGGCCAGGCCAAGGCAGAGCCACGCCAGCGCGCTATCGGTCCGTGCTCGCCAACTGCGTAGACGTAAGGCCGAACGCCTTCTTCCTCGTCGAGCGATGATTGGTGGCGCTCAAGGATGAATAGGAGTGCTTCGGAATTCGCACCGGCCAGCCTGCCGGAATCGACGGAGAGCAAATTCCGCCGTGGAGTCCGCCATTGCATCGTTCCGTTTTTCCATCCCGTCAGCGCAATACCGTCTTGCGATGCGTCCGGTGTCCACGGTTCCGGCCGGATTTCGTATCCTCCAACCTGCAACGAGGGGGCTTCCGCAGGTGAGCAGCCTGCGAGCGGGTTTGCAGAAGTTGAGTCGCTGTCTGCAAGTTCTGGAATATAGCTTCCGGGCTCGGTGTGTGTGTGGATAGCACTACAAAGCAAATGCCGGTCGTGAATCCGGCAGTCGGCGATCATGCCCTCCTTGGTTTCCAGGTACTTCTGGTCGAAGACGTGGTTGCCGAGGGAGAAGAACACCGGTTTGCCGTGAATGCACTCGGGAGCTTGTATGACGTGGGGATGATGCCCGACAACAAGATCGGCACCGTGATCAACCAGCCATTTGGCCTGTTGATGTTGTGTCTCTGTGGGCCAATCGACTAACTCCGCCCCCCAGTGGATGGAGACGACTACCAGGTTTGCCAGCTTCCGTGCGGTGCGCAGCTTCTGGGTTACTTCGACCGATGGAATCGTCTGCACCTGTCCATCGGCGGCGCGGACGAGTGTAATTGCAACCAGCGCGATTGTTGTATTCTTCAGGCGAATGAACTGCGGCGAGGTTTCGAAACTGACAGGCATGAGTCCTGCCTGTTGTAATGCCGTGCGTGTGGCCTCTCGGCCCGCCGCACCGACATCGCCCGAGTGGTTATTTTCAACGGTCAAACCCCTGATTCCCGCCTCGCGAAGAATCGGAACGGCCGCGGCTTGGGTAGCGAAGCAATTCTTCGCCGAGAGACACTGGGAGCTATCGCCGATGGTCCCCTCGAAGTTTCCCCCGACCCAGTCCGCCTTGGCAAAAAGCGCCTTGAGATTGCTCCATGGCGAGCGCTTGCGAAGGCTGTACTGCGCCTGCACCTGCCGGGAGAGCATGATGTCTCCTGTAAAGAGCAGGCGCAGATCGGGCTCCCCCAGCCCGGTCTGCGCCCGGCAGGCGGATGCGACCAGCAGAATCGCTAAAACCAGCTTTTGATAAGACATGCGCTTCCCGGGCCGGCAACATAAGTCTGGAGCCAAGCAGGACGAGGCTGCGACTCGACCCTCTTTCGCCATTCCTCGTCGGTCATCGGATTGTTCGCTGTGAATTCGTAGTACGAGTACGCTGCGCCCTTCACAATCTCGCGCCGCCCGAAGTAAGGAACGATCTGATCCCACTCCAGCGGATTGCCTACCGCAACTTCCAGGAGCTTGCCGGCGCCGTCGCTGGCCACATCGGCGACCTTGGCTATAGGGTCCGGGACCGAAAGCGCAAGATCTTTGTTCGCAAGGCTCTTGTAAACGAGGAAATGGTGCTCGGCAATACGGCCAACGTAAAGAATCTCCTCGTAGTCCGCGTCACTCAATTCCTCTCCGCGGAGTTCCTTCTCTGAGATCGACTGGAAGAGCCGTGCCTTTGCGGCTGTTTCTTTCAACCGGCGCAACAGACCTTGGCGCAGCGGCTCCTGCTTGTCGGTTTCCGGATCGGCAAGGCTCCCTTCCGCAAAGCTGGAGGATCCAGAGACGGTCCTGACGAGGCCGTCAAACAGGCCTGCCAAAGCCGCGAATGTTGCGGGATCGGGCTCTACGTATCCACGTGGCGGCTGTGTGACGAGTTCCTCAAAGCCGCCCTCGCCGGCCTCCGCTTCGCTGCGCTCATTCACCAGCACGGTGGCGTGGCGCAGCGTTGCCCAACTGGCCAGCCCGGTCTGCAGACGTTTGGCCTTCCAAAGCGGCGAGTCCGGCGCCCCGGGAAACGTTACGTCTTTGGCCCATTGCACACCCAGAGCTTCGATCCAGCGGTCATAAAGAGTACCATCGCTCGCTTTCTGCGGAGCCCGGGCCCTGAGAGCTTCAATAGCGGGGCCGAGCCGCGGCTGTTTGGCCAATTCGTCTTTCAGCAGCGCCAGGGCAAAGTCGCTGCCCATCACCGCCGCCAGGTCGAGTCCTGAGGGAATCACCCGATAAAGCACTCCATTGGCGATCTGCTCATCGACGGGCCATTTGCGGTGATAGACGGTAGAAAAGAGAATCTCGTTGTCGAAGCCCCATGAGAGCGGAAAGATGCTGGCGCGCTCCGCGGGATGGCGAGCGAAGGAAGGCGGCGCGGTCGCCGCTGGGTCCCACACCACGGCCCCTCGGCTAGGCGCGATAAACCCGGCGTAAACGTGAATCCAACTCATCGCCTTCACCTTCACGTCGGCAGGCAGGCTGGCCAGCTCAGCTGGGTCCCGCACCGCCCCAAGCTGGGTGAGATAGTGCATCGCTTTGAAATAGGTCTCCATCTCCGGAGACATCGTGTAGTGGCCGCGCGGAGTCAGCTCGGTATAGTTGAAATCCTTGCCGAAGACTGGCGATTCAAAACGACCGCTGGCGTTGAGAATCCGCTGAGCTTCAGCGCTGCCTGTCACAGCACCGGTTTGAACACTGGCGACCGCATCGAATGCCGCAGTCCACGGCGATTTTGGATTCTTTACGTGCAGACTTTCACGGGCCGCCGAGACAAACTTCCAGAAGGCTGGGATCGCTCGCTGGCGCTCTTCAACAATGAGAGTTCCGTCATACGCTGCGCCCAACAACTCCCAGATAATGTCGGTGGTCACCAGGTAGGGCCGCGCCGCGGTGCTCACATCGCCACTGCAGTCGCCGTAGAGCTCCGAATCGTAGAGCTCATATAACTGCTTCGCGTCCAGCGGGCGCAGCAATCCGGAGTCGCGCTGCAGCCTCGTCAGCGCGTCGCCTTTATCCAGAAACATCCAGGCGTTGGACACATCGGCAAGAGGTACGGAGATGGGAACGTAGACCAGCTTTTGCCCTCCTTCGGATTCCACCAGACCGACCAGGCCTTTGCCATCTGGAGTGGAGGAAGGCGTGGAGACGAACTCATATTCAGTCGCTTGTTCCGACTTTGAATCACCGAGCCGAATCGTCACGCCTGGCTTGCCTTTGCTCCAGTCCACAAGCGCTGCACCGTTCGGTGTGAAGGTTAGCGAGCCGCTGCATCGCGTCTCCTTAATGGGAGCGGCCTTACCCCAATCTTCGAATGCGTAAGGAAGCTGCTGGTAGCAGCCCTTCTGATCCTGCCAGAGCAGCAGGCTGCCGCCCGGATGAAAAGCCGCCGGCAGAGCCGACGTAACTGTGATCTCCTGATGATCCTCAGAACCCGTGAACGGAGCTGGCAGCGCAGTCTTGGGCCCTATCACCTGGTATTCCCGCTTGCCTTCCTCAGTGACGGAGCGCGTTCCATAAATGCCATCGCCAAGCTTGACACCAAAGAACAGGCGGTAGCGAACAATCGCTTGGCCAGTTTCCTGGTCGTAGTCGACGGCGAACGGTCTCGGACCGACAAGCAATCGGCGAAGCGAATGTTCGGTCTTGTAGACGGGGCGCGGGAGCAAACCTCCCTTAGAATCGAGAGCTACAATTTGCCACTGCGGCCCGGTCCGGCCCGTGACGAAGATGCGCCGGACTGCCGGATGCAGCGCCAGTGCGTGAGCCTCGAAGTTGGCAGGCAACACCGCCAGAACTACCGATTCCGGAGCGCAGAGCTTCCAGCCGATCAGCTTGTTTCTACCGTCCGCCTCGCGCACAAGGGCTGCGGCCTCGTCACCTGTGGACCACACGTCGAAGTCGACCAGCTTTTGCCCTGCCGCCAGTTTGAGTTCGCAAACCGTTGAAGGCGAGGGCAGAACTTTGATCTCCTGCTCGGCAAACGGTGTGTCTTTCGCAGCCGCGAACACGGAGAGGGCGAGAAAGCAGACAGCACAGAGATGCAAATGGCGCATTGAGCCGTCCTTCTTGAAGCAATTTTCGAGTAGCGGCAATTTTACCCGAAGAACTAGCAGCTGCACCAATGCGCCGACCATGTGGCTGCTCCCGTCCGGATTCGGGGGAAGGTTGGCCATGCTCACCCATGCGTGATCCAGGTCACGTTTATTGGACCATCGGCGACGATCCGACCCGAACACGGTGTAGACTGCTCGTTGAATTCTCTAGCCGTGGTCAAAGTGTTTAGAAAGTGGCTGCCACGCTGGCCGGAGATAACGCCGTTTGACCGTCGATGCGTGCATCATCTCCCTTGCCGCGACACGGTTAAGGCACGATCAGAGGGTCGGTTGAGACGTCGATGCGCCGCACGTCGAAGCACGTGGACATCTGGCAGTAGGGAACCCTGACTTTTGCGAAGACATTCTCATAGAGCGTGACCGTCGTTTTTCCACTACGGTCACGCAAATGGCCGACGGCGCTAAACGACGTGTTCTTGCTCTCTTGAAGCATCCGGTCTTTTCCGTTGAAACAATCCGATGTGGCTCTGCTTTCCCTGTTCATGAGGATCGTGTACGCGCCATACATGGCGGCCGTGAAATCCATTGGCTCGGTGCCGAAGTCTTGAAAGACAGGGTCGATGTTGTTGTAGATCAGAAGAATTGAGGGAATGCCTTGCTTGGCCCCAAATTGGATCTGCTTTTTTGAGCTTTCGATCCTGCGCCGGATATGGTCGCCCACGGTGCGTGAACTGCTTTTGATGTGCGGATAGTTCGGGTCTTTGATAACGCCGAAATTTCCATCCTCCGCCAGTTCCTTCAACTCGAAGATGATTTCACCGCATCCGACAGAGACTCGATAATCCGGCCTGGGCTTGGTGTCCACATCAATCTTTTCGAACGACAGATTGTTGGTGGCCAGAAATTCTTCAAACAAGCCTTCGGATTTGGTTTTCATCAAGACACCCCTCGGTGCTGGCTGACTCTGATATTAAACGGGAAGTTGGGCAAACGTGATTGACATGCCCGCCCAACATCGAGCCTTGGCCGATCAGGTGCCTTTGTAGTTCAACAATGGCCTAAGCGTGCGGCGGACTTTGACAAGGTCGTGCTGTGCCTTTAGAACAGCGCGGATGTCCTTGTACGTCGATGGAGCTTCGTCGCGGATTGCATCGGCGAGACGCCAGTCGAACCAGACGCCTTTCATTTGGCGTTGCAGTTCTGCACGGCTGACCTTCCTTGCCGCCTCGGACCGGCTCATCGCCCTCCCAGCGCCATGCGCGCTGGAATTGAGGGCTTCCTCACATCCCCGGCCCTCGACATGGAAGCTGAGCGTCCCCATGGAACCTGGCAAGACGCCCAGTTCACCAGCCTGCAGCGCCATAGCGCCTTTCCGGTGAACCCAGAATTTGCCGGCATCATGCTGCTCGAGAGCGACGTGGTTGTGATCGGTAGAGATGGACGTCTCCCAAAGCAGTCGCCCGCCAATCGCATCCTGGATCACATTTCCGGCCTCCGCTGCCATGGCTCGTCTTGAAGCCGCGGCATACCGGCGAGCCCAGTCGAGGTCTTGCAAATAGGCCGCTCCTTGCTCGGACTCAGTTTCCAGCGCACGAAAGCGCCCATCGACTACCTGTGAACCAGCGAGGTGATGATCGCGGATGGCCTGCCCGAGGGCTCGAGAGCCACTGTGAATCATAAGCCAGAGCTGGTCTTCCTCATCGGCTTGAATCTCGAGAAAGTGGTTCCCGCTGCCCAGAGTTGCGAACTCCACCGCACCCTCGCTTCGCCGGATCGACTCCAGCCTGCCATTGCTCAATTCAATGGAATCCAGATTTTGAGGCTGTGCGACAATAGCCTGCCGGTTATGACGCCGGCTTGGGACTGCCTTAGCGAGTCCCGCCAAAATCTGGCCGGCGGTTTTTGGATCTCGCAGCGGCTCTGCAGTAGAGTTTGTTGCTACCGCCAGCATTCCGCAGCCGATGTCGCCACCCACCGCCAGCGGGTAAATCAGTCGCGAGGTTGCCAACACCACTCCCACGCAAATGTCGTTAGCCAGATGAACGTCTGGCATGACAGCAATCTGCTGGATATCTGGAGCGCGCTGGAGACGCCCCAGATCTTCAGCAACCTCATGACCGAGCGGAGCCGTCAGCCACATTCTGATTGGAGGCAAGGATGGATCAGTCATTCTCGCCTCCCGCCGTAAACGCTGGCACGAACGCCAGTTCCGGGGTTCGCTTCCGTGCGATGCTCATGGCGACCTCGGTGCGAAGCCGGGGTCGATTCAGTCGAAGCCACGCCATAGCCTCCGAGATGGGACAACTTCCAGAAACGACGATGTGTGCTAACAGATGTCCGCAATCTGGAGCCGCAGAAACCTCATCGACAAAGATTTCGCAGCCTTGTAGTTGCGAATCGCCGCTTGCGAGCGCCAGGTTCAGAGCGCGCTGCACCTGGCGACAGAATTGCTGTGTCTTCCGCAGTACCTTGCGGTCAGTTGATGATCTCTCTGGGCTGTTGCCCAGAAGTGCTTCGGCGAACTCCGGATCAACGGACTCCGCCGCTCGATTACGACGCCTTTCCCACTTCACAAACTTCTCCCTTGCCGCGCAAAGGCGCGACTTACCGTCCCACGTATCTGCGCAGGTGCGGCTTCAACTCATGCGTTGAAATTGGGAGCCAGCCCGGCCGGCTGGATCAGGCGGCGACGAGCGGGCTCGACGGCTTCGGACTATCGGCAATCGGCGACATAGTCTCCTCCGGTGTTTGTCGAGTCGCGAATCGGCTTCTGAAGTTACCGATTCGCTCTACGATTATGCCTTCATTCGAGTTTTCATTCAACCTTGATTCGGTAATTTGTTGCTCCGGAATCGAAACCGTGCTACCTTGTTCAAGGAAAGGAGACGTCCATGCGGATCAATCATCGATTGCGTGACTGTGTAACTGGCACGGCGCAGGACGGCTCTTTCTCTGCCTTCCTCTGCCGCGCATAACGGCAACCCCCAACAATTAGAAGGGAAAGTATGACGACCCAGGAGTAT
>Ga0182013_10003489_pt1 | contig 19623 bp, 13 predicted proteins | sample 612S2MmetaG_FD_120487 | JGI IMG/M metagenome (GOLD analysis project Ga0182013, IMG submission 120487) | Permafrost microbial communities from Stordalen Mire, Sweden - 612S2M metaG | ecosystem: Environmental > Terrestrial > Soil > Wetlands > Permafrost | place: Sweden: Stordalen | collected... | reverse complement strand
GCTCAAGCCCCGTCGATCTGGTTGCATTTGCGGTACGACTGAAGACAAGCCTGATACAAAGCTCTTAGTCCAGCTCCGATACCGGTTCGCGGCGTTTTTCGCGGATGTGATCGGAGACTACGCCGACGAGGTCCTGGTCGTAGATGTTCTTCTTGCGGTCGGCAAGAGCGACGAAGCGGTAGTAAGTCTGCTGCAGCTCCTCGCGGGTGAGGGTGAAGCCGAGCTGCTCGAGGCGATGGCGGAGAGCGGCGCGGCCGGAGTGCTTGCCGAGGACCAGATGCGTTTTGGCTACGCCGACCAACGAGGGGGTCATGATCTCGTAGCAGAGGGGGTTGGCCAACATGCCGTGCTGGTGGATGCCGGACTCGTGGGCAAAGGCGTTGTCGCCGACGATGGCCTTGTTGGGGGAGGGCCTGAAGGTGATGATCTGGCCCAGTACCTGGCTGGTGGCGTAGAGGTTTTCGAGCTTGATGCCGGTGGAGACGCCGTAGCGGTCGCCGCGCACGTAAAGGGCCGCGGCGATCTCTTCAAGGGCTGCGTTTCCGGCGCGTTCGCCGATGCCGTTGATGGTGCACTCGACCTGGCGAGCGCCGTTCTGAATGGCGGCGAGCGAGTTGGCAACGGCGAGGCCCAGATCGTCATGGCAGTGCGAAGAGAGGACGATGCCTTCGGCGTCGATGGCCGGAACGCGCGCACGGACCTCGGCGAACATGTGGCCGTATTCTTCGGGGGTCGAGTAGCCGACGGTGTCTGGCATGTTGATGGTGGTTGCGCCGGCCTGAACAGCAATGCGGACCATCTCGACAAGGAAATCGCGGTCGGAGCGAGTGGCGTCTTCCGGGGAGAACTCGACATCTTCGACATGGGTGCGGGCGAGACGGATGGATTCGGCGGTGAGGTCGAGGGCCTCCTGGCGTCCGATCTTGAGCTTGTACTCGAGGTGCAGATCGCTCGATGCGAGGAAGATGTGGATGCGGGAGCGGTCGGCGAATTGCAGGGCGCGCACGGCCATCTCGATGTCTTCGGTTTTTGCGCGAGCCAATGACGCGATGCGCGGCTTGCGGACGGCCTGGGTGATGGTGGCGATGGCCGCGAAGTCTCCCTCGGAGGCCATGGCAAAGCCGGCCTCGATGATGTCCACGCCCAGGTCTTCAAGGGCATGGGCCATGGTGAGCTTCTCCTGCGTGGTCATGCTGCAGCCGGGAGACTGCTCGCCGTCGCGAAGGGTGGTGTCGAAAAACACTACGTGATCTGCATTCATGAATTCGCCTGCCAGGGGAAGGTTCCTGCCAACATTGCCAGTGTCTCGTATCAGGGGCATATAAGGCAAAGTTATAATTGTTGGGTAAGCGATTAGTATTGCTTATGAGATCAGAGATCAGGGATCAGGGATCAGGGAACAGGGAACAGGGAACAGGGAACAGAGAAACTGGCTGCACCGGGTTTCGCCATTGGGGACCGGGATTCCATCGGCGTTTCATTCATGACATCACAAACGCCGGCCTTTCTGTTCCCTGTTCCCTGATCTCTGTTTCCTGCTCTTCGGAGGCTTTCGATGGAGCTTAGTCAACTGGAGACGTTTTTGGCGGTGGCGGAAGAGCGGAGCTTCTCGCGGGCGGCGGTGCGGATGCACAGGACGCAACCGGCGGTAAGCCAGGTCATCCGCAAGCTGGAGGCGGCGGTGGGCGAGACGCTGTTCGATCGGGCGGCGCGGGACGGATCGTTGACCCCGGCGGGGAGCCTGCTACGCGATTATGCGCTGCGGCTGCTGGCGCTCAGGCGGGAGGCAGCCAGTGCGCTGGATGAGCTGAAGAGCCTGGAGCGGGGACGGCTGCAACTGGCGGCCAACGAGTACACCTGTATGTACCTGCTGCCGGCGATCGACCGGTTCAGGCGGGAATTTCCGCATGTGAGCGTGACCGTCAACCGGATGCTGGCCTCGCACATTCCCCAGGAGCTGATGCTGCGCACGTTCGAGCTGGGGGTGATCTCGTTCCGGCCGGACCCCGTGCAGTTTCGCACCATTGCCGTGTACGGGGACAGCCTGGCGTTCGTTGTGAGCCCCAGTCATCCGCTGGCGGGTGCGGCGCGGGTCTCGATCAAAGACTTGGGGGAGGAGCTTTTTGTGGCCCACAACGTGACCTCGCCCTTGCGGCAAAAGGTGATTGAAGCATTCCAGCGCTACCGGACGCCGCTGAACATGCAGATCGAACTGCCGACGATTGAGGCAATCAAACGGTTTGTGGCCATGGGTAATGGGGTGGCGCTGGTTCCACACCTGACCGTGGCACGAGAGCTGGAGACCGGGGATCTGGTACGGATTCCTGTGGATGAGCTGGAGGTTAAACGGGTACTGCGGCTGGTACACCGGCGGCAAGCCACGCTTTCCTATGCTGCCAGGGCGTTTTTACGCACGGTGCGGACGCTTGCCAAGGAGCAGGGGCCGCCATTTTACTACCAAGTGGAGCGGACGGGCTGAACAGGCCCTATTTCAGTGGCCGGGATGGGGATTCAAGCGGGGGAAGGCACCCCTTTAGGTCGGGGTGCGTCTATACCCTGAAATGTTCCGGCAGGGCAGGATTCGGGCATGGACCGTTCCGGCCATTTACAATTCTGAAAGCGGGGCCCGGCTTGAACCGGCGCGCCGGATTCGACAAGCTCGTTGCCAGCCGGACGGTTGTGCAGTGGTGAGGTTCAGGACCGAATGAAGAAGATCGCCTTAATAGCATTTCTGTTGGCCGTATGCGTGGCCGCAGGTCGCGCCCAGGAAAGCCGCCAGGACGTCAGCATCAGCGGAATCGGGCTGATAGAGCCGTTCATGGCCTCGCAAACCGATGTGCAAGTTCACTCCACTTATGCGTTGGGCGCGTTGGCCAGCTACCGATTCATGCTCACGCCCTCAAGCGCGCTCGAGGCCAACTACGGCATCACGTACCAGAACACGATCAAATACGTGCTGCCCACGTTTCCAAACGGGGTCAAGGTGAATACCCGCACCATGGAGATGTCGGCCGCGTACGTGCGGTCGTTCGCCTTCAAGAAGTACAACCCATTTGTTGAGGCGGGGCCTGCGGGATTCATCTTCGATCCCATTCGCAACACCGGGACCCAAACCCTGGATGCGAAGCGGCAGACAACGGTTGGCGCGATGTACGGCGGCGGCGTTGCGTATGAGATCAGTCCCAGCTTCGATATTCGAGCGGAGTACCGCGGCTATGTGACCAAGGTGCCGACATTCAGCGACGCCATCTTCACCACCAACAAGTGGTACAACATTTACGTCCCGACGTTGGGTGTTGCGTATCACTTCTAGGGATTGTTCTTGAGGTTCAAGGGACAAGGCAGGTCCAAAAAGGACGGGTTTAATCCTGTCCTTTTTGTTTTGGCGCCACCGGCAAGAAATGCTTTGTCGCAATCTGAGGAATCATCGGGCACTCAGCAGGGAACGCAAGTGACGAACGGCTTGGGGAATGCGATCCGGTGGAGTGCGGCCAAAGCCGAGGATGAAGCCTTGCCGCGGCTTGGCAGTGAGGTAGGAGGGTGAAAGCGGCCAGAGCCAAAGCCTCTGGCGTGCGGCCCTGGCTGAGATTTCCAAGTCGTCGAGCCCCTCGGGCTGAGCATGGGATCAGGGTTCTCTAGCCCACGGGAACGAGGGATCCATCGGGAGGCTGAGTGGCGGGGGCGTTTACAAGGCGTACCGGCCCGGGTGTTGGGGAGAGATGCAGAGTGTGGCGATCGGCCACGAATCGTACCAACGCATTCTTCTGGTCGAAGGTCAGCGCAAAGCTCTGCATGGGGCATGAGCCAAAGTTTGCCAATGGAAAGGCCGGATTGATTTCAACAAACGGGTGCTTGAAGGTGTAGGAACCCAAACGCACATCAGTGGCAAGATTGGCGCCTTTGACCAGGAAGCGCGTGGAAAGCGATTGCGCGTTGCTGAGGTCGGCGGAGTCAGAAGAGAACTTGAGCTTCGATGTGAGCTGCAACGGCAGGCTGAGGCCAGCGCCCCCGGAGTCGAGCTGCGCGTCGATTCGCGTTGCGCCGATCGACAGGGAGACGACAGGAATTCCATCCGGCATGCGGAACGGCAATACGGATCGTCCGCCGTCGGGGGACAATTCTCCCGAGGCGAGCGCCATTCGCCGGCGGGGGTAATCAAGAGTCAGCAGATAGTCGCGAAAGAGGAGGAAGCCCAACAGGCCTTGGCAGTAGCCATCTCCGCCACTCAGGTTGTGGACCGCGGCTTTGATCCCGGTGAACTCGACCCCTGCAACCCGGAGCGACTGAATGACAACCAAAGGGACTTTCTGTCCACCCTTTCCGCTGGGATCGTTTAACCGGATCTGGCCCGCCGCGGTGAGGCCCAACTGTTCCGCCAGTTCCGAAGTCACGAAGGCTTCTCCCCCAGTGCCTGTGTCGATCACGAAGCGGAAGGGACCTTTGCCATTGACCATGACCATGACGAAGGGCTTGCCGTGAGTGACATCGAGAGGCGCGATGTGGACGGTTTCCTGGGCAGGCGCGCTGACGGCGGCGAGGAAGATGGTGAGAACACTTGCGCCGATGAGACCGAATGTCTTGTCCATTCCGAGTGCCGCCACACGGACGCTCATACGAGCGGTAACTTTATTAAGCTCCAATTAAGTGGTTGGTGGCAATACAGGCTGCTGAAAAAGGCCTGTTCTGGATCAAAGGCGGCAAAAAGCATACCTCCGGGGCTAAAGCCCGCGCTGATTCTGCTGCCTTTGTGCCAGGGATAAATCCCTGGCCTACCGCCCGAACGAGTTTTTCAGCAGCTTCAATAGCCACTTTGGCGGTCTTGGCCATAGCCATGGGTTGGTTGGAGCTTGAGTTGTTTCAGTCGCAGAGGCCCCCGGCCACTGTTGGCAACGGTACTTCTCCGGTTTTTTGAATCAAGTCAGCGAGTTGGCCCCCGCTGCGTTAGCAAGTTAGCGGGTTCCGTGGGGTTTCCGACGGTCTTGGCGGCCTGGGACACAGTCCCCGCTAGCGCACGCAAAGCACGATGATGGTCTCGTCGTCGAAGCGGTCGTGATCGCCCTGAAAGCGGGAGACGTCGGCGAGGATGGCGTCGGCGATGTCCTGGGCTGGCTGGTCGCGGTGGGCACAGAGGATGCTGGCTAACTGGTCCTGGCCGTACATTTCGCCGTCGGCGTTCTCTGCGTCCAATATCCCGTCGGAAACGAAGACAATGGCGTCGCCGGGCTGGGTGGCGACATTCAACTCTTCATAGGCGATGTTGGGGAAGAGGCCGAGCGGGAGGCCCTCGGCGCGGACGGTGACGGCCTGGCCGTCGCGGCAGAAGATGGGCTGGACGGCGCCGGAGTTGGCTACCTGGAGGGTCTGGTTTTCGTCGTTCCAAAGGGCGAAGAGCATGGAGACGTATTGCGATTCGAGCTTGCGCTCCTGGAGGGCGTCGTTGAGGAGGGTGAGCATCTGGGCCGGTTCCGGCTGCTGGGTAGCGGCGGAGCGCATGATGCCGCTGACAAGGGCGGCGAAGAGGGCGGCTGGGGCGGCTTTGCCGCTGACGTCGCCGAGGACGATGGCGGTGCGGTTGGGGCCGTAGTCGACGAAGTCGTAAAGATCGCCGCCGATGGTGCGGGCGGGAAGAAAGCGGACGGCCATCTGGGCATGGGGATGCTCGGGCGCGGCGGGCGGCAGGAGGCGGAGCTGGACCTCGCGCGCCATGGCGATGTCGCGCTCGAGTTGGCTCTCCTGCCGGCGGACGGCCTGGTAGAGGCGGGCATTCTCAATGGCGATGGCCACCTGCGCGGAAAGGGTGGTCAACATGCGCTCGTGCTCCTGGTGGAAGAAGCCTGTGCGGGTGTGTTCGAGGTCGAGTACGCCGATGATGCGGCCCTTGTAAAAGAGCGGGACGACCAGCTCGGAACGAGTCTCTTCGTTCATGGGCAGGTAGCGGGGATCCTTGCGGACGTCGTGGACGTTGATGGTGCGACACTCGCGGACAGCGGCGCCAACCAGGCCGCTGGTGATGGAAAGGCGGCGCAGCGGGGCGTGGGTGTAGCCGAAGCGCCAGGCGTAGCGGGTGATGAGGGTTTCGCCTTTTTCATCGAGGAGCATGATGGTAAACATCTGGTAGTCGATGAGGCGGCGGAGGAGTTGACCGATACGCTCGAGCAATGGGTCGAGGTCGAGGATAGAGGCCAGTTCGACGGCGATTTCGTTGAGCACTTCGAGGGTCTGTGCCTGGCGGGAGACACGGGCGTAGAGGCGGGCATTCTCAATGGCCTGGGCGATGCGGGAAGCGGTGAGGGTGAGCAGGCGGAGGTGCTCGGGACGGAAGTAGTCTGCCTGCTCGCTTTCAAGGTCCATGACGCCGATGAGGCGGTTTTTGGCGATCAGCGGGACGGCCAGTTCGGAGCGGACTCCGGGGTTGACGGAGATGTAGTGCTGCGAGGTGGAGACGTCGTTGAGGAGGATGGGCTGGCGGGTGAGGGCGACCTGGCCGACGACTCCGGCGCCGACGGGGAAGCGGGTGCGCTCGATTTGGGCGGTGTGGCCGATCTGGAACCTCATGCGGAGTTCGTGGGTGCGGTCGTTGAGGAGAAGAATGGCGAAGATGCGGTAATGGATGACGGCACGGACGAGCTCGGAGGTGCGGACGAGGAGGGTTTGCAGGTCGAGGGTGGTGCTGAGAGCTTCAGACAACTGCGTCAGATAGGCGACGTCGGCCGGTTCCACGCGGGCATTGACGGGGTCAAGATGAGCGCCGGGGCTGGCGGGGTTCGCGGGGCGGTAGTCGCCTTCGAGCTCGGGTTCTTCAGGCGGAGATGGGGGAAAGGAGGACATGGGTGTCGAATAGGAATGATAACGCAATTGTCAGTCGTCAGTGATCAGTGGTCAGTAGCCGCACCTCGATTCATTGGCCTCCCAGGGCGGCACAAATCGCTGCGATGGTCCAAATGGTGTGCGTGAATTCGCCGGGCTCGGAGTGCTGGCGCGCTGCAGGAAAAAGTCGGCTGCTAAGAACTGACCACTGACCACTGATCACTGACGACTGTCCTTAACCCGCTGCGAGTTCGCGGACGATGGCAACGGAGACGGAGGCGCCGATGCGGTTTGCGCCGGCTTCAAGGAGGGCGCGGACGTCGGCGAGGGTGCGGATGCCGCCTGAGGCTTTGACGCCGCAACGCGCGCCGGCCAGGCCACGGAGCAAGGCTACGTCGGCCGGGGTTGCTCCACCGGAAGCGAAGCCGGTAGAAGTCTTGAGGAAATCCGCGCCGGCCTGGATGGCGATTTCCCCGCCGCGCAGCTTTTCCGCCACGGTGAGCAGAGCGGTTTCAAGAATGACTTTGAGCAGTGCGCCGTGATGATGGGCGACAGTGGCAGCGGCGTGGATAGCGTGGTGGACGGCGTGAAAATTGCCGCTCTTGAGCTGTCCGATGGGGATGACCATGTCCAGCTCACGGACGCCGAGGCGGGTGAGAGCGGCAGCTTCCTGGCGGAGGGTGGAAACCAGCGAGGCGCCGAAGGGGAAGCCGATGACTGCGCCGACTGGGATGCCGGCGCCGGAGAGTACGCTGACCGCCGTGGAGGCCCACACCGGGTTGACCATGGCACAGGCAAATCGATAGCGGATGGCTTCGTCGCAGAGGTTCTCTACCTGCTCGCGGGTGGCGTCGGGCTCGAGCAGAGTGTGGTCGATGAGAGCAGCCAGAGCCTGGGGACTGGACAGCGCGTGTGCGGCGAAGAGGGCTGAATCGAAACTGCCGTTGTCGAAGTCGAGATCGGATTCCTGGATGGGCGTGGTTGCGGCCATGGTTGATGCTCCTGGGCGGGGAACGCCGCTGGCAACGGCTGGCCCACCGGGCAGTGTACGGGAGATGAGTATAGTGCCTATGGCAGCGCCGGGCAAAATGCGTTGCGCGAATGGGCCTGGCCGGATGCGGGTTCGATCCAATCCATCAGCACCTGACGATATGATCGGCCTCAATGCCCTTGGTGGCATTGCGGGTGTCCACCACCAACTTTGCCTTGTTGACGATCGCGGCATAGTCGTACTGTGAGTGGTCGGTGACGATGACCACGCAGTCGAATTCCGGGATTTGCTCGAGTGGCGTGCAGGTCATGTTGAGCGCGTACTTGCGTCCGCGGCCGACGGAAGGGAAGAAAGGGTCGTTATATTCGACACGGGCTCCGCGTTTTTGCAGCAATTCGATGATGGTGAGCGAGGGCGACTCCCGTAGATCGTCGATGTCGCGTTTATAGGCAAGGCCGAGGACCAGGATTCGTGAACCATTCAGCGCCTTGCCGTGCTGGCTCATGGCTTCGACAATGTTCTCGACGACGAAGTAGGGCATGGCGAGGTTAACCTGCCCGGCGAGTTCGATAAAGCGCGTATTGAAATCGAACTGCTTTGCCTTCCAGGACAGGTAGAACGGGTCAATGGGGATGCAGTGTCCGCCGAGGCCGGGTCCGGGATAAAAAGCCTGAAAGCCAAACGGTTTGGTTTTGGCGGCGGCTATGACTTCAAACAAGTCGATGCCCATGCGCATGCATAGCTGCTTCAGTTCGTTGACCAGGGCAATATTGACGCAACGATAGATATTCTCGAGAAGTTTGGTCATCTCCGCGGCGGCGGGGGAAGAGACCGGAACGGTGCGGTTGAAGATGGTTGCGTAGACAGCGGAGGCCAGTTCGAGGGCTACAGGGCCGCAGCCGCCCACGACCTTTGGAATGTCGCGCCGGGCAACCGTGTCGTTACCCGGATCTTCCCGCTCGGGCGAGAATGCGACATAGAATCCGGAGCTTTCAGCGTCCCGCGCCACGCGGAGGGCGGATGGATTCCCCTGCTCCAACAGGGGAACAACGACCTCTTCCGTGGTGCCCGGATAGGTTGTACTCTCCAGGATAATGAGCTGCCCTTCCTGGAGGTGGGCCGCGATGCTGCTCACGGTGCGGGTCACGTAGCTCAGGTCAGGTTCGTGATATTCGGTGAGAGGCGTCGGCACACAGATAATGACGATATCCATGCGGGCAATCTGGCTGTAATCCGTGGTGGCATTGAAGCCATTCTTGCGGGCGGCCTGGATCTCCGAGCCGGGGATGCGGACGATGTACGATCCGCAGCGATTCAGCGTGTCTACCTTGCCGGGATCGACGTCGAACCCGGTGATTGCAAAGCGCTCTTCGCTGAAGAGCAAGGCGAGCGGCAGGCCCACATAACCCATGCCGACAATGCCAATCCTTGCCTGACGAGATTCGATTCTGCGCCTGGTTTCTGTCATCCTGTCAGAAGGGTCCGGGGTCACCGCTCACCCCCGGCGCCGGCTATTACGGGTTTGGCGACCGTCCTGTACCAGTCGACCGTGCGTTCCACTCCCTCACTGAATTGCACCAGAGGCTCGTAGCCGAAGCATTGTTTTGCCAGGCCGATGTCGGCGAGCGAATGCTTCACGTCGCCGCCTCGCTCGGCGGCATAGCGAACTTCCCCTGAATATCCGGTGGCCTTGCGCAGAATTTCGACTGCCTGATTGAGCGTGATTCGAGTGCCTGTGGCCACATTGAAGACTTTGCCTGACACTCGCTCGGCGGGGGCTTCGGAGGCCAACAGATTGCCATGGACCACGTTCTGAATAAAGGTAAAGTCTCGGCTCTGTTCCCCATCGCCATAGATCGTAGGGGTTTCGGCCGCCAGCATCTTGAGCGCAAAGATGGCCAGAACTCCCGAGTAGTGCGAAGTGGGATCCTGGCAGGGGCCGAAGACGTTGAAGTAGCGGAGAGTGACCGTCTCCAACCCATACACGCGGGTGAAGGACTGCATGTAGAGTTCGCCGGCCAGCTTGGCAACCGCGTAGGGGGAGATAGGACTGGGCAGCATGTCCTCGGATTTGGGCAATGTGGGAGTATTGCCGTACACAGACGAAGAGCCGGCATAAACGACGCGGCGGACCTTTGCGTTCCTGGCGGCGACCAGCAACTGGACTGTCCCCGAAACGCCGGCATGGTTTGAGGTGACCGGATCTTCAACCGAACGTGGGACGGATGGGATGGCTGCCTCGTGAAAGATACACTCGACGCCGCGACACGCCTCGGCGACCGCAGCGGCATCGTTGATATCCGCCTCGATGAAGTCCAGTGCCTCCAACCCGCGGAGATTTTCTCGCTTGCCGGTGGAGAAGTTGTCAATGCCGCGCACTCGCTTGCCGCGCGCAAGCAACTCCGAGGCAATCGACCTGCCAATGAAGCCGGCAGCACCGGTGACCAAATAAGTATCCATTTCAACCTTTCATGGTGCAAACGCTTTTCATCGCTTCTTTTTGGGAGAAGTTCCCTTCAGGAATTCTTGCATGGGACCGAGCAATCCGGGGAGCGCTGCAACGAACAGGTTGGTTTGAACGAGGTAGGCCGATTCCGCCAACATAGCCGACAAAGAATGTCGATCAAACACGGCAGGATCATTATCGGCAAGACCGGCGCCAATGTCCACCCTGCCTGTCGCGTCGCACTCTGAGCTATTCTTATTCCGGCGCTCTGAAACCTCTCGGTGTACAAGTTTTTTCTGGCGACAAACGTTCCCTGAAAAGAAACAAGATTTCGATTGCGCTGCAAGTTGAACAATCCACACGGAAACGGGGTGTTCTGACAAAAGCAGCGAGTTAGCCCCCGCTGAAGCGGGGATTGCAAGTTAGCAAGTTAGCGGCGGCGTCGCCGGGCGCAGTTTCACCTCCCGCGCGATTGAGCGGACAGCGCCGTTCCGTCAGGTTTCCAGGTACTCTCGACTCGCCAGGTCCCGGGCGGCTTGCATTACGTTCTCCGGCGTCCCGAGATCGCGCCAATAGCATTCATCCGCGCGAAAGGCGATGATTTTTTCTCCCTGGGCCGCGAGATGCATATAGGTGGTCATGATGGGAAAAGCGCCTTCGTCTCCCATTTTCGCGAAGAGAGCGGGAGAAATGACGTGGATGCCGGAAAAGGCCAGCGCCTGCATCCCGAGGGCAGGCCGCACCGATTCAGCGTTGCCAGCTTCAGCCTTCGGAGATTCAGGGTTCAGGGTTTCCGCCTTCGCGGCGTGCCCAGTTCGACGGCCGCAGAGCTGGCCATACTGGTCGAAGAGCAGATACCGTGAAGTCTCCCGGTCTTGAACTGCCAGGGTGGCGAGGGCGGCCTGTTCCATGTGAAACCGCATCATGCGGCCGAGATCGATGGTGCTGATGACATCGACGTTGTGCAAAATGAACGGCTCTTGCAAGCTGCCGCTGGAATCAAGAAAGAACCAGGCGGCATTTTTCAAGCCGCCGCCGGTATCAAGCAGGACCTGCTCGCGAGAGACTTCAATACACATGCCGAAGTTGTCGTTGACTTTCAAGTAATCGAGAATCATGTCTGCGCAATGATGCGTGTTGACAATCACCTCGCGCACGCCGAAGGCGCGCAAGCGGCAGAGGACGATCTGCAACAGCGTGCGGCCGGCAACTGTAACCAGCGCCTTGGGTCGGGCGTCGGTTAGCGGCCGCAGGCGCGTGCCCAGGCCGGCGGCCAGAATCATCGCCTTCATTTGCCCAACTTCTCTAGTTCGGTTTTCTCCAGCCCGGTTTTCTCCAGCTCGGCTCTTTCCAGCTCGGCTTTCTCCAGCTCGATATGCCGGACTACCACTTCTACGCCGTTGCCGGCCCGCAAATGGTTCGCCAACTGCTCGGCCAGATACACGGAGCGGTGCTGGCCGCCGGTGCAGCCGAACGACACCATCAGGCTTTTGAAGCCGCGGCGTTGATAGCTGCTCACGCTTGAATCCACAAGGGTGAGCACGCTGGCAAGATACTGATGCACGCTCGCCTGCCGATTGAGATGTTCGATTACCGCCGCGTCCTTGCCGGTCAACTGCCGGAATTGTTCTTCACGCCCCGGATTGGGAAGACTGCGAGCATCGAAGACAAACCCTCCGCCGTTGCCAGACTCATCGGTGGGCATTTCACGGTGGAATGAGAAACTGCAAACTCGCACCGTCAAACCTCTTGCGGAAGAAGCCAGACCCTGCAGCTTCTCCGATGCCAACATGCCCTGGAAAGCGTCTTCCAGCGCGGGCAGGGCGATGGGCAGCTTGACGTGATGCGCCAGCCAGCGCAAGTTCTTCAGCGCGTATGGCACGCTCTCAAGAAAGTGGGGCTTGCGCTCATAGAACCCCCGGTAGCCATAGGCTCCCAGGGCCTGCATGATGCGGACGTAAACGAACGCGTAATAGTGCTCCATGAAGGCTTCGCGGTCAACCGCGATGAAACCGGCGAGGCAGTCGAGATAGTGGTCGAGCAATTCCTGGCGCAACTGCGGCGGCAGATCGGCCTTGCCATCGAACAGGAGAGACGCGATGTCGTATTGCAGCGCGCCTTTGCGGCCGCCCTGGTAGTCCAGAAAAAACGGCTGACCCTCGCGCAACATGACATTGCGCGATTGGAAATCCCGATAGAGAAAATAATCGTGGCTGGCGGTGAGCAGAAACTTCGTCAAGCGGGCGAAATCATGCTCCAGCGCCTGTTCATTGAAGGGCACGCCGGCGAGCCGCAGAAAATAATACTTGAAATAGTTCAGATCCCAGGAGATGGACTGGCGATCGAAGCTGGAGCGCGGATAGCATACTTTGTAATTCAGATCGCGGCCAGCCTCGACCTGAAAACGCGGCAACACAGCCGCCACTTTGCGATACGCTTCAATCGCCTGCGGAGCGATGGCCTCGCCGGTACGATTTGCGCCGAGGAATTCGAAGAGTGTCGTATCGCCCAGGTCTTCTTCAAGGTAGGCGCCCTGGCTCAAATCCTCCGCATAAATCTCCGGCACCGGCAATCCGCGGCGGCGAAAATGCCTGGAGAATTCAAGGAAAGCGACATTCTCCTCGCGCACGGGATAGAGGATGCCGATGGCGCTGATTCCTTTGCCGGTGAGCCGGACGATGGCACGCCCCGAGCCGCCGAGTTGGCCCTGAAGCGGCTGCACGTGTTCGGCCGGCAACTGGTAATGCTGCTCGAAGAGCCGTTTTAGAACGTCCATGAATCTCTTTCCAGGAATTGGTCAAGCTGCTTCACAAAGATACCCAGCCCAGGGAAGCCCGCGCAAGGCGCTCAAGTCATTGTCCCACTTGATAGGGCTAAGCGTACTTGATTGCCCGATGCGAATGCGAATTCGCCAGTTGAGAGCTGGAGGTAGCGCACAATTTCGCCTGTCAATTCGGATCTACGACGGTATGTTGGTTTGACGCTCTTGCTTTTCAACAACAACTGGACTTTAATTCCGTTCTGGTGGAAGAAGCCATTCTGTGGCCATGCACCGTGCACAAAACCCGGCCCTTGCCGCAAGAGCGGCTCTGACGCTGATTGGATTCAGCGCGGTTATTGGACAGATCGTTCTCATGCGGGAGCTGATTGTCGTCTTCAACGGCAATGAGATGTCGCTGGGAATCATGTTAGCCACCTGGCTCTTCTGGACCGCAGTTGGAAGCAGCCTGAGCAGCATTCTCAAGGTGGGCCGAAAGAACGCACGCCTGGCCGTGGCCGTGCTTGAATGCCTGCTCGCGGTCAGCCTGCTGCCGACCCTATGGGCATTGCGCACCTCCAAGGCCGTCTTTCAGACAGTACCGGGCGAGCTCGTGGGACCGGTACCGATGCTGCTTACAACCCTGGGTTGCCTCAGCCTGTTTTGCGTTGTCTCCGGTGCGCTTTTCGTGGTTGCGACCCGGATGTACGAGCAGGAGTGCGCCGCGTCTTTTCGGCTTGCTGTCAGCTCGGCTTACCTGCTCGAGGCCGTTGGATCCGGCTTGGGAGGGATCGCGGCCAGCCTGGTGTTGCTGCGCTTTCTTGAGTCCTTCCAGATTGCAACCATCGTAGCCATTTTCAACCTGTGCATGGCAGCGGTCCTGTTGCTGCGGATGAGCCGCAAGCAGATTGCGGCTATGGCTCTGACAGCGGCCCTGTGCGCGAGTCTTCTGCTTACCTATCTGGCTCCAACATTGGATATGTCCAGTCGGGCACGGCTGTGGCAGGGCTTCAGCCTGGTAGGATCGCGCAACTCCATCTATGGCAACTTGACGGTTACAGAAACCGGCAATATACGGACCATTTATGACAACGGCTTGATCCTGGCCAATGCCCCGGACGAGAGCGCCGCCGAGGAGGCAGTTCACTATGCCCTGTTGGAGCACGCGGCCCCGAGGAAGCTTCTTCTCATCGGCGGCGGCGTGAATGGCAGCATCGCCCAGGCCCTGAAGCATCCGACGGTGGAAAGGATCGACTACGTCGAACTGGATCCCGCTCTCATCGACATGGCGCGGCGGTTCTTTCCCGAGCAATATGCCGCCTGGGCCTGGGACCCTCGAGTACACACCCATTACGCGGATGGCCGGCACTATCTAAAGACAACCGGCGACACCTTCGACGTGATCGTTCTGAATGTGCCCGACCCGCAGACCGCGCAGTTGAACCGGTTCTACACCGCCGAGTTCTTTCGTTCCGCTCGCGATCACCTCGCGCCGGAGGGACTGCTTGCCCTGGAATTGCGCTCGTCAGAGGAAACCATCAGCCCCGACCTTGCGGAGTTCCTGCGCTGCATTCAGCGCACTCTCAAGGAAGTTTTCCCCTATGTCGTCGCCATTCCGGGCGAGACGATCCACTTCTTCGCCGCTACGCAACCCGATGTTCTGACGGACAATCCGCAAACTTTGATTTCAAGGTTGCGGGAGCGGAAACTGAAGACACAATATGTGCGGGAGTACTTCATCCCTTACCGCATGATGCCCGATCGCATGACGCAGGTTCGGGAGCAACTTCAACCGCTTGCGTCTACGCCAGTCAATCGCGACTTCGAGCCCATCGCCTATTACTTCGACATTGTGCTATGGAGCGCGCAGTTCAAGGCGGGCTATTCCAACTGGTTCCGCACGGCAGCGCACTTCCGCTTCGCGGATCTCATGGGCGCCACCCTGATCGGCTTATTGCTCGTAGCGGCAATTCTGGCGCTTACGCGCGATTGGGAGAGGCGTGCCCGCTCCGCGGCAGCGTGCTGCGTGGCTGCCACCGGCTTCACTCTGATCACTCTACAGATTCTGCTGCTGTTGGCATTCCAGTTCATCTACGGCTACGTATACCACCAGCTTACGATCCTCATCGGCATGAATATGGCGGGCATTGCCTTTGGAAGTTGGCTGGGCATCCGCCGCATCGGACGCAGCGGCCGCCCTCCCCTGGGCGCCATGGCAGCCAATCAGTTCCTGCTCGCCTTATCCGCACCTGCGCTCATATACATAGTCAGCTTGCTGGCGAAGACATCCGGGATGGCGACAACGTGGCTGGCAGCGCAGTGTGTCTTTCCTGCTTTGGCTGCTCTTTGCGGAATTCTGGGAGGCTATCAATTCCCAATCGCATCGGAGATATACCTCCATGACGACAGCGCCCTGAAAAAACTGGGCACGCTCTATGCCATCGATCTGCTGGGCGGATGCCTGGGAGCGCTCTTGGTGAGCACTTACCTCATCCCGGTGTTCGGATTCTGGAGAACCGCAAGTCTCAGTGCGGCGATAAGCCTGGCGCCGGCTCTGCTTGCCACGCGAGCAAGTCTGGGTGCGAAGGGGTCACAGGCATAAACGCCTGCGGCTTGTGTTCGCCGAATACCACGGCGGTAAACATGAAGATGTCGGTATCCTCATCCTTCCAGCAATCTGAATGCATACCGGCCTTGGCGCAGGTCTGTTCCAGAAACTTCTGTCGATCCCATTTTTGTTCCACGGGCACCTGCGGAAGCAGGAGTCCCTCGTATGTGCCGTTCTTCATGAGCAACCCGTGCTGGCCGACCTGGATTTGTTGAATGTCCACCACACGCCGAAGGGGCGAGAGCACGGAGATTTCGTACTCGAGTTGCGGCAACTCCGAGGGAGATACGGGCTGGAACCTTGGATCGCGCAGTGCGGCCAGCGTGGCTGTGTCCCGCACGGTCATGTAGAGGGGCTTGATCGCGGAGGTATAGCCGATGCATCCTCGGAGCGCACCCGACTCACGCAGGGTCACAAACGCACCGTGCTCTTGATTGAGCACATCGTCTGTGCTCGCGGGTGGTTCATACGCCTCTTTTTCTCGTACCGCGTGCTCCGCCGACTTGCGCGCCAGCGCGAGCAGTTCGGCTTTCTCCTGTTCATCCAGCGAGAAAGGAGTTTCCACAGCTTTCCCGTCTTGAGCTTTCACAAAGACGTCCGCGCTGTATCCGACCACACGGGAGCGATCGCCTGTCACATCGCCTGAATTTGCATACTTGAGCACCATGGCCTGGTTTGCTCCCATGCGCTCGGCCGCAATCATTGCGGCTACGATGGGCGCGCCGCCGCAGGCTTCCCATATCCGTTGCTCGAAGTTCCGCGACATGCTCAAGTAATCCCACGCCTGCAGCGCATTCAGCGTTTTGCGATCGATCTGCACGGCCTGGTCGTAGGGATGGTAGTGGGACAGATCGGAACTGGCCACAATCAGCGTATCGCCGCCTTGAATCAGCTTGGCCAGCGCCACACCCAGCGCACGGCTGCTTTCGTAGCTCTGATCTCCCATGACGATGGGCACGAGTTCGAATTCACCCAACACCCGCTGCAACCACGGCAACTGCACCTCGATGGCATGCTCAGCGCCTGCCGATGTGGCATCGTGTCCCTGGCTGGAAAGGCGCATGGTCGAGCTCATCTTGACCAACTGTCTTGCAAAAGCCTTGTCGACCGGCACGATCCCGAGCGGCGTAGCGTAAGCGTCGCCCTCGTAAACAGAAGTGAAGTCGAAGGCTTCGTAATGCGACGGCGCAATCACCACGACTCGCGAAAACTTGCGCCCTTTCAGCGCCGCGTATGTGTAGGCAGCCACGGGTCCGGAGTACTGATAACCGGCGTGCGGCGCAACCACGGCCAGGATCGGATTCTTGATGAGCGGCGGAGACGCATGCGCCAGCATGTCATCGATCATTGCCGTAAGTTCCTTTGGGTCGGCAGGGTAGAAACTACCGGCAACTCCGGCTTGTCTCACCTTTTGCGGATTGGCAGCGCTGACGTGCTGCAATGGCGCAGACACCGCGAGCACGACGAGTTGAGCCATCAGCCAATACATTCTGGATCTCCTCCTGAATTTCATTTGCCAAACCTCCTCTGGGCCTCATGTGTGCCAAACGCCTGGGATGGGGTGATGGCAGAAGGGACAACTATCCTTGCGAATCAGCATCTGGCTCGCCGTAAACCCCACTCGTTCCACCAACAGGCTTTTGCACTGCGGGCAGTAAGTATTCTGAGCAGGATGTCCCGGCACATTGCCGATGTATACGTAGTGCAGCCCCTCGGCGTCGGCAATCGCTTTGGCGCGTTCCAGGGTCGGCACCGGAGTTACAGGCATATTCTTCAACAGGTACTCCGGATGGAATTGCGTGAAATGGAGCGGCACATCGACACCCAGATTCGTCTTGACCCACTGAGCCAAGCCGCGGAATTCCGAATCGCTGTCGTTGAGAGTGGGCACCACGAGGTAAACAATCTCTGTCCACTTACCCATCTTTTTCAGAGTGACCAGCGAATCCAGCACCGGCTTCAACTGTCCCGTGACCACTTTGCTGTAGTACGACTCCGAGAATGCTTTCAGATCGATCTTGACCGCGTCCATCTTTCCGTATGCGGCCTTCAGCGCTTCCTCCTGCATGTAGCCATTCGAAACCACCACGCTGCGGAGGCCGGCCTGGTGTCCGGCATCGGCTACATCCATCAGGAATTCACTGAAGATCACCGGCTCGCTGTAGGTGTAGGCAATGGTTGGACAGCCGTACTGTTTCGCCAGGTCGACAACCCGTTGCGGGGGAACGTAGTCGGCGGGGATCTGCTCGGGACGCGACTGGGAGATGTCCCAGTTCTGGCAGAATTTGCAGTTGACGTTGCAGCCGGCGGTGGCCAACGAGAACGCGAGCGACCCGGGCAGGTAATGGAAGAGGGGCTTCTTCTCGACGGGATCGACGTGCGCCGCGCACACGCGCGAATGCACCAGCGTGTAGTAGGTTCCTCCGCGATTCTCCCGCACTCCGCAATAGCCGCGTTCGCGATCTCCCACCGTGCATTCGCGCGGACACAACTTGCACTTGATCTTCCGATTCTGAAGTTTCTGGTAGAACTTTGCTTCCACTGTAAATTGGGAATCATCCTGCTTCTGCTGTCCGGCCTGCGAGGGTATCCCGGCAGCGGGATGGGCCGCCTCGCTCAATCCCAGAGCCGCTCCCGACGCCACGGCGCACTTCAAAAACGAACGGCGATCGAGGGAACAGCAGAACAGGTTTCGCTCACCGAGAACATCGAGACTGTTGCCTTGCTGCACCTGTGTCTCACTCAACATAATGAACCTCCCGGTCAAGCCGCCTGCTATGCCTCGACAACCGAGATCCTCATGGGATCGTTCGTGCCCAGCCGATGTTGCGCGTCGGCTGCTGTGGCGATATAGCGCGGCGCCCTGTCCTCTGCTTCCAGCGTTTTCAATCCCATTTCGGCCCGTTTGCGCTCAATGATCTGCCAGCCGGTGTAGTCCAGCGCAACCGGATCCTGCGAAGCCATCAGGGCATTGTTTTTCCAACTGGATTCCGGCTTGTATGCCGGCCCGCCGTCAAACATCGCCGTGGTCGCATCGCATATGGTCAATCGCATTCTTGTCCTTATCTCCGGCAGCATGTTCAAGTCGGCAACATAAGGATTGCAGCCGTTGGGGTGGTACTTGTTTGGGTTATGGATGACGCCAAACATGTTTTTCAGGGCGATGGTTACGCCTGCGCCGTCATGGTCTTTCAGCACGGGGACGTTAATCAGGACATTCGATCGCTGGGTCAGAATCTTCGACAAGCGGCTGCCAACACTGCCATGCATCGCCAGATCCTGCTCGTAGTCAACCCGATCGGTGCCGAAGCACTGAACGCGGTTTCCGCCCTCTGCCACATGGAATCCAGCATGTTCCATTTCGTCCGTGTCGCGGTCCCACACCACGATGTCGGCCGCCTTGATTCCGGTCTCCTGCAACCGCTCGCAAATGGCTTCGACGAGCTGCAGGTTCGTGGAGATTCCGCGTCCCCCAAGAGCGTTGACCTTCAGTCCCACCAGCTCACCCGGACGGACCAGCATTTTCCAGGCCTCGATGGGATGATCCCTGTCAAAAAGCGCTTGAAGGGCACGATCAAGCAAGCTCAGCATACGGCGCGAATCGATACTTGAGCCGGGCGCGGGCCCTGGGCCACGCAGAAGGGCATCATGGGCGACCACAACCCTGGATTTCGCCGGCCTCGCGCCCTGTTCTGCCGCCGCGAGCGGCACAGTCCCCGCGCTCGCGCGCAGAAGCGCAACACCAGCGAGAGCCTTCTGAAGGAAATCACGCCGGCTGGCGATGCGCATTTTATTCCCCCTGACCCGAGCCCGCGGCGGTGATCGCATGGCGAAACGGGCGGCTTTCACGCTTGAGGAAAAACCATTCAAAACAAGGCGCTTAACCTTGGAACAGATCCTCATTCAGCCTTGGCCGCACCACCTCAAAACAACGCATAACACCATGCGAGCGACTTTTCAGTGATGATCGGCACCTCTGTTGAAAATCACCCTGGAGCCAAGCCGATTTTTCG
>Ga0182013_10003488_pt1 | contig 19623 bp, 22 predicted proteins | sample 612S2MmetaG_FD_120487 | JGI IMG/M metagenome (GOLD analysis project Ga0182013, IMG submission 120487) | Permafrost microbial communities from Stordalen Mire, Sweden - 612S2M metaG | ecosystem: Environmental > Terrestrial > Soil > Wetlands > Permafrost | place: Sweden: Stordalen | collected... | reverse complement strand
TTGCCCGATTCCGCCAGAGCATTGTTCCACGCCCACCGTGCGCACCCGAACTGAACAGCGAGGGCTTGCGCCTGCTGATCTGTCGGGTAGATGCGAATGCGGGTGGCGTTGAACATGCCTTAGACATAGCATGCCTTCGTCTAAGAAAGCAAGCGCCTTATATCCCCGTCCTGAAGGACGGGGTTTTACGGCCTAAGTGGATAAACGCTCTGCCGAAGCAGAGCGCTTTTTGTTTGACCGTTCGCGGGGATAAGCCTAGACAACGAAAAGGCGGCTGCCCTTGCCGGGGTGCCGCCAGTTCTGACCTCAGTGCGTAGGAGCGCAACAGTGGCTACACCCTTTTTGACATCTTTGCACGCGGCTGGCAACTAGAGATGCCCGCCAGGAACCCGATCGCATCCTGCCCCGGATGCGCAGACCGCGTTGTGCGCGCTGCGCTACCGGTTGAACAGCAATGCTCCCCTTGCCGTAAGAAAGAGCACCATCGGTTATGGTGTGAGGCTAATCCTGGCGCTAATGCCGGAAACGCCAAGCGCTGGCGCGAGGCTGGTAACAAGACCGTCCGACCCGAAGGGTACGCAGAACAAGAGCGGGTGCGCAACCGCGAGCGTTACCAAAACGACTCGGTGGTCAAGGCAGCGGCGAAGGCATCGGCTAAGCGTCAGCGTGAACGGCTTGGGCCAGAGGTGTTAAAAGCGCAGCATGATGCGTGGCTAGCGATTAATCCGGGCAAGACCCGGCAGTACTATTTAGCAGGGCTGGCTAAACTGACGCCGGAAGAGCGGCGCCAGCGCGGCAAAACTCATCGAAAAGTTTACCGGGCGCAGCGGCAGGCGGACATGGCCGCGTACTATGCGCGGCGCTACGGCGGCAACGGTATCATCACCAACGAACATCTTGTCGGGCTGCATAAATGGCAGGACCACTGCTGCTTCTACTGCCGTGAACCGCTTAAAGGGGCTGAGACGATTGAGCACGTGGTGCCGCTATCGCGAAATGGCAGCAACAACCCCTGGAACGTCGTGCTGGTTTGCAGCGCATGCAACGGCTCAAAAAGCGATCGTATTTACAATATAGAGTGGCGCCCGGCGCAAGTCGCCCCGATACTGCGCATCCACTCGATCGAAGGTATGCGCCGGTTGCGTGCCGCGCTGACAGTCGCCGGGGTAGCGTATCAGGAACAGTTTAACTACCTGCTGATCGAAGATCGGCCGGTGTTCATCCTGTCATCGTTTTGGCTTGGCTGGGCCGGCGGTGACCTCATCCAAGGTCTGAAAGCGGCCTATCCGACAGCGATGCTATTTTTTGATAAAGAGTATGAGGCGCGGCCAGAAGCCATCTTGAACGTGCTAAAGGCCAAAGCCGGTATCGCTGCGCGGGTTGGCGCTCGCAAGCTGCAGCTTGCGGTGCCGACATCGCAGGAGGCCAAGGCATTCATCAGTCGCTGGCATGCCATGGGTTTCGCTGGCGGGACACATTATCTGGGTTTGCGGGATGTAGACCAGTGGTGGGCGATAGCCGCGTTTCGTCAAGGCTTTGATAACGGTCTTAACTGCTATCAAGTTGTGCGTATGGCGATCCGGGAAACCGTAGCTGGCGGGGTCAGTCGCCTGCTTAGTCATTTTCGGGATACGATGCCGGAAAAACTACCGTTCGTAACGTTTACGGATCAGCGTATGGGCGATGGTAAGAGCCATTTTTTCGCCGGGTTTGCAGATGCAGGTGTGACGGAACGGAATTTTTTCTACGCAACTCCGGAAGCCGGCGGTTTTGTGCCCCGGCGCAGCTTTCAAAAGCAGATCCTGGAGGCGAGAGCGGAGTATTTCAACCCGGATAAAACTCAGCCGGAGAACGCTAGAGCTAACGGAATACTACGCGTAGAGGGGCTGCCCCGGTTACGCTTCGCCATACCGGTGTAAGCCGGTCGATGCTAGAAAGGCTGCCGTAAGCCACCCCATGCCTGAAGGCAGGGGCTTTTAAGGAAAAGTCTCAGTCCTTGGGCAAGGTTTACCAGAAGGCCGGTTTGGACCCGGCAGACGCGCTTAGACAGGTTTCTTCGATGCACCGGTTCGGATGCTTCCTCAGTCCGCCGCTCTGCAAGACCCGCCAGCAGACAAGGCTGGGGTAGCCACGAAACGGGGCGGGTCAGGCGCAAGCCAGCCAGTCTAACACCCTTCGAGGGGAGCGGGCCGCAAGGCCCTGTCACAAGGCCCGTAAGGGCGGACTAACAGGAGATCGAGTTGAGCGTTTTCGTCCTGGACAAACACAAGAAGCCGCTGATGCCGTGTTCCGAAAAGCGGGCGCGGCTGATGCTGGAGCGCGGGCGTGCGCGGGTGCATCGCTTGCATCCGTTCACCGTGCGCCTGGTCGATCGCGTGGCTGCCGACAGCGTGTTGCAGCCGATCGCGGTTAAACTCGATCCTGGCAGCAAGACAACCGGGATAGCAGCGGTGCGCGAAGGCGGCGCGGTGCTGTTCCTCGGCGAACTGCAACACCGCGGCCGACAGATCAGCGAGGCCCTGACCGCCCGCGGCGCGATGCGTCGCCGTCGTCGAGGCAACCTGCGCTATCGCCCGGCACGCTTCGACAATCGCACCAAGCCGAAGGGTTGGCTGCCGCCGTCGCTGCAACATCGCGTCGATACCGTGTCGTCGTGGGTTGCCCGACTTCGCCGTGCGTTGCCGGTCACGAGCATCGCGACCGAGCTTGTGCGCTTCGACATGCAGTTGCTGGAAAATCCGGACATCTCCGGTGTCGGCTACCAGCAAGGGACGCTGGCCGGATACGAGTTGCGGGAGTTCCTGCTGAACAAGTGGAACCGTGCCTGCGCCTACTGCGGCGTCGTCAATGTGCCGCTCCAAATCGAGCACATCCACAGCAAGGCCCGCGGCGGATCGAACCGCGAAAGCAACCTGACCCTGGCGTGCCAACCCTGCAACCAGGAAAAGGGCGCACAGCCGGTCGAGGTCTATCTCGCCGGTCGCCCCGCCGTGCTGGCGCGGATCAAGGCGACGGCGAAGCGCCCGCTGAAGGATGCCGCTGCGGTCAATGCAACGCGGTGGGCACTGTTCAATCGGTTGAAGCAGGCCGGGTTGCCTGTCTCAACGGGCAGCGGAGGCCGCACCAAGTGGAACCGCTCGCGCCTCGGCATTCCAAAGACGCATTCGCTCGATGCCGCGTGTGTCGGCGAGGTCGATGCGCTGTCCGATTGGGATATGCCGAGCCTGTCAATCAAGGCAACGGGGCGCGGATCATACTGCCGGACACGTTTGGATAAGTTCGGTTTTCCGCGTGGCTACCTGACGCGCGAGAAGCGGATCAAAGGCTTCCAGACCGGCGACATGGTCAAGGCGGTGCTCGCGAAAGGCGTCCACGTCGGAACCTGGATTGGCCGCGTGGCAGTGCGCGCTACCGGCAGCTTCAACATTCAAACGGCCAGCGGTGTCCGTCAGGGCATCGGATGGAAGGTCTGTCGCGTCATCCAACGGGCAGACGGATACGGCTATTCGACAACCCCAACAGAGAAGAAAGGCGCCGCTTCCTCCCCATGCCTGAAGGCAGGGGTTTCCGCGGCGAAATTTCCATGATGACCCGAGGTTCAAACGTATGACCGTGACCATCGTTCTCGCTGTAGCGGCGGTGGGTCTGCTGGCGTATCTGGTCTACCGCCACCGCACTCAGGCCGCGCCGCCACCGGCGGTCGTGCTGAAACCGGATGAGTGGGGCACGGTACCGCACAAGCCTAAACACGGGCATTCGCATCCCCGCGATTACGAAGGCGAGGGTCCGCTATGACGATCTATCACCCGCTTGGCGATGTGCCGGTAGAGGCGTTTCAGTGGCTCGGCCAGCCGATGCACAACGCCGGCATCCCGATCTGGGCGCATGGCGCGGCGAACGTGCAGGCCCCGACTGCCGGGGTGCTGGAAATCACCACCCGTTCGGGGCGCACCAACGCCCGGCTGAGCGAGTGGGTGGTCCGCTACGTCGATGGCTCGGTCGACGTGTTCCCGGACAGCTTGTTTCGGATTTGTTATAACGTCAAGGCTGTCGAAACGGCGGCTGCGCATGCCAGGACCGAGGCCGAAGCGGCACGTGCTCACACCAAGGCGGCGGCCGAGGCGAAGACCGCGGCGGACGCCAAAGCGGCACACGACAAGGCCGCAGCCGAGGCATCGGCTAAGCTTCATGGCTAGCCAACCGGTGTCTATAATTTCGGCACTTCAGGTACCGCTGTTAAAAACCATGGCGCTCACTACGCCTGGCGGACACCCGATTGTCGAAGTTGGCGTGTTTAATGGCGGGTCTGCGTGGTACTTAGCCGAAGCAGCTCGTATCAAAGGCGATGAGCTACACCTTTTTGATACGTTCTCCGGTATCCCGTTTCACGATCCAAACGACAGTAATGTGACCGGAGAGTTCCCTGGCTCGTATGAGTCAGTTTTGGAAGCTATTCCGGATGCACACTTTCACGTCGGGATTTTCCCAGAGACTATGCCGACCGATCTTAAAAGTGTGTCTTTCGTACATTGCGATTGTGATCAGTATCGTAGCGTGCGCCCGGTTATCGATATCTTCTGGCCATTGTTGGTGCCGGGCGGGGTCATGGCGTTCGATGATATGTTTACCGCAGGCGGTAGACGCGCCATACTAGAGACGTTTCCCGATATCGGCGGTGAACAAGGTTGGTGGTTAGTCGGGAAGCCGTCTAACTAACAAGCCGTGTTATGATCTTATGATTAACAGGAGATACCGGCATGGCCGCACACGCCACTCGAAACGCTATCGCCTGTGACGGCTTTCAGTGGCTGGGCGGCACCTTGTCCACTTCAGCCGTTGTGCTGCCGTACTGGGCCAAGGCGCTGGCGCTGCACTCCCCCGGCGACGGCAGCTTGCATGTGCCGTGCCCGAGCGGCACGGATTCCTGCCAACCTAACAGCTGGGTTGTACGGTTTTCCGATGGCGCCATAGAAATTCTGTCGAACGCCATGTTTACCGCGTATTTCACCTGAGAGGCCGTCATGTCGCATTTTACCTTGGCGGCATCAGGACTGGTGATCGATGCGTTTCAATGGCTGGGCGGTGATTTGGCGAGTTACAGCATGCCGCCCTGGATACAGAACATGCAGCTGACAACGCCCGGCGATGGCACGGTCTGCCTGCCGACCTACATGGGCAACATGCCGGCAAACCCGACCGACTGGGTTGCGCGTGGGCCGGGCGGCAACGTGTTCATCATGCCTAACGTTCTGTTTTCCGCTCTGTTCGCGCCGACCGCATGACCTTTATCGCCAGAATTCGGCATCATTCGCTGGTCTGGAAGAACTGGCATAATCACGCCAAAGTTAGCGGCGTGCTGCATGGCGTGGTGTTCCGCTGGGAGCCGTCTCACATTTATCGGTCCGGCATTCTGGATGCCGAGCAGATTACGCAGTTCACTAACCACGCCGATGTCGAGTTGGAGGCAGTGGCGCACAGTTTGCCGGGTATGGGCGAGATACCGGTGGAAAAACCCGCGGAAGAAGTCCCGGAACCGTTGCCCGGGGCAGCACCGGAACCGACCCCCGAGCCGGCACCGGAAACCAGGACCAAGGCTGACTGGGACCGCTTGGCCAGGATCGCCAAGCGGCACCCCCCGAAAAAATGAGCGGCGCTCTCACTACCATTCTCCCGACTCAGGCGCAATGGACCTGGAGCGCGCCGGTCGACGGTGAGCCGCCGACCGTGCTGGGCTACCCGACCACCGACGGCCCGACCAAGAGCGGGCTGATGCCGGGGGATCTGTCCAATTACATCCTGTTGCCGTTGCAGACCTACGCCAATCCGCCGATCCCGGTGCCGGATGCGGTGGCGGTCCAGTGGATCCGCTGGGCGGAAGACGACATAGAAAACGAGACCAACATCCGGCTGTGCCAGACCTGGATTGCCGCGCCGCCGGCCAAGACCCAGACTGAAACACAGCTTTTGCGGCTGGGCACGCAGTACAATTACCAGCAGCTTGGGGTCGATTATGATTTTTCCGAGCCGGCTTACGATTTCTTTTATCAGCGCGCCAAGGAGGAAGGCTGGCTGTACCAAAGACTGCGCTGGCGGCCGGTGAAGGGTGTCGACGTCGCTGATCCGTCCGGCATTCTTAATCCGCAGAACCTCAACGGCGTGCAGAATATGGCGTTCATCTATCCGTTGTTGAATGAATTCTTTCGCATGCCGCAAAACTGGATCGTGGAGGATCAGAACCGCGGTCTGGTGCGTTTCGTACCGTCGACCAATGTGCAGATGCTGCCACTGTTTGCTATGCAACTGGCGTTCATGGGTTTCGCCCAAACCGTGCCGGGTGGGCTGTGGTTCCAGTACAAGGCCGGGCTGACCGCCAACGATTACGCCAACAACTGGTCCTTCATGCGTCAGCTGGTGCTGGCACGGGCCGGCATGGTGGCGTTGACAGCGATGCAAACCTCCCTGAATATGGGTGCGATTGAAACGTTCACCCAGGCGGATGGCTTGGCCTTGCGCACGCGCTACTCCGAGAAGGGACCGTTCTACGGCGCCATCACTGCGCTGCAGGGCACGGCTGATCGCCTGATAAAGCGCGCTAAGCAAATGGGCGGCGGCATTCATATTGGCATGTTGTGAGGAAAGGACCATGGACTACGCAGCGGATGACGTTCTTGCTATTAAAGTGCGTCTGGAGCAAATCCTGAAAGAAAACACTCTGGCTATTTACAGGCTGGAGGATATGGCCAATACGGAGCTGGACACTATCGGCACGTATTACGATATGCCGCGACACCCCGCCGAGAATGACTATTATTATCGTTTGCGGCTTAAAGACAAGGTTGGTCTGATCTAAATGTCCGGTGGCTTTATTCCCAGCTGTGCGAGCGTCCTGCTGCCGGAGCGTCGTTTCGATGCGATGATCGCGGCGATCGGTCAGCGTGTCAGCTGGATGCGCTCGCATAGCTGCCCGTGCACGTACAGCCAGACCACGATAACAAACCGGCTGGCCACCGCCGGCTCGGCACAGCGGTCCTGCATTCGCTGCCTCGGTCTCGGCACCTACTGGGACGCGCCAAGCGCGCCGTTCATCGGCTACCTGAGCTTCATCCATCAGGCCGCCAGTCCGGATGAACCGGGTACCATCATGAACGCCGTGGTCGGACCGGTGCAGACCGCGGACCCGATGCTGACCATCCCGTTCCTGAACCCTAATCTCGGCTCGGATGATCCGGGGCAGCCTTCGGAAGCATGGCAGTTTACCAGCACCGATGACGCTTTTGTCCCGGTCGATATGCTGGCAAGATACACCGCGGTGCTGGCTGTCGGCGGTCAGGTCAATCTGCCGTTCCAGCAGAACCTGCAGGTCGCCGCTACCGGAGCCGTGGGTGTGTGGAACACCACGACTTTGACGGTCGACTACCCGTCTAGCTATACGGTGAACGGTCCTACCGTGACCTTGCTCGGTTACCCGACCGGCACCGCTTACATGGTCGAGTTTCTGGCGGCACCGATCTACGTCGCCTGGAACCGCGCCGGTGGCCTGCCACATATCCGCGCCTTCGGCGGCGGCATGCCGATCAACGAGCCGCGCCGGTTCAAGTTGCAGGTGCTGGATCTGTGGATGCGTCAACGCGGCATTCAGCCGTCAGCTTCCGGCGCCGTCATGCTGGCGGATGCAGCAACAGCGGTTGCCGTTCCGATCATGACCGGCATGACCTAGATGCCAGGGGTTTCATTTTCAGTTCATACTAACCTGCCTCCCGAGCAGGTCAGCCGCATTGCGATTGAAATCTTCACGCTTTGGGTTGATTTCGCACTGGGCAAAGCAGCCATCGGGGGTAAGAAGATAATCTACCCGACAGGCCGCTACGCTGCGTCAATCAACTATCGCATAGAAGGTCAATCAACCATCGCCTTTTGGGCGACCGCTCCGGAGGCGGGCATTCTGGAGCTGGGTCACGCTTCAATCGATCTGAAGCAGAAGCTGCGGCCGGGGCATTACCGGATGCACCGCCCGCCGGGGGCAACCCCTGGCACCAGCTTGCGCCGGATCGGGGCCGGACCGGCACCGTCGCTGGCCGCAGCGCGCGGGTCGAAGATCGTCCAACGCGCTACGATGTGGGCGGAGATGCACCGCAGCGAACGCTCCGGCTTTGCCACGCTTAGCCCGAATTCGCCGGCTGATAGTTGGATCATTCCGGCGATGCCGGCCTACAGCACAGCCGGCATTTTAGCCGCTCAGGCTCGCGCCATGGCTGCCCGTATGCGTTAGTCGGCAGCGGGGTGTGTGCGCCGGTCTTGTATGCTGAAGCGTATTTTGTATCGGTATAAGGATCGGACATGACGGACCTCACGCGGACAATCGAGCGTATGACTGCCGCGATGGGCGGCGTCAGTGCATCAGACGATGCCCTTCGTATTCGCGGTGAGTTTACCGTGGCGTTCAAAGATCCCGGTGGACGCACCTACCACGAAGAAATCTTCCCGAACACGCTGATGACCGCGGGCAAAGGCTACCTGCTTGACGCCGGGCTGCAAGGCACCGGTTTTCTGGCGGCGTCCGGCTACATGGGCCTGATCAGCACGCTGCCGTCTTATGTCGCACCGTTGGCGGCGGACACCATGGTATCGCACACCAACTGGACTGAAGCAGGGTCAACACAGCCGCCAACCTACAGCGGTGGCCGGATACAAACGGTATGGGCCTCCGCGGGCGGCACCAACACCAAGGCGCTGTCCGCCGGGCTGACCTTCACGTTCACCAGTTCGGGGTCGGTTGCCGGAGCGTTTATCGTGCTTGGCACCAGTGCGGTGAACACGCTCATGAGCACCGCCGGTACGTTGTTCGCCGCCGGCGGCCTGACCTCGGCTCAACCGGTTATCTCGGGTAACACGCTGACCCTGTCGTACTCCGTCCAGTTGAACTAAGTCTTTCTGCCCCATAGCCGGGAGCGACCCGTTCGAGAGGTTGGTGATCCGCCATGCCGTCGTTTTATTCGCGGCCACCAACTTTTATCGGCGGCAACCAGCCTGACGCTGCAAGAGTCCAGTTCCCGCTAACACCGCTTCTTGCCGGCGCACTTTCAGATAACGCAGGCATTGGCGACTATTATTTTGTAACTGACGCCGGCCGGTCACTGGCGGATACCGCTGTTACCGGCGATAGCTTAACGGGTTCGATATCAGGTAATGTGCTAGCCGCATTAACGGATGCGGCTGCGAGCAGTGACGCTTTTTCGGTTACCGGTGTTTCGTTTTTTGATACGAACGCCAGTAGCGATAGCGTATTTTATGTTTATGTAGACATATTTAGCGGTATATTCAGCTCCCAGTTTGGCGGCACTACTTTTTTCGGCTTTACCGCATTCGCTACTGTACCGGATGCGACGGTCTGCGTAGATGGGTTTACTTTACCCGGAAATTGGATAGCGTCATTAGCAGATAATGCGACATTAGCTGATAGCTTCGTTCAGACAGCTTTTTTCAGTTCTATATCTGATGCTACTCTTAGCTATGACATCTTTGTTAAGACGCAGGTCAGCGCCACGATACCGTTGGACGTCAGTAACACCCTCGATCTGCTTAATTTTACGGTAAACACGGGAAATAACAGCCTTGCATTGGCTGACTTTGCCGTAATATCTGAATCATTTATTCAATCGAATTATTTTATTCGTTTTACCGATACGGCTAATAGCAATGATACGACGTCTTATACTTTTGTATCGTCCGGTGTTGATCCGTTTACGTTTGAGTTTACTGTTGATTTTGGCGGCGGCGCTTTTACCGCTGCTCAAATCACAGGAGACTTGGCCGGTACCGGAGACACGCAGTCTGCTATCCTACAAATAGCTACGATAGCGCTGTCTGACGCAACGGCTACGTCTGATACTATCGCCTACCCGCACAGCACGGCTTTAAGTGATGCAAATGCTACCGGCGATCTGATAACTTCAACAGGCATCATCTTCGCGGCGCTGTCCGATGCCCGGCCTACGACCGATACCCTCAATGGCGCGCTGAGCATCGCAACTTTTGCGCAATCCGATAACAACGCATCCGGAGATACGCTTAGCTTTATTACGGGTTATGTCGCTGCAAGATCCGATACCGCGGCGAGTGCAGACGTTTGGTCATCATTTTTTGCCGGAAGCGTGTTTGTTCTTAGTGACGCGAGCGTCACCGCCGATCCTCTATCCGGCATAGTTTTTATTAATACCATAGCGCTGGCGGACGGCCCGGCGATTGCCGATCAGTTTTTAGCATTAAATATGTCGACCGGGCTATCAGATGCCGCGGCCGTAGCCGACACTACCGGCGCTACAGCGGCTATAGCGGCTACGCTGTCGACCGATAGCGCGACAGCAACCGATAATTTTATAAATCCCGGGACATATACAAGAGCGCTTTCAGATTCTGCGGCATCGGTAGACTCGCTAACCGGCTCGAATAGCGTTTTGAGCTACGGGATGACGGACGCTGCTTTTACAGCAGATACTATATCACCTGTAGCCTTTAATTTCGCGGTTAGCCTGAGCGATAGTAATAATGATACGGATCTGATAACGCCAGCGTTGTTTGCTTTAGTAAGCTCGCTTAACGATTTTAGCATAACATCTGACCAAATCGCGGCGGGCATCAGCGGCATTTTTTCAGTTACTGTTTTTGATAACGCGACTGTGGCCGCAGACAGCCTTACCGGCATTAGCGCTTTTGCGAGCGCTATGGGAGATGCCGGTGCGAGCGTAGACGTATTTATCGGGGGCGCTCTGGGTGCTGCTTTAGCGGACAGCGCTACGGCCGCAACTGACGCTCTCAGCTTTATCAGCGGGTACCCTTTTGCACTGAGCGACAGTGCCGCAACGTCCGATACGGTAGCCGCGCCTGCAGGTTTTAATGCCGTTGCGGCACTTCCGGACGTTGCTGCCAGCCTTGATACCCTGGTCGGGATAGACGTAGCGATAGCTGCGCTAAGCGATAGCGGAACTTTAGTCGATACCCTTTTGAAAAGTAACTATATAGGCGTGCTGTCAGATAGCGCGCCTGTCGTAGATACGATTTTCGGAAGCGTCTTTGTAGCGCCACTTGCGCTTGGTGATACGCTGGTTTCCGTTGATAGCTTTGCCTGGACGGCGTTTAGCGTAGCCTTATCGGACGCTGTGGCAGCGGTCGATGTGCTAACTCTTGCAGGCATAGCCTATACTGGTAATCTGTCGGATATCTCGGTAACTTTTGACGCATTGTCCTCCGCTTATACTACGGCTACGAATACCGCAGATTTCGCCAATACAATCGATACGATCATACCTGATATTGTTGTATTTACGACGACGCAAGGGGATAATGCAAATACCTTTGCTCCGCTAACAGCAGCGGGATTCGGTACCGTCGTCAGTCTAACAGACTTTATAGCGAATAGCGATGTCGTTAATCCGAATGCTTTTTCTACAAGTTTAACGGATAGCGCCTTCCTAAACGATAACGTTAGCTTTGTTAACGTCAGCGCCGGCTTTGCGGACGCCGCAGGTAGTTTTGATACGCTAACGCCAACCTTTATCCTGGCTACCGGATGGTCTGATCCAAGCATCGGTATTTCCGATTATACGACTGTCGTAGTCGCCAGCCTGACACTAAGCGACAGCGCCGCTACAGCAGATGCCTTGTCCGCGGTGGTGACGCCGACTGCGTCACTGGCGGACGTGACAGCGTCCAGTGCGGATACGATTTCTCAGACCGTTTTTGCCGTTGCGGCATCGCTGCCTGATATCTCCAGTGACGCTGACACGCTTACGCCTGTATTTGTGTCTGTCGCAGCACTCAGCGATAGCGGTGTAAGCCGTGATGCTCCGCTGGGAACAGCGATATCGCTATCGCTAAACGATGTCGCTATTATCAATGATCTTTATAATTTCAACACAGCCGGTGCCTATTTTACGACACTTTTGGATATTATTTTATCCAACGATAGCTTCATCGGGCAAGCCGCGGCGCTGACCTTCAGCGATACCGCCGGTAGCGTCGATATCCTGACACCTGCGATCCCGGCGTTCAGCCAGTCGTTGACGGACGCTATCCCGTCCAGCGGCGACACGCTGACCCTGGCTGCGGTTGTCCTCGCCGGGACGACTGATGATAGTAGTGCTACAAACGATAGTATCACTATAATATCTGCCAGCCTGACCGCCGGTGACAACACCAGCACTATGGATTCTATCAGCTACACCATAGCTGGTAATACTATTGCATCGCTAAACGATGTACTTAGTAGTAGCGATACGCTGCTAGCCCGGGCAGTCTCGCTGAGCTTGATCGATGTCGCTGCAACCGGCGATAGTTTTACCAGCGCCAAAGGCTTCCCGGCGGTGCTGGCGGACCTCATGTCCGACAGCGATGCCTGGAGCATACCGGCGACCGGTTACGCCGTCACATATGCCGACAGCTTGCTTGGCAGCGATGCCTGGAGCAGCCCCGGCGCCAGCACAATCAGCTCGGTAACCGCTATAGCAGTGCCGACCGGCGGCGCTGTTCTGCTACAGTTCCCCGGCTTCTTCTCCCCGGTTCCGGGTGTCGCCGCGCTCACGATCGAACGCTCGGTGCAAGGCAGCAACGCGTGGGTTCTCATCTATCAAGGGCCGCCGATCGGGGTATTTCTTGACGTCGGCGACAGCCTACCGCAGCCGCTTGACGGAAATACCGCCTATATATGGAATATTAATGACGGTATCAGCAGCATTCAGGTCGGACCGATAACCCCGGCGTCGTCTTTTGTCAACGAACCGGATCAGCTAACTCAGGTCTTGATTCGCGCACTGCAAGGTATTATGAACAGCATGGTTCTACCACCAGGGGTGCAACCCGCGGTGGTGACGATCAAGATGCCGGTAAACGGCTGGGCGGCAATGCCCTTTATCGTGATAAATTTGGACCTGATCCAGCAAACCGAAACTAATATCGGTGAAGATTTTGCCGCGCCTAACCCCGCTAACGTATGGACCCTATTCGCCAATGCCAAGCGGGTATGGCGGGTAACCGTCATTTCTCAGGCTGCCGAAGAACGGGATTTCTATCGCGATAGTCTCTTAGCCGCCTTTCGTATTCTGAAGGCTACCGCCTTCGCGCCAATCGGCTACGACGTATCGCATACATTCTCGGCGACGTCATATAGCAGCACATCTGAATGGGAAGGACTTAACCCCGGATTTTATGGAGCGGATCTTATGTTAGAAATAAACGGTATTTTCCCGGCCGCTGTTTTAACGAACTATCCGCTCATACTGGACGTTGCGTCAAACCCGACGTTTGATCCGAATACGTTTATTGAACAGGTCTTACCATGACAATTTCCAGCGGCTCTGTAGACCCTTTTACGAAAGAGTTCGATAAGAATTTCGGGTCCGGAACTGCGACAGTGCTGCCGCCGGTATCCAAAGGGGTGCTGTACACCCTGTGCACCGATTTAGGCAAAGCAATCGCCCTGATAAGCCCGCTTCGTCCGGTTAAATCCAATTTGACGGAAGCGGTTCGGCTGATCAATGCGGTTCATACGACGTTAGGAAAATATTTATGAGCGGTCAATCCAGCCAATCCCCGTATGGAATGGACACCGGGATCATCGTCACCGGACAGCCTGCCGGCAGCATTTCGCCGGTGGATATCCAGATTATCGTTGATTCGCTGTCCTCCATGTTCAGCGCGACCGTCACCGGCAGCACCACGCTGACCCTGGCCCAGCGCGGCACCCGTATCCGCTATAACGCCGCTGCCTCCGGTGTATGCACCGTGCCGGCCAATGCGACGGTTCCGCTCAACGTTAACACGGTGTTTACGTTCTGTCAGACCGGTGCCGGTCAATTAGCGGTGTCCGGTGCCGCCGGTGTCACCGTATTGACCCCGACCGGCAGCCCGACCGTGACCACCCGCGCACAAAACTCCCATATCTGGATTATTCAGGACAGCCTCAATATCTGGATCGCCGGCGGAGACCTGACGTGATACCCTCCATGATCGGCGGATCGGTTCGCAAGCCCGCTTCGCCGAACGACGCCACCGCGGTGGCGGGGCAGACCTTGACCGACAGCCTCGGCAACGTTTGGGGCATCAACGGTTCGGCCGTGGTCACCTTTAACGGCGCCACTTTCGGTTTTACCTCCAGCGTGACCGGCATCGCCTACGTCAACGGACGGGTGTGGCAAAACACGCCGTACGGCTGGTATCCGTTCACCGTGACCAACGGCGTGGTGTCCTGGGACGGCACCGGGCCGTTTACTGATCCGTTGCCGACGATTACCGGCATAACCCTGTCGAACAATACTTTCGCCAATGCCGCTCCGGTCGATACCGTCGTCGGCACGCTCGGAGTAACGGCGACCAGCGGTAGCTTTTCTTTCGTCCTCGGCAGTTTATCCGTCAGCGGCGCTGCCAGCGGCCAGTTCAAGATCGCCGGCGGCAATACGCTGGCCCTGGCTATCGCAGATCCGCCGGGCACCTACAGCGTGCCGATCGTCGCAGCGCAGAACCTGCTGAACGCGTCGCCCTTCAGCCAGACCTTTACCGTGACCGGCAGCGGTACCGTTGCTAACACTGAATCACCGCCCGGCTCGGACGTCCCCGGCAACGTGTCCAGCATCAACGCCTCGCCAACCCCCGGCACCGCCGGGTCCGGCAACGTCATCACGCTGACCGGCGCGCAGATCGCTATCAACGGCACGGTAATCGGCGGTACCGCCGTCACTGAGTTGTACTATATCGGCGATACCTGCTTTCAGTACGGCAACGGCGCATGGTACGGTCCGGTCAAGATCGGCAGCACCGGCAGTTCCGTTCCGGCAGACCCGCATCCGACGATCTCGCTGAGCAACAGCACGATCTCCAGCACCGGTGCCAGCGGGGTGGTCGTTGGCGGTCTGTCCGTCGCGGTCGGTGCCGGCAGCTACACCTGGGCCTACAGCCTGTCAGGACCGAATGCCGGTGCCTTCACCGTTTTAACCTCGTAAAGACATCTTATACCATGAGCAACATTCGCCCGACCGGAATGCCCCTGCTGGGCGGCGCCTTCGGCTATCCCGCTTCCACCGGCACCACGCCGAACGCCGACTACAACGGCTTCGTCAATTATCTGCCGAAGCCGACCATCGAAGACTGCTATGCAGCGGATGGCGGCAACTCCGGCGATTCAGTGACGACACAGCTTGCGCAGATGCAGAACAACGCGCAGGACACGTGTGCCCAGGCGCTGTCGTTCATTACCGGGTGGAACGGCGGATCTCCGCAGTGCATCCCGATGATGGGCATCATTTTCCACATGACGAGCGAAACCCCGCAGGCGGGCATGACGGCTATCGTCAATGGCCAGCGCGACGCCAATTACGCCGGGCAGGACTATGTCAATGGCGTCAAAGACACACATTTTGAGTCGGTCTTGGGCGGAGCCGGGAACCATGGCTATTTTGGCACGTGGTGGGTGCGGCTCTGGTGGGAATACAACCTGGATAGCGGGATGGTCGGCAACGAGGCGCTGTTCGTCCAAACGTTTCAATATCTTTATACCATGATCCAGAAATACAACAGTTTGAACGGCTGCAATATCAGGGTGATCTGGAATCCCGGCGGCGGCCCCAACCGGCCGGTCACGTACACGGCCACCTATCCGGGAGCAGCGTATTACGACGTCGTCGGTATCGATGACTATATGTATCCGGTGAATGACGGCGGAGGCTACGATACCGACCCGCAGGATACGGATAGCAGTTCGTCCCATTTCACGTTTATCGACTCGCTTAATTACGCGATCAATGACAACAAAACCTGGGCGGGCTGCGAGATCGGATTCAGCAACGGTGGATCAGCCGGACCGGACATCAACGGCCCTCCAAATCTTGCCACGCTGCTGGCCGCAACCCCGGCTGTTCTGGAGATTTTCGCGATCTGGAGCCAGCCGGACGGCGCCTACGACCCGAACAATCGCGGCTGGACCCTGGACTGGTGGAACAATTCGACGACCGGCAACGCCGTCGGCGCGATGTGGCTCAAGATCTACAATGCGAAAACCTCTACGACCAGCCTGACCATCATCACCCCGGTGCAGCAGTGGACCACCGCCACATTTGTCGTGTCCGGCACTATTGTCGGTTATTCCACCGTGCCAACCTTGAATTACAGCGATAACGGCAGCACGTGGCAGGCATTGCCGTCCGGCAGCACGGTCACCCGGACGGCTTTCAGCTTTACGCATCCGGGGATTGCTACCGCCGGTAACTATAACGTCTATGTGCGCGACGCCGGCGCTACCTCGGTATCGATTGAATCCGGCACCTTTGTCGTGGCCGTGCTGCCGACCGGCCCCCGGATAGTCACCACGACCGGCCTCGGCAATGCCTCCTATCCGCTGACTATTACCGCGACACCCAGTCCCATTATCCTCGGCGGCCCGTTTACCCTGGCGGCGGCCATCGTGGTTACCGGCGGTGAGTCCGCCGCCGGCACCCGCGTGACCACGGTCGGGCCGCAGATCAACGCTTCGCCGACACCGGGCACGGCGGGGTTCGGCAACCTGATCGCAATCAGCAGTGGGGCGCAGATCACGGTTAACGGTACAGTGGTTGGCGGCGCCAATGTCACTCAGTTGTACTATATCGGCGATACCTGCTTTCAGTACGGCGGCGGCAACTGGTACGGCCCGATTACCGCGTCTTCAACCGGCAACGGCACGCCGGCGCCGCAACCGACCATCGCGCTGAGCAATAACGCCATAGCCGCCGGCTTGAATGCCGGTACCACGGTTGGTACCTTGACGACCGCGGTTGGCGCCGGTACCTATACATGGACCTACAGCCTGTCCGGCACCGATGCAGGGTCTTTTCAGCTTGGCACCGGCGGCGTGCTGCAAACCGGATCTTCGCTGGCTGCGAAAGCCTACGCTGTCACGGTAACTGCAACGCCCGTCCCGGCTATCGTCGGCGGTCCGTTTACCCTGGCGGTTACCGTAACGGCAACCTGAGCGGAGCCGCCTGTGCCTGTCGTACTGCTGAACTCCGGCACTTTGTGGTTCCCGCCGATCGATTGCCCGGCCGGGACGACCGTCAAGGTTGAGTGCTGGGGGCCGGGTAGCGGCGCATCCAGCACTCCAACGCAGGGCACCGGCGGTGGTGGTGGTGCCTATGCGGTCAGCAACAGCTACGCTATAACGCCGAACGATGTCCTGAACGGCATTCCTTTTATCATTCCCGCCGGGGGCGCGGGAACCTCTGCCGCAGCGACCGTAGCTCCCGGCGATGCATCCTGGAGCAATGGCATCCTGAACCTGTTTCCGGCGTCGACCTGGGCTGGCGTGGCAGTCGGTACGTTGCCGGCCGGCTGGAGCATTAATACATCAGATACCAATATAACCGGTGCGGTAACCGCTTATGGCGTTAATAACGGGTATAATTTCTTTGATTTCCGCCTGCACGGCACCGCTACCGGCAGTACGACTTATCATGTCGGCGCCAACTGGTTACCGGCGACGGCTGCGCTGACATATACCATGAGCGGCTATTTCGCCGTGGTCGGCGGATCGACAGCAAACTTTACAAATCTTATATTTGAAGCTGACGCTGGCACGGCATCCTATGGATATCTGGGAACATATTTCCAGCTCATTTTTACGCCGACAGCGGCGCTGACCAGGGTCAGCAGCAACGCTGTCATGCCCGCGACGACAACACAGATTGCCCCGTATATCGAATTCAGCTATAACACCGGAGCCGTTGTCGACATAACACTGCGTATCGCCGGGTGGCAAATTGAACTCGGTTCAACGCTAACCCCTTACAAGTCTACACCGGGTTATACACTGGCCAAGGGCGGCGCTGCGCATGCCGGCACGACCGGCCCCGCCGGCGGCGCTGCGGCAGCCTGCGTATACGCCACCGCTGCCTACTCGGGCGGTAACGGCGCCAGCTACAATGCCGCCGGATCGGGCGGGGGCGGTGCGGGCGGTCCTGCCGGTAACGGCAATACCGGTCTGACCACCGGGATTGGCGGGTCGGGAGATGCCGGTGCCGGTGGCGCGGGCGGCGCCTCCCAAACCACATCGCCCGGCAACCCTGGCGGTTCGAGCCTGCTGGGAGGCGGTGGCGGCGGCGCGTTGCTGAGCGTGTCCGGGATCGGTGGCGCGGGAGGCTCCCCTGGTGGCGGCGGCGGTGCCGCGACGGTGAGCGGCACCGGCGGCAACGGCGCGGGTGGCGCGATCCAGCTGACCTACACGGCGACAGCGTGGCCTAGCACCCGGCAATCGGCGCTGGCCCCTTTCATGGCATCGTGACGCAATGGCGAACGACGATGCTCACCTGCTGATCGGCCGCGCGCTCGGGCAGCTCTACCGACGCGAGAACAAAACCGAAACGTATGTCTCGGTGCCGCCGGCGCTGGTCATTACCGACAGCGACGGCGCGACCTGGACCATGGGGTTCAAAAAGCTCGTCCACGGCCGCGAGTTCGAGTTCAGTGTTTTACGCAACGACGTCGACACCGGCGAGATGGCCAAGCGCATCGAATACACCAAAGGTGTTGTAAGGATCTTCGGGCAGTATGGCTGGCGATCGTTCAGCCGCTCCCGGCGGCACTTTATATAGGAGCCGCCATGCGTGAATTCATACTCAGTTCCACCGGCGTTTCCGGCATGACCGTGCTTGGCGCCAGCACGTTGAACTTCATTAATCCGCCTGCCGGATCTAGCATTGATATAAGTTTTATTCGCCACTGGGTTGGTCAGGTTGCCAACGTCAATTCAGTCATGCAGCCCATCCAACTGGTGACTCAGGTTACGGCTTTCCCGACCTTAATCAGCGCTACGCCGCGACGGGTGCAGCTGGCGGACCCGAATGCTTCTACTATTACAGGCGCTACGAACGGTGCCGCCGGCACCTGCGGCATAAACGCTTCATCGGAAGGTGCGGGCGCTAAGACCTTGTGGTGGCCGGATAGCTTTAACGTCGTTAACGGCTATCTAAAGGTCAATACCCCGGAAGAACGTGACGTTATCCCTTCCGCCTATACATCAGGAGTCGGTCTGTGGTTTTCCGTAGCTCCAGCTACGCTGACCGGGTGGACCTGGGGTGAGACGTTCGCTGAGATAGCTTAGCCATAGAAGGATATTTTCAAATGAGCGGAGCCAGTATCATCTCTCCGACGACTATCGACACCACGCTAGAGCAGGACGCCCAGCCGCCGGGATCTATCACCGCCGCAGATGTGCGACAGGCTAATGATTCGCTATCCGGCCTGTTTACCTCACAGCAAGCCGGAAACTACACTTTTGCCCTGGTCGATCGCGGCACCCAGGTCGAAAGCACCTCGGCGACAGCGGTCACCTGGACCGTTCCGCCGACCGCGTCCATCCCGTTCCAGCCGTTTACGCAGATCTCCTGGCGCCAGCATGGTGCGGGGCAGATCACCTTTGCTCCCGGAGCCGGGGTTACCATCCTGACATCCTCATCGCTGACGTCCAGGGCGCAGAATTCTTCCGGTACGCTACAGCTATCCCAGGTAACGGACGTGTGGAATATCTCCGGGGATTTGACCTGATGCATCGCTGGCTGGTCTTCGTACTGGTTCTTGTCTGCCTGCCGGCGTTGGCCCGGGCGCGGC
>Ga0182013_10003485_pt1 | contig 19648 bp, 21 predicted proteins | sample 612S2MmetaG_FD_120487 | JGI IMG/M metagenome (GOLD analysis project Ga0182013, IMG submission 120487) | Permafrost microbial communities from Stordalen Mire, Sweden - 612S2M metaG | ecosystem: Environmental > Terrestrial > Soil > Wetlands > Permafrost | place: Sweden: Stordalen | collected... | reverse complement strand
GATGGTTTTGCGGCAATCCGCCTGCGGATAAGACGCATTGAAGATTACAGAGAAACAGAATGAATAGCACTCTCGTTCGCATGGCTGCTTCCTCACGCAGTTCCAGATTCTACTCTGGAATTGCGCTTGTTGGTCTTGTTGGTTTAACCGGGCCAGAGGCCGGTTCATTCGTTCGAGCTCAAAACCCTTGATCTCTGGTCTTGGCCGGGGTTTGGAGGCGGGCCGCGGAAAGTATATGAACGATCTGCTCTGCCATGGGACCTGAGGCTACGACTCCGTCGATGGCGCGAACCCTGCCCGCGGCAAGGACAACGCCCGTCGCCCTCTCCGTGAGGACGTAAGTGTGTATGTGCGTGAAGACGACCCGATCGATCTGGAGTTGCAACTCGGCAGAATGCGGCTTGCTGCGCGGATCGGCGTAGCGCGGACCGTCGATGATCGACAAGTCGAGCTTCTCCCAGTCCTTCTGACCGAGCAGAGCCCGAGAGAGGGTGGCAGAGGAGAGGAAGTCGGTCTCCGAGCAGATAAAAATTGTCCGCGCGTTCCTGAGGATCTGGTTGCGGTCGAGGTCGGCGGCGGTGAGCGGCGGTAGTTCGGCCGGTGGATGCGCGGCGTGCGTGAGCTCCAGAGTGCCGGTGATCTGGATGGCCTGGGAGGGCTGCGGAGTGGAGGGCGTGGCGGCTTGCTGCGGCTGCTGTGCCACCAGCAGCGGGCAAAGGATGAGACCAATTGCGGCTTGAAGCAGGAAACGATTCATCGGAACTCCTTATGAACTACAAGGACCGATATTAGGGAGGTTGCACACGTGTGTGCAGGCGATTGGGACAGTTTCGCAAGTGTCCCAATCGCTATTGATCCGGCAAGAAAAGAGTGACATTGTTTCCCACCCATTCCCGCAAAAAACGCGGGAATGGATGGGGCACACGCACAGTATTTAGTTGCCGGGTCGCTACGCGGAAACGATGAACTGCTCTTCCTGCTTGCGCAACCCGGCCAGCGTCGGCGCGTCGAGCAAAGCAAAGCGCAGAGGGAAAACGCCCGCCGGCAATTCCAGCGCGGTGATGGTGTCGCAGACCACGCCTGACGTTGCATCCAGTCCGCGCTTCCAGCCGGGCTGCGTTGCGTCGCGCACCAGCAAACTCTCAGGAGCAAGACCGGCGGCAATGAGCAAGGTCTGCGCAATGCGCTGAAACTCTGCCCACCGCGAGGCGATGCCCACAAGCTCTCCGGCATGCTCGGGCATATATTTCTGCAAGTGGGACAGAAGCTCAAGTGAGATGGGATGCACCTGCAGCACAGTCAGTTCGGTTCCGGCAGGCAGCAGCTTGCGCACTCTCTCGGCTTTGCTGGGAGCAACCACGAGCATCGACCCCTCCACCAGGCCGGGTTCGGCACATTCTTCGGGAGCGCATCCATCAATCGGCAACGTCAAAGCCTGCTGCATCTCGTGCATAAAGATGCGGCGCAATTCGGAGTCCGGCTCAATAACAAGCCAGCGTGATGGCGGCGCGAGGGCAATCCAGCGACGCAACCTGTCTCGCACCTGTAATTCAGTCGCGCCCAGCTTGCGCGCATTTGCCATCAGATCGCCGATCAATTGATCGACGGCAAACTCCGTGGCCAGCTCTGGCGAGAGCGGCGCCGCTGATCCGCTGGCCCGCACATAGACTCCGCTGCCATGGCGAAATTCGAGCCGGCCCTCGCTCTCCAATTGCCGATAAGCCGCGCTGGCCGTGTTGGCGTGTATGCCATACCGTCGCGCCAGCTCGCGAGTGCTTGGCAACCGCTGTCCGGGAACAAGTTCGTGGCAGAGAATGCCCAGCGTCAACTGAGTAACCAACTGGTCGCGCAGCGAAACCTCACCGGTTCGGTTGAGCCAGAGCCGCATCAGACTATCTCGCCGCCTCCTCAGCAAACGGTGAAGCAGATTTCTTGCGACCGTAAATCACCAGCAGCATTGCCAGCAGCAGAAGAATCACCCCCAAAACCAGCACGCTGCCTTCAGGGCCGTCAGCCCCGCCGCTCCAGAGAGCGTTGCCTGCCGGGCTGGTGGTCAAATAATGGCCGCTGGCGACCATGCCGCTGTTTGGGGTCCCATAGAAAAAGGTTTCCGCCCAGTCCCACGCCGCATGACAGCCAATCGCCCACCATAACGAGCCGGTCACCCGCACACTGACGCAGAAGACAAACCCAATCGATGCCGCGGCAAAAATGCCAATCCAGTTTTCGCCGCCGTTACCGGTGTGGATGAAGCCAAAGAGCGTCGAGGCTGCCCAGGCCGCCTGCCAGAAGCCGCCCTGTGGCGTTTTGCGAATGTGGAGTATCAGGCAGGGGACAAGCCCCAGCAAGGCCGCGAGATAGACGCCCCACACGCCGTTGCCCGTGGCAGTAAAAAGCAGTATGAGGCAGGTTGCGCCAGTTGTGCCCAGTGCCCACCAGAAATTGATGCCGCGAGTGAATGTGAACTGCAAAAAGCCGCGAAAGCTGCCTTCTTCAACAAAGCCGGTGAGCAGAAAGACGAGGCCCCAGACCGCGGCGTAGCCAAATATTTGTGCGCCGGAGAGCGCCACAGGACCGAAGTGCAGCCAGCCACCCCATTCCAGCGCACCTACCAACGCCGACAGCGCGGCAAATCCGGCCACGATTCCGCTAAAGAAATGAAGAAAGGGCCGTGGGCCGCGCAGGTTGTAGTCCATGATGCGGCGGCGCTCCATGAGCGCAACCAGCGCAGCCGCTCCCAGCACCGCCAGAAACAGAATCACCTCTCCGATCAGCATGGTGGTGGGCGTGAGATTGCTCGACTTTACGTGAGGAATATGCCTGGCGATCGCCGTGGCAACCGTTCCTAGTGTGATCGTGAACAAAGCCCAAAGGATGAAAAAGATCGCTGCCGACCAGCCGGCGCGCAAACCTTGGCCGCCGATGAAAACCCAGCGCAGGCCGCGATATTCCGGGTCTGGAGCGAACAGAGCTGAAACCTCATTCGGGGCAATTGGCGCTTGCGGCTGTTCGGGTTGACTCTCCGGCTCCATGGAGCCTCCTTGAGAAGAAGCAGATTTCTTTATTGATTTGTACTAATGGAACGATACTCTACGCAAACGCCGGTCGGACAGTTTCAGTGATCGGCCAAGTGAATTCATTCGAGCCGCTATTGCGTTGATTCTTGTGATGTGGCGGCATACCTCCGCCAACCAGTGCAACGCCCCTGCAAAACGCAGGCTCGCCTACGAATTCCCTAGATTCGGGATATCTTCCATCGGAGAAAGTTGACGCTCTTTCCCTCTTTTGCGGGGGCGGGACGGCCGCAAACGTTTCTGGCCATCTGCTGAACTGCCTCTAAAATCGGTGTGTTCTCTTGCGTGGCCAGATTGGGGGTGTTCTGCATCCGCTGCGCCGCGGCATAGTCGTTGGGAATCCTCCACCTGGCCGGCCTGGTGAGGGCCTTTGTAATATGATCTTCATCGATTACCTGGGTATGGGGCTCGAATCTGTTGATCACAACTTCGACCGTCGGACCGCCAGATTTGGGGAACTGCGAGATAAGGCGATTTGAGTTGCGCAGCTCGGTAATGCCGATCTGCGTGACCAAATAGATTGTTGTGGATTCACCAAAGGAAAGTGTGTACTTCATGTCCAATTTCGATCCCGCATCGACCACCACATAATCGAACTCTTGACGAGCGACCATCAATAGCTTGTCTATGGCCTCAGCGGAGACATAAGTGCGCGCCAACTCGCCGGGCGCCGCGAGAACAAATAACCCGGAGGCATGCTTCACCAGCAAAGTGGAGAGAAAACTCGCGTCGAGCCGGCCGAAATTCTGAAATGCGCTGGCTACCGAGTATTGAGCTTGGATTCCCAGGGTGATTGCCGCGTCTCCAAGAGGAAGATTGAGATCGATCAGCAGAGTCCTTTCCCCTGATCCCAAGGCCAGCGCTACCGCAAAGCTGCTGGCCAGGGTAGTTACTCCAGTGCCGCCTTTGGCGCTGAGAAAGACAAGTAATTTGCCGCCTTTCGATGACGGGGAGAGATCCACCGGCGATGCCAGGCTCCGAACCCCGCTCCCAGTCACGACACTTGGGTTCGAGGGCGGAGAGAGATACTCAAATTTGTCTCCGTGGACAGGGCGAAGCAGCGGCTTCGGCCCACCTTCCGCTGTATGGACGATCTCCTCTGCTACGGTCTTTCCTGGTTTTTTGTAGTCAATCAAAATGGCGGTATCTGCGTCCCCGGCCGGCTTTCCTTTCGGGAATGGGGCCAAGCTCTTTTCGGACAAGACAGCATTCCGCCGTTGTTCGCTAAGGTAAGTTTCCACGGCTTCATTGAGCAAGTAGCTGCGATCGCGGTCCTTGGTCTTGGCTATCTGGTCTAGTTCAGCAACCTTTTCAGGGGTAATGCGAAAGCTGATGATGCGTAGGTTGCTCATAACAAACGATAATACGTTGTATTACGCAGATATTCAAGCGGTGGAGTACCAGTGCGCCTGAATTCCCAAAGGGAGAATGCTAGAGAAAATGCTGTATTACAGGCTGTATTTGCGGAGTTTGTCAGACCAAGTCGCCTTTCGCTCCACACTGGGGTATTCTTGCGGGCGCTGAGAAACTCTGCCCTGTCAAATTCTCCTCTCGCCTTGACATAGCGGGCAAAGGCGTTGATGCTAGACAGTTCCGGCAATTCAATTTTCCTGCGTTCGGAGGGCTTCAGACCTTGCGGGTTCGCGTCTTTTACCACGACAAATGCTTCGATGGAGCCTGCTCGGCTTCGCTCTTCACGCGCTTCCACCGCGAGTGCGTCACCAGCGGCGCCGACTATGAGTATCACGGCCTCGTGCATCGCGCCGGCGCGCTTTTTGACGAGAGCGATTTTGCCGGCGACGAAAACGCCATCGTGGACTTCAAGTATTCGGCCTCGCCCAGAATTACCTGGTGGTTTGACCATCACCTGTCGGCTTTTCTCACCCCCCAGGACCACGAGCATTATCTGGCCTGCAAGCAGGACCCAAACTGCGGCGGTCGCAAGTTTCTAGATGTGAACTACACCTCTTGCACCAGCTTTCTGGCGCATATTGGCTCGACCCGTTTCGGCTTCAATACCGCACCCGTCGCCGAGCTGATTCACTGGGCCGACATTGTGGACGGAGCGAAGTACGAGAGCGCCAAATCGGCGGTAGAGATGGCCGCACCGGCCATGAAGCTGACCCTCATCATCGAGTCCTCGCAGGATGATATCTTCGTCCCGCGGCTCATTCCACTGTTGACCGAGATGCCGCTGGCCGAGGTGCTGAGCCAGCCGTTTGTGGCCGATCGCTTGCAGCCGTTGCTCGAGCGGCATGAGAAATCCATCGACCTGATCCGCCAGCGCGCCGAGGAGCGCGACGGCACCATCTTCTTCGACGTCACCGATCTGCCGCTGGATGGCTATAACAAATTCATCCCTTACTATCTCCATCCCCAGGCTACTTATTCCATTGGCCTCTCCAAATCCAGTTTCCGCACCAAGGTTTCGGTTGGGTCGAATCCATGGACCAAGGCCGACCCGGCCAAAATGACGAACCTGGCGCAGATCTGCGAGCGTTACGGCGGCGGCGGCCATGCCCGCGTGGGCGCCGTCAGCTTTCCGCCGGATCAAGCGGACAAAGCCCGCGAGGCCGCTGCCGAAATCGTGGCGGAGCTGAGAGCGAAAAACCCGCTTAGCTAATTCCACTGCTGGTTGCCACTGGCCGTGGCACTCCAGAGGCACAATGCTGATCGAGATTTGGGAGCGCCTGCGTGGCTACGACAAGTGGATTCAGACTGAGACGACAGTCAAGTCGTCTGAGGTTGAAGAAATCATTGAGGGTTTTGATACTCGAGCCGAAGCCTTAATATCGACATGGCACGGTTACGAAGAGCTCGTCTGGAAAGACCGATTCGGCACCGAGTGGAAGAAAGAGGTCGATGCAAGAGAAAACTCCCCTCTTTTTCGCCTCTACGATGGAAAATCGACAATAGTTTGTTACAACCCTGCTTCGCCCGAGGAGTTTTATGTTCGTGAACAATTGCAATACAAAATAAATCTGGTATCCAAGATCGTAGCTGGAGTCCTAACCGCAGCCTTTGTAATCGTCTTGCTGGGTCTTGTCCTCTTTCATGACTGACTCCCTCTCGCTCTCCTCAGTCGGCCGGAAAGCTGCACTCACAGGCCCAGTTCGGGCGCCTTCCGTTTCATCGCCTCCAAACAGAACGCGATGTGCGCATCCAGTTCGACGCCCAGCTCCGCCGCACCCAGCAGGATGTCCGCCCGGTTCACGCCGCGGGCGAATGCTTTGTCCTTCATCTTCTTGCGCACGCTGGCGATTTCCACATCGGCAATCGCTTTGGTGGGCTTTACAAGCGCGCATGCCGTCAAAAACCCCGACAGCTCATCGCAGGCAAAGAGGGATTTCGCCAGATGCGTAACCCGCGGCACGCCGCTATATTCCGCGTGGCCCAGAATGGCTGTGCGCAATTCTTCGGGCCAGCCCAGCCGCTCGAGTTCGCGCACGCCCACAAACGGATGCTCCTCAGCCGTGGGGTGGCGCTCGTAGTCGAAGTCGTGCAGAAGGGCCGTTGTCGCATAAAGCTCGATGAACGCACTGCGCGCTTCCCCATCGAGTCCGAGCCGGCCTGCTTCCGCCTCGCCGCACGCCGTCACACAGGCTTCTACCCCCAGCGCGTGTTTACGCAGGCTCTCGCTCTGGGTCCACTCGGTCAGCAATTGCCAGGCCTGTTCACGCCCGAAACTGTTGCCTAATACATCATCTCCAGTGCAGTTATTCATTATTTCTTACCCCTCGATATTGCTTAATATGGTTCGCGCTTCTCACGGTTTCACCGGCTATTCTAGCGGTCTGATCCGTGAGACATGGGTTTGTATCCAAGTTTTCACTTGACAATTATGGTTCACTTCCCAGAAAGTAACACACACGTGGTGCTGCAATGCACCGCGGGGTTCCTGCTCTGGCACTCCGCGCACCACAGATGACAGCTACCCTGGCGAGCGTGGAAGCACGCGAAGTTGTTCGTTGCAATTTTCCCGATTGCAAACTGGTCCAATTCAAACCCAGCAACTCCCTGTGCAGAAGGTGCCACAGGCCCTTGGACATTGAGGAGCCCGTTCGCCCTGGGCCGGTCGCGGTCGAGAGCCGTCCCGCTGACCCCTCCACTGAAGCTGGCCTGAAAGTCGCCGGCCAAGTGAAGGAAATCCGCTGCGCGCGCCATCTCAGCCAGCGTCAACTGGCTGGTCGGATGCAGGTGCCCCGCACCTACATTTCGAAGATCGAGAATGGCAAAGCCATCCCCACACTCAGCTCGCTGGAACGGCTGGCCGCTGCTTTGGGCGTGGACGTGCGCCAACTGCTCCGCGATGCCCGCAGCCTCCGTGACGAAGAGGTGGTTTCGATTCTGGCCGATCCATTGCTGGCCGAGATCGCGGCCTTGCTGCCGGCGCTGGACTCCCTGCACCGTTCGCTCATCATGGGCGCTGCGCATGACATGACCATGGGCCGCCGGCGCATCGCGTAAAGGCGCAAGCGCCGGGATTATTTCGTTCCCGTCCCGGCTGTGCATGGCCATCGAGAACTGAGCCAGGCGCTCCCGCGCTCGCGCGCCTTCAGTTCTTGTTGGGGGGTTAATTGCGAGCAGTAGGCGCTTGTGCTAGGGTCGAGATTGCAACGCTGCGGCTCCCAGCGGCTGAGAAATCGGCGCGCTGAAGCAATTCCGAACCCGGCGTAATAGCTTCGGACCCCTGGCCGCGGACTGTTTGTACCAAGCCGGCGTCTCCACGGCGCCAATCCGGAGCTCCAAAAGCAACTGTTGAGGCGAGTCCTTTGTTTTCTGCTGCCACGCTGCGCATCGATGAGCTGCCCGCCGAGGAGCGCGCTGTCTACGAGACGCTCAAGCCCGAGCGCCTGCCTCAGCATGTGGCCATCATCATGGACGGCAACGGCCGCTGGGCCGGTCACCGCTCGCTCAAGCGCTTCCTGGGCCACCAGCAGGGCGCCAACAGCGTTCAGCTGGTAACCGAGACCGCATCGCGCATCGGCTTGCCCTGGCTCACCCTCTATGCTTTTTCACTGGAAAATAACCTTCGCCGGCCCCGCGCCGAGGTCAACTTCCTCATGCGCCTGCTCCAGTCCTACCTGGAGTCCAACCTCCAGCGCATGATGGACAACAACATCCGCATGAAGTACATCGGCCGCACTCACGACCTGCCCGGCGAGGTTCAGGAAAAGATGCGCTGGGCCGAGGACGCCACGGCCGCCAACACCGGCACCACGCTCACCCTGGCCCTCAACTACGGCGGACGTTCGGAACTGGTGGACGCCTTCCGCGGGTTGACAGCTGAGATGAAACAGAAACACATGAGCGCGGAGCACATCAGCGAAGAAGATATTCATCGCCATCTCTACACAGCGCACATGCCCGACCCCGACCTGCTGATTCGCACCTCGGGCGAGATGCGGCTGTCCAATTATTTGCTGTGGCAGGTTGCTTACACAGAAATCTTCGTCACCGAGCGGTTCTGGCCCGATTTCCACGGCGTGCATCTGCTGGAAGCCATCGCTGAATACCAGCAGCGCGAGCGCCGTTACGGCGGGCTGAGCGATAAAGTGGGCGAAGTGGAAGAAGATCCCGACGAGATCAGGATAGTGGCCGACTAATACATATGATTCCCAGCATCCTTTCTCGGGCTGTTTGCCCGCACAATATCCAGTTTATTTCCATCGGAATGACCAGCGGTTGAGCTGTCCGCTCACTCACAATCCGCCCCGGCAGTGTATTCTCAACCGTAATGAAACGCATAATCACCGCACTCATATTGATCCCTGTGGTTCTGGTTTTGGTCTTTCTTGGACCGTGGTGGCAATGGCTGTTTACGATGGCCGTTGCGGCGGTGGCCGCGCTGGCTGCGTGGGAGTTCCTGGGCCTGGCGGAAAACGCCGGAGCACAACCGCCGCGCATTGCCGTACTGGTGGCTATTCTGGCGCTTTTTGCCGGATACTTCGAGTGGCCCGGCCTGACCGCGGCCATCTTCGGTATTTTAAGCCTGGCCCTGCTGGTTTATTGCACGCTTTTCAGGCCCGTCGAAAAGCTCATGGCCGACGCTTCGTCCTCCATCTTCTGCCTGCTTTACATAGGATTCACCCTGCTTGCCCTGCCTTCCCTGCGCGAGAATCCAGAAGGCAACGGCCCGTCTCTGCTGGCCTTCCTGCTATGTGTGGTCTGGGCCGGAGACGCTGCCGCCCTTTATATAGGCCGCGCATGGGGCCGGCACAAGATGGCGCCCACGCTCAGCCCGAACAAGACCTGGGAGGGCGCGCTGGGCTCGGTGGCCGGCAGCCTTTTCGCAGCCGGTTTTCTGCTCGGTCTCTCTCATCTGCTACAGATGTGGGACACGGCCGGCCTGTCGTATCCGGAAAGCGTCTCGTACTGGCTGACGCTGGCCGTGATAGTCAACGTCGCAGCACAAGTGGGCGATCTGGCCGAGTCCGCCCTCAAGCGCTCGGCCGGCGTCAAGGATTCCGGCTCGCTGCTCCCCGGCCATGGCGGCGTACTCGACCGCATCGACGCCCTGCTCCTTGCCGCTCCCGTGCTGTGGTACGCACAGATTATTCATCAGTGGTTTTAGGACAGGATTCAGAGTTCAGGGATCGGAGGCCAGGCTCGCCGAACGGCCCTCATTCCAATGGGAGCCGTGCGAGCGATAATTAGAGTACGAGGAAAAATACAATCATTTTGAAACGACTCGCCATTCTCGGTTCCACAGGCTCCATCGGCCAAAGCACCCTTTCAATCGTCGAGCAGTTTCCCGACCGCTATTCCGTAGCCGCACTGGCCGCCGGGCACAACATCGAAGCAGCTTTTGCGCAGGCTGTTCGCTGGCGTCCGCGCCTTATCTCCATGGCCAGCGAAGAGCTGGCATCGCAGCTTGCGGCAAGGCTCAAGCAATCTGGCGTCTCTGACATTGAAGTGGTTTATGGAACCGCTGGTACAGTCGCCTGCGCCACATTGCCCGACGCGGATTTTGTGGTCTCGGCCATCGTCGGCGTCGCGGGGCTCGAAGCCACGCACGCGGCAATTCTGGCCGGCAAGCCCATCGGCCTTGCCAACAAGGAATGCATGGTTGCTGCCGGCGAAATTCTCACCGCGGCTGCCCGCGAGCGCAACGTCCCGATCCTGCCCATCGACAGCGAACACAACGCCGTGCATCAATGCCTGCGCGTCGGCGCGCACGCCGAAGTGAAGACGATCTGGCTGACCGCTTCCGGCGGGCCATTCCGCAAGCTGCCGCTGGACCAGTTCGCTAGCATCACCCCCGAGCAGGCTCTCAAGCACCCCACATGGGTGATGGGCCGGCGCATCACCATCGACTCGGCCACCATGCTGAACAAAGGCCTGGAGATCATCGAGGCCTGCCGCCTCTTCGACGTGACGCCCAGCCAGGTTCGCGTCACGGTCCATCCGCAATCAACGGTTCATTCGTTGGTGGAGTATGTGGACGGGTCGATCCTGGCGCAAATCTCCGTCACCGACATGCGCCTGCCCATTCTCTACGCGCTCGCCTATCCGGAGCGCCCGGCTTCAACGCTTACCTTCGACATGGCCGCGCTCAGCCATCTGGACTTCGAACAGCCCGACTTCGAGCGCTTCCCCTGTCTGCGCCTGGCCTTCGAGGCCGCCGAAAAAGGCGGAGCCCATTGCATCGCTCTCAACGCCGCCGACGAGGTAGCCGTCGAGGCCTTCCTGGAGCGCCGCATCCCCTTCACAGGCATCCCGCGTACAATTGAGAAGGTGCTCGCATCCACGGCTGAGGCGCATCCGGCAACTATTGCCGGTGTATTAGCCGCAGACCGGGAGGCGCGCCAGACTGCTCGCGCGCTGTTGTCATAAGCACGAACGGCTCTGGCCGGATGACCCGCACATTTTCAAGGGATAAATCGAAAACCTATGCATGAATTTCTGATTTCTGTCGCCGCCTTTATCGTCCTCGTCGGCGTCATGGTCGTGGTACACGAATTCGGCCACTTCGCAGTCGCCAAACTGTGCAAGGTCCGCGTCGAGGAGTTTTCCTTCGGCTTCGGCCCGCGACTTTTCGGCTACAAGCACGGCGACACCGACTACAAAGTCTGCCTGCTTCCCCTGGGCGGCTTTGTCAAGATGGCCGGCGAGAACTTCAGCGAACTAACCGACGCAGCCACCGGCACGGCCACCATTGCCCCCCCCGAGGACCCCGGCGCGCTCACGTCGCATCCCCGCTGGCAGCGCATGCTGATCGGTTTCGCCGGTCCCTTCGCCAACTTTGTGCTGGCTTTTGTGCTGATGGTTTTCTACTTCGGCTGGCTCAACGAAGTTCCCGCCAACGAAGTTAAGTCCACCACCATTGAGTGGGTCACTCCAGGCTCGGCAGCGGCCCAGGCCGGCTTCGAGACGGGCGACACTATTCGCCACTTCGACACGGTGAACAATCCCGATTGGGAAGACATCTACGATCGACTGAAGCTGAACCCCGACCAAACCGTTCCGGTTACTGTCGAGCGCGGCGGCCAGACCCTGCAACTGAATCTTCATGTACTCGCCTCAGCTAAATCCGATGACTTTGACCCCGGCGACGAGGGTATTTTGCCCCAGTTTCTGCTCGGCTCCATCGGTATTCAGGAAGTGCAGCCGGGAATGCCGGCTGAGCAGGCCGGCTTGCGGAGCGGCGACGCCATCCAGTCTGTGGATGGTCACCCGTTCCATATGGTTACTACGCTGCTCGCTTACATGAAGGCCGGAGAAGGCAAGCCTCTCACGCTGGTCATCGTGCGCAATGGCGTCGCTCTGGCGCCTATCGTCGCCCGTCCCACCAAAATCCAGAACGGATGGAAACTGGGATTCATAGCCGCAGCGCCTCCCTATCGCAACGAACCGCTCCCGATTGGCAAGGCGATAGTTAAATCCCGGGTATTCTGCGCGGATAAATCGCTGATGATCTTCGAGGTGCTGGGCGGGCTCTTCACACACAAGGTTTCCGTCTCTCAGCTTGCCGGACCCGTGGGCATCGCGCGCATGGCCGGCGACGCTGCGGAGACAAAAGGATGGGGATCAAAGATTGGGCTGGCCGGAATGATCAGCCTCAACCTCGGCATCCTTAATCTGATGCCCTTCCCGATTCTCGACGGAGGAATGATCTTCTTCCTGCTGATTGAAAGCGCCATTCGACGCGACATCAGCATTCCCATCAAGGAGCGCATTTATCAGGCGGCGTTTGTCGTGCTGGTGGGCTTTTTTGCCTTCATCATCTTCAACGACATTACCAAGCTGCCGCTGTTCACTCACGTAAAGCCGTGACAGTACCGTTCTCTGGCAGCAGGTTGACCCGAAGAATGCTCCACGCCCATCCTTGCGTCTTCGTTCCAGCGCAAGGGTGCGAGAACACGAACCGCTGCCATGTTTCTTGACTTGTTTCGGGAAAAACCCGACGAAACCCGGAGAGATGTGGATAAAGCGGTGTTCCAAGAGGAAAACCGGGTACGGAATTTGCTTATTATCAGACCTTGATGAGGTTCATTTCATGCCCGTGACCACTGAAATTCGCGTCCGCTACGCTGAAACCGACCAGATGGCCGTCGTCTACTATGCCAACTATTTCGTGTGGTTTGAGGTGGGCCGCGTCGAACTCTTCCGCGCTCTTGGTTTCTCGTACAAGCTGCTGGAGCACGAACACCAGTGCATTCTCCCGGTGGTCGATGCCCGGTGCCGCTACCGCTCTTCAGCACGCTACGACGAGCAAATCCTCATCGAAACCCAGCCTTTGGTGGTGCGCGGCTCGCTGGTGAAATTTGCCTACCGCGTCTTGCGCAAGGGCTCTGGCGGAGCCGAACCTGCGCTGCTGGCCGAGGGCGAAACCGCCCACGTTGTTTGCGACGCGAAGATGAAGAAGAAGCCGCTGCCGGAAAAATATGCCGCCGCGTTGCGAACGATGATGAACGGCGAGTAAAGGTCGGGACCCACCACAGGTGTGTTGCCTGCCCGTAGTTCCCTGACTCCCAGATCCCTGTTCCCTGTGCCCTGTGCTGGCTATATGCAATTCTGCCACTCAGCGTGTTCGAATCCTGCCAGCGAATATTGTCCTTTGCTGGCACGCGTTACACTCCAATCCTGTCACTTTGCCGTGGAAGCCGCCAGCTTCATAGCGATTACGGAAGATTGCTTGATATCATCCATGCAGAAGCCGTGATCGGCTCCAGCCTGAAAACTCCGGCCGGTTCGGCTGAGCCTGGTGATCGGGCTCATTCGAAAATTCCGAATCGGCAACGATACAACCGGAACCCTTAAACGCCTCAAAACCCTGTGGCTGCGCAGAGTCGTCGAAGTGAAATTCAAGTCCTTCCGATCACCGGTTCTGGTTGTGGCGGGTGTCCGGGGAATCGACGAAGGACGATCGCGCTTGCACCGCCGAGTCCAGGACGGCACGGAATGGCCGGGTTTCTCGACTGAAAACGCAACTCCGGTCGTGCCATTCCATTCAGGAACAGTACGATTCAGTCAAGCCGGCCCCCGCAAAAGAAATTCCAGGTATACTGACGAAAACATCAGGTGCAAGCATGCCACAAGGTAAGAGCTATCTGACGCGGCTCTGGCGCTGGGTCGCGGACCAGATCGTCCAAGACGCTCCTGAAGGCAGCGAGCTCTGCGCATTCGACTGCCGTAAGGGGCAATGCACTCAGCAGGAGTGGGAGACGTGCCAAAGACGTCTCCACAAAGCTGCCGGTGAGCTCATGCCGGCGGATGAAGAGGACGGCAAGGAGCAAACCAAGCCCAGTTCCTTCGAGTCCGAATTTGCCGCTGCCCAACAGGAACCTGAAAAGGTCGAAGATTCGCATTGAGGTCAGTTCCCCGTTTGAACTGAGCGTCAGACGCCCTTCCCGGTCGTCGCTTGGAGAAGAAACTGGCGTCGAGGTTGTGGAATTACTCCTGAATCACCGGCTATGCGGAACTTTGCCAGATCTTCGCTGGGTAAAGCCCTGGCAGTTCCAATCTGAGGTGGCCGGCAGCAACGAAATGCAACGGGTGTCAGCGAAGCGCTACACCCAGCACCCTGCCTTGCAGATTATTTCCCGACTGCGTCGCAAAATGATCCTCAGAAGTCTTGCTTCAAACCATCGTTCCGGCCCGTTCTCTTCGCGCCGTCTTTCAGCCGGAAGCCGCCGGTAAGGGACGAAACGTCGCGTAACTCTTTATCCTGGAGGATTTTGCAGGGAACTCCTTTGTTTTGACGATTTTACAGCGCAACACTACCCGTAAGTTCAAGAAAACAAGGAATTTGTTTACAGAATATGGGTGGGGGTACCCGACGGTTTAGCATTGTCGTTCTATCGAGACCAATGGATAACCTGTCGAGACTTCCCAGTGCCCCATCCTCGCCGCGTTTTGTTTTTGCTGCTAAGGCGGAAGATCACGCTATGCTGTTTTCCATGGAACCATCCTTCGCAACCGCCCCGGAACTGCAAGGCGTACTCGCCGAGCTTGCCGGCCGCGAGCCGATCTTTCATCGCCCTGAATTCGGAATGACGAGGGCCGACTTCGAGCGGATGACAACGGAGGATTACTGGGAGACCGGCGCCTCTGGACGCCGCTACTCCCGACCGTTTGTGCTGGATGGATTGGAGGAGCGGTTCGCCGTCCCTCACACCGACGTTTGGGAGACGAGCGACTTTCAGTGCCGCAGATTGAGCGAGGATACCTACCTGCTGACCTACACGCTGCTCCAGGACAAACAGCGACTGACGAGACGGTCAACCATCTGGCGAAGCACTCCGGAAGGCTGGAAGATTGTCTACCATCAGGGAACCATTGTTCAGGACGCTTGACAGGTGCGTTCAGCGCAGGACCACGGCCAGCGCAAAGCCGTCATATCCCTTGACTCCGACTGTCTGAAGCACGGTAGCACTCAGGCGCGGTTCCGCGGCCATCATCTCGGTGAAGCGCCGGACGCATTGCACATCGGCGTTGGCGCTCTCCGCCTGAACGACCCTCCCATCGCGGACCACGTTGTCGGTGACGATCAACGTTCCGGGGCGCGACAGCTTCAATGCCCATGCGAGGTAATCCGAGTTGCTCGGCTTATCGGCGTCGATAAAGATGAGGTCAAAGGGGCCTGCGCCGGAAGACGCGAGAATGGGAAGCGTGTCAACGGCGCGCCCCACGTGAATATCGACGCGATCCAGTACCCCCGCGTTCAGCAGATTCGCGCGCGCCACATCTGCATGACGCGGGTTGACCTCCAGCGTGACAATGCGGCCGCCTTCGGGAAGCGCGCGGGCCATGCAGATGGTGCTGTATCCGCCCAGAGTTCCGATTTCCAGAATGCGCCGCGCGCCGGAGACGCGCACCAGAATGTCGAGAAACTTGCCCTGAAGCGGGGAAACGTCGATGGTGGGAAGGCCGGCTCGCCGATTTGCCGCGAGAGCGGCTTCGAGCTTTTCATCGGCAGGAGCCAGCAGATCACAGAAATAGCGGTCCACCTCTGTCCAGAGGTTCTGCATATCGGCCTCCACTTCGACTAGATTGGTTGTCCACCACTCAGCTCGAGAATCCTATTCAGAAAAGCTTTTAACTCTGGACAGGCTACGGCGGCAATCGCCAGGTCCTGGTTGCGCAGAATTCGATTTGCATCCCGCACCTTGGAATAGTCGTCCCGGCAAGTGCCGATGCGAAAGATTTCTTTGATGTGATAAGACGGAGGCCGGTTGTGATTCACGGATTCCGGTGATCCCGGCGGCGCGTTTCGGTTACTTCCGGCAACTTTCTGAATCTCACTCCAATACGGCAAGAGCCAAGCCTCAAAATCATGCTGGGCAACGTGCGGGTAGAACTTGCTATTTTGGGTAATAATATACTTGACAAAGTGAACCGATTCTCTTAATCTTAATACATGGAACCGACGACCCTACAACAAGCGATCCTCTACTTCTCTGATCCCATCAATTGCCGCGAATACCTTGTGGCTCGCCGCTGGCCGAAGGGCGTTACCTGCCCCCGGTGCGGAAGCGCGAACGTGCTTTTCATGGAGAAGTATAGCCGTTGGGAGTGCCGCGAAAAGCATGAATCTCGACAGTTCACATTGAAGACCGGCACGGTTATGGAAGACTCGCCAATAGGCTTGGATAAATGGCTGATGGCGATGTGGATGGTTGTGAACTGCAAAAATGGTGTGAGCAGTTATGAGATTCACCGTGACCTGGGCGTGACGCAGAAAACGGCCTGGTTCCTTGACCATCGCATCCGGCTCATGCTCGGAGATGAGTACGCCAGCGGTAAGCTGGGCGGCGAAGTGGAAGCAGACGAGACGTTCATCGGTGGCAAGGCGCGGAACATGCACAAGAGCAAGCGTGAGCGCCGCATCACTGGCACTGGCGGCAAAGATAAGACTGCGGTGATGGGATTGCTTGAGCGGGGCGGCAATGTGCGCACGAAGGTTATCAGCAGCCGCAAGAAGAAGGAACTCCACGCGGAAGTCAAGAAGCATGTGGAAGCTGGAGCGGCGCTCTATACGGATGCGCTCATGTCCTATCGGGGCCTAGAGCAAGACTTCGTTCATCAGGTTGTGGACCATGCCGTTGAATACGTCAATGGGCGCGTTCACACGAACGGGCTGGAGAATTTCTGGTCACTGTTGAAGCGGGGCATCAACGGAACTTATGTGAGCATAGAACCGTTCCACCTATTCCGGTATCTCGATGAGCGGTCGTTTCGGTTCAACAATCGGAAACTGACTGATGCACAGGTGTTCGATATTGCAACGAAGGGTATGGTGGGGAAGCGCCTAACCTATGCCGAAGTTACCGGCAAGGTGGGAGAAACCACGGTTAACTAAGCCTTGGAGTGTAAAACGCGGGAAGCGGTTGAAAAAGCCCATCTGATTCTTGGCGGAAGCGGGAGGCTGATCGACCACAATGACCCTCAGAAATGAGGGTACACTTGTGGTGCGCCAAAATCAATATTCCCTGATGTGGCATTCGCTCGTGAGTGGATATGGAGCGAAATGGAAGAAGAGGAATCTGGTCATGTTCACTGTATATATCGACGACAGCGGAACCGCACCGGATCAGAAGGTAGTTATTGCTGCTGCGATGATTGTTCCCGCCCAACAAATTGTGTCTTTAGATCGTGCGTGGGCTGACTTCGATGCAGGATATGGATTCAAAGGCGATTTTCACTCTTCGGTTTGTGTGGCCCGCAACGCCGATGAGGTGTTCGCGGATTGGAGTGATAGGAAAGTACGGAATGCTCTTCGCCGCGCTCGCGGCATAATGAAGCGCCACGCGGTCAAACTGATTACCATGACCATCAACAAGGACGATTTCTCCGCTGAAGCCCCAGCGGAATGGCTTAAGGTTGGGGGACGTGATCCATTTACTTGGGCGTTTAGATCATTGCTCGATCTACTCAGAACTTGGAATAACGGCCAGCAAAATCCTCTGCCATTTGAGTACATTCTTGATTGGATGGAGCCAAGGGAGCGAGGAGAAATAGAAATGCTAATGGCGCAGTCTGAAAGCGCTCGTCCCGGCGAATATGACGGTCGCTATCAATTCAAAAAGAGAGCAATGGTCCCGGCACTACAATGCTGCGATCTACTAGCGTGGTCAGCATTTTCTGCCTCTCGATACGCCTTTCACGGCACCCCCATGCATCACTTTGCATCCGCATCTTTCGCGGATTTGAAAAAGCATCTTAATCGCACTTGGTATGCCGATCTAGCCCACACGAGGGCGCATCTCAAGAAAGCTATCGGACTCGATCAGGCAGATACTCAAGGGGAAGAGAGACGCCGCGTTTGGTATGCAAACTATATAGCTGCGCAGTCAAAAGGTAAGCCAGTGACAAAGAAGAAGAAATAGGAAGATGTGAACTGATCTAAACTGGAGTTGACATGAAGACGCAACCCCCACCCGAAGTACCAGGCAACACCGAAGCCGAACGCTTCGACAACGCCGTGCGCAAGACGTTCACCGTCTCCAAAGATGAGATGCAGCGCCGCGAGGCCGAATGGCAGCGAATTCAGGCTACAACTAAGACAGCCAAGAAACGCTGATCTATCCTGTCAAATCCCGCCCCCGGCCCGCTTTATCCTTCTACTTTGCGAAGTATATTATTACCCCCATTTGCCCCAATTATTACCGAAAGGTCGCGCAAATTCAATCGAACATTATTAAGGCGGCGAAAGCCGGAATGTTTAAGTCTTGGAATCGGTATTTCTCATGAACCGTCATTTCTCCCCCTCGCAGTTTCCGCTTCAGCTCAAGCTTCGCCAGCGACTATATCCAACATATTTCAATATAAGGAATAATAGCGCGGGAACCGCCGCTCACTTTTCTCGTGCCACTACGAAATCCGGCACCCAGAGCAGGGCGCGCTTGTACTCGGAATCGGGCAGCGGGGCCAGCGCCTGGCGGCTCTGCTCTGCATAGCGGTCGGCGACGGCCATCGCGTATTCCACTGAGCCGTTCTTGGCCAGAATCTTCTGAATCTGCTCTCGGCTTACGTTCTCAAAGCTGCGGTCATCCAGAACTCTTTGAATGGTCTGGCGATCGGCGGCCGTGCCGTGGTCGATGGAGTGGATCACCGAGAGCGTCGCCTTGCCCTCGCGCAGGTCACTGGCCACGGGCTTGCCCAGAACCTCTTCGGTGGCTGTCAGGTCGAGCACATCGTCAACAATCTGGAAAGCCAGTCCGACCGCGCGTCCATAGTTGGCCAGGCTTGTTTCATCGGCCTCCGCGGCCTTGGCCAGCACCGCGCCCAGCCGCATGGAGACTGAGAACAGGCAGGCAGTCTTGCGAAAAATGAGGTCGTAGTATTCGGCTTCGGAAACGGCGCGGCCCAGTTTCTGAATCTGCAGCAGCTCGCCCTCGACCATCTGCTGCGTCAGGCCGATGAGCAGGTCGAGCACGCGCAGACTCTTTTCATCCAGAGCCACCTTGAAGGCCTGCATATAAAGCCAGTCGCCTGCCAGAACGCATTTTTCGTTGCCCCATGTGGTGTTGGCGGAGGGCCTGCCGCGACGGATGTTCGCGCCGTCGATGATGTCGTCGTGGACCAGCGTGGCCGTGTGCACCATCTCCACCACCGCGCCCAGACGGATGGCGCCCTGGCCCGAATATCCTAGCGTGTGCGCGGACAAGAGTAGCAGCGTGGGCCTGATTCGTTTGCCGCCGCCGCCACGAAGGTATTCGGCGATTTCCGTGATGGTGCTTACGCCGGAGGCGGCATCGCGGCCCAGCTCTTGCTCGATTGCCACGAGATCGTCCCGCAGCAGCTCGAAAACTTCTTTTGCCGTCGCTATCGCCAATGTGCTCAAAGCTCTCCGGTTCCCGTGCTTTATCCTACAATGCGGCGGCAACGGCTGGCTCGTTGACCGGGGGAAGGCTGTTCCGCGCGGGCGGTCAATTGGTGCGGTAGTTGGTGAACTGCAAATCCAACCCCAGGTCCTTGCCGCGCAGCAACGCGATGATCCCCTGCAGCTCGTCGCGGTCCTTGCTCGATACTCTGACTGTATCGCCCTGGATGCTGACCTGTGCCTTCTTTTTTGCGTCCTTGACCAGGCGAACAATCTCCTTGGCCTTTTCCGCGGGAATGCCCTGCTG
>Ga0182013_10003483_pt1 | contig 19662 bp, 13 predicted proteins | sample 612S2MmetaG_FD_120487 | JGI IMG/M metagenome (GOLD analysis project Ga0182013, IMG submission 120487) | Permafrost microbial communities from Stordalen Mire, Sweden - 612S2M metaG | ecosystem: Environmental > Terrestrial > Soil > Wetlands > Permafrost | place: Sweden: Stordalen | collected... | reverse complement strand
TTCAAGGGCTGCAGCGCGGAGCTGCTGCTCGACTTCCTGCACCATGTCGAGATGGACACCCTGTTCATGGTGGGGGACATCGTCGATGTCTGGAGCATGAAAAGGAGCATGTACTGGCCCCAGTCCCACAACAATGTCCTGCGCACCATTCTCGGCAAGGCAAAGCGCGGCACCAAGGTCATCTTCGTGCCCGGCAACCACGATGAGGTGTTTCGCGAGTTCGACGGCGCCGTCTTCGGGAATCTCGAGATTCACCGGGAATACATCCACGTGGGCGCGGACGGCCGCCGCATGCTGGTCCTGCACGGCGATGAATTCGACAGCGTCGTCAAATGCAGCCCATGGCTCGCCAAGCTCGGCAGCAATCTGTATGACCTGCTTCTCGCGGTGAATCCGTACATCAATTGGGTGCGCCGGAAGCTGGATCTGCCCCATTGGTCGCTGTCCGCGTACCTCAAGCAGAAGGCGAAGAAGGCGGTTCAATACATCGGCAGCTTCGAGGATGCGGTCGCGCAGGCGGCGCGCAAGCGCGGCGTCGACGCGGTGGTTTGCGGCCACATACATCACGCGGAAATACGCGACATCAACGGCATCCTGTACTGCAACGACGGCGATTGGGTGGAGAGCTGCACGTCCCTGGTCGAGGACATGAACGGTCAGCTGCGCCTGATCGAGTGGCCGAAGATGCGCGAACAAATCGAGGTTCCGCCGATGACCGTGCCGGAGGAGCAGGTGGCATGAAGCACAGGGCCGAAATGTGGAGTCTCCCCTGGCATGAGTTGCAGCGCAGCCTCGCCGCGGGTCTCAACCCCGGCGCGGGCGGCCGGTTCGCCGGCCCGGCGGCGCCCGCCCCGCCGTTTCCCGGCGCCCTCCGCTGCCCGCCGAACCCTACTTGGCTGGGCCGGGCGCGTGCCCGGGCCGCGCTTTGCCCATCCGCCGCAAAATAACTGCCGCAAAACTGTCCGATTATCGTCATCTTCGGCGTGCAGCATCCGGCGTAGTGGCAACGCGAGGAGCAGCACCCCATGGGCAGTCTCGATCTCGATCTGGACGGCAAGATCAATGGTTTGGAACTCGAATGGCGGCTGGCGTACGACGGCTGCATCGCGGCGCGGGCGGAGTATCAGAAGCTTGCGGCACGCGGTTCGGGCGCGGAATTGATCGACATGGCGCGCGAGCGGCTGGAGCGGGCGGAAGCCCTGAAGGCCCGCATCATGGCCAAGATCGAGCGGCTCGAGGACAACCTGTTGGGGGGGCGATAAGCGCATGTCCGCCATTTCCCCGGCCGAAGACAGCGCGGCGACACTGATCGAGCGCCGCTGGTTCGCGGCGGCGCGTGCGGCGGAGCAAATCCGCGCCGAGTGCGATGCGCTGGCCCGCGTTCGAGAGATGGCGGAGGAGGCCTGGCGAAGAGCGCGATCGAAGCTGTCGCATCTGGAAGCCATGTGCGAGGCCTTGGGTGAGGAATTGGCCGCCATCGAGGAGCGGCCTGCGGGCGGCCTGCGACCTCGCGCCCTGCAAAGTTCGGCGGCCTGAGGGACGACCGGCCGCGCACTCTGGTTGGGCGGAACATCTCGCCCCCTGCGTATGATCCCCGCCCCGAGGAACGCGAGAGTGAAGCCTGGTAGAAACGAACCCTGCGCCTGCGGCAGCGGGAAGAAATACAAGAAATGTTGCGGTCAGGGCGCGCCGGCGCAGCCTGCCGCAGGGTCGCCTCCCGACCGCGCAGGGCCGCCGCCGCCGGAGCGCGCCGGGCTGTCGGACCGTGGGCGCCAAGGGCTCTTGCCGGCGGAATTGACCCGGCTGGCCGCTCTCGTCGATGCCGGGCGCCATATGCAGCTGGAGGGGAGGGTACGCGAACTTCTGGCCACGGTCCCGAACTCGGGGCTACTGTGGAAGCTGCTGGGATTGGCGCAATGGGCGCAGGGCAAGGATGCTCTGGCTTCGCTGCAACGAGCGAGCGAGCTGATGCCGGACGACGCCGAAGCGCACGGCAATCTGGGCAACGCGTTTCGGGGCGCCGGACAACTCGAGAAGGCGGTCGCCAGCCATCGTCGAGCCATCTCGCGGAAGCCCGGCTACGCCGAGTCGCATAACAACCTGGGCAGCGCCCTGCTGGATCTCGGACGCACCGATGAGGCGATTGCAAGCTTCCGCCGGGCGCTGACGATCGAACCCGATTTCGCCCTGGCGCATGCCAACCTCGGAAATGCCCTCACCCTCGAGAATCACCCCGACGAGGCCGAAGCCAGCTGCCGGCGGGCGCTCGAGCTCGATCCGCGCCTCGCCGCGGCCGTGGTGCAACTCGCCGAAATTGCCGCCGCCCGCGGCTGCTTCGATGAGGCCGAGGAGTGGCTTAAGGGAGCCATTGCGATCGAGCCGGATATGCCGGAAGCCTGGGCCGGCCTGGCGCGGTTGCGCAAAATGAAGGTCACGGACGCCGATTGGCTCACGCAGGCGCAACGGATCGCGGGACAGCGGCTGCCGCCGCGCCGCGAGGTGCCCCTGCGCTATGCGCTCGGCAAGTATTTCGATGACGTGGGCGAGTATACCCTCGCGTTCGAGAACTATCGGCGCGCCAACGAGCTGTCGAACCGGGCGAGGCCCGAACACGGGCTCGCGCAGCTGTCTCACGGCGTCGATCGCATCATCCACACCCACACCCGGGAATGGCTTAACCGATCCTCGGCCGACTCGAACCCGAGCGCGCGTCCGGTGTTCATCGTCGGAATGCCCCGATCGGGCACCACGCTGGCGGAGCAGATCCTCGCCTCGCACGCGGACGTCTACGGCGCGGGTGAGCTGGATTTCTGGAGCAAGGCCGCGGCGGCCTATGGCAACGAACGCAGCGAGAGCGCTGAGCCGGGCGAGATCGGCAAGCTGGCTAAACGCTACCTGGCGCTGCTTTCGGGGCTGTCCAGCGACTCGCTGAGGGTCGTCGACAAGATGCCCGGGAATTTCATGTATCTGGGGTTGATTCGCGCGGCGCTGCCCGGCGCTCACATCATCCACATGCAGCGCGACCCCATCGATACCTGCCTGTCCATCTATTTCCATGATTTCGGAGGGGCGCATCCCTATGCCGGCGACCTGAACGATCTCGCCGCCTATTACGCGGAGTACGCGCGCCTCATGGACCACTGGCGCGCAACTCTGCCCAGCGGCGCCCTGTTGGACCTGCCCTACGAAGAACTGGTCAAGGATCCGGAATCGTGGAGCCGCAGAATGGTGGAGTTCATCGGGCTGCCCTGGGACCCCAATTGCATGGAGTTTCACCGCACCCGCCGTACGGTAAACACCCACAGCAAATGGCAGGCGCGCCAGAAGGTTTCCACTTCGTCGGTCGGCCGCTGGCGCAACTACGAGCGGTTCTTGGGACCGCTGCTGCCGCTGGCGGGCGCCTCCCGTGGTTGATTGGGAGCCGCCGGCCCGTGAACTGGTCCAGCCGGGACCGGCGCTGGAGGCGGCGCACTTCGTGATCGGTGCGATGATGACGGAAAGCCACGCGGGATTCGGCGCGCGCCTGTCGGCCTCATGCCGCGCCCATTCGCTGCCGCTCGCTCTCTACGAGGTGCCCACCGTGCACCGCTCCATCAGCGTCAAGGGGTCGGAGGATCTGCGGTACACGAAGGCCAGGTTCATCCGCTTCCTGCTCGATCGATTCGAGCGCCCCGTCCTGTATCTCGATGTCGACTGCGTGGTCGCGCAGCGTCCGGCGCTAGTGGATGATCTAATCGCCGCGCAGGTGGATTTCGCGATCTTCAACTGGCTCGCCGAAGATCACACGGAGGCCTACGTGCGAACCGACGTGACCTTCCCGGATGGGTCGATCTCGAGGGACCGCTTCTATCGATTCTCGCACAGCATCGATTCGAAGAGCGAGACGCAGCTCTTGTGCAGCGGCGCGGTCCAGTGGTGGAACCGTACGGCTCCCGCCCGGCAGTTGCTCGACCTATGGCAGGGCGTGATCGAGCGGTCGCCCCGCAGCGCCGACGACAAGAGCCTGGACTATGCGCACAACAATTTTCCCGCCGGGGCGCCGCTGCGGGCGGCCTGGCTTCCCAAGTGCTACGCGCGCTATGGGTGGTGGATCTACGAGCAGCCCGTCATCGATCACCCGGAGATCCCGGCGCCCGCAAGCGGCTTCGTTCCGCTCGATGAGCTGGATGGGAAGCGGCGGATCTACACCCAGGCGCTGCGGCAGGACGAGGTCGCGTACGTGTTCCCCAAGGATTGCCTGATCGACACTCGAACCCGCACACTGCTTCGCCAGAGCAGCCAGGGATGGCGACCCGTGGGCCCATTCTCGACACCCCTATGGCTCTGATCTTGCTGAACGGCGTGTGCCCGGCGCCCGGAGCCGTCGGCCGATGAGCAACGACTCTCCGGACGAGCTGTTTCGGGAGGCGCTCGCGCTGCATCGAGAGTCGCGCCACGCGGAAGCGCGGACCGCCTATGAGCGGGTGCTGCAATGCCAGCCCCGGCATGTTCCGGCGCTCACCTTCCTCAGCATCATTGCCCTCGAATCGGACGATCCCGAGCGTGCGATAGAGCTCACGGCCGCGGCGCTCGGGATGGATCCCTCGAACGCCGCCGCCCATCTCCTGCAGGGCCATGCGTTTCGGCGGCTCGAGCGGCGGCCCGAGGCGCTCGCGAGCTATCAGCGCGCCATCGCCTCGAAGCCGGATCTCGCGGACGCGCACTTCCACCTGGGCAACGTGCAAAGCGACCTCGGGCGCCACGCGGATGCCGTCGACAGCTACGGCCGGGCGCTCTCGATCGCCCCCGGCGCCGCGGAAATACACAATAATCGGGGCAATTCGCTGCGCAGCCTCGGGCGCTTCGCCGAGGCGGCCGAGAGTTATGCACAAGCCATCGCCGCCGTGCCTCGGATGGCGGAACCGCGGTTCAACACGGGGCTGGCGCTGTACGAACTGGGGCGCTTCGAGGCGGCGCTCGCGAGCTTCGACGAGGCCATCGCGATCCGTCCGGGATATGCCGAAGCGCACTTCAGCCGGGGCAACGCGCTCAAGCGGCTCGATCGGCTGCAGGCGGCGCTCGAGAGCTACGACCGGGCCATTGAGCTCGAGCCCCGCTACGCCGAGGCCTACTCCAATCGCGGCAACGTGCAGAGCGAACTGCAGAGATCCGTCGATGCACTGGCGAGCTATGATGCCGCCATCGCGATTGCGCCGGGCCACGCCGACGCCCACTGCAACCGCGGCAACCTGCTCGGCGACCTGATGCGATTCGACGAGGCTCTCAGGAGCTTCGATCGGGCCATTGCCGCCAACCCTGAGTATGCGCAGGCGTATTTCAGCCGATCGCTGGTGAGGCTCCTCCTGGGAGACTGGAACAACGGCTGGCGGGATTTCGAGTGGCGTTGGAGGAACGAGCACTGCGCCTCCAGCCGCGAGAGGCGCAGCTTCTCGCGCCCGCCGTGGCTCGGCGCGCAGCCCATCCACGGCAAGACCGTCCTTCTGCACAGCGAACAGGGACTGGGCGATACCTTGCAGTTCTGCCGCTATGCGGCTCAGGTCGCGAGCCGCGGTGCCCGGGTGGTCCTGGAAGCGCCGCGCGCGCTCACCCATCTGCTGGGCAGCTTGCCGGGGGTCGCGCAGGTCGTGACGCGGGGCGAACCGCTGCCGCCGTTCGATTACCATTGCCCGCTGCTCAGCCTGCCGCTGGCGTTCGGCACGACACCGGACACCATACCGGCGTCGATCCCCTACCTGCGCAGCGGCGCGGCCCGCTCGCAGTACTGGAAGGTCAAGCTCGGGGAGCGAAGCAGGCCGCGGGTGGGGCTGGTGTGGTCGGGGGGATTTCGGCCCGATCAACCGGAGCTCTGGGCGGTCAACAACCGGAGGAACATTCCGTTGAGGATGATCGCAGCCCTGAATCTTCCCGGCCTCGATTTCTACAGCCTGCAGAAAGGCGAGGCGGCGGAATCGGAACTCGCGCAGTTGAAAGCCGGCGGCTGGGACGGACCCGAACTGGTCGACCATACCGGCGAATTGCACGACTTCGAAGACACCGCGGCGCTGATCGAGCAACTGGACCTCGTGATCTCGGTCGATACCTCGACGGCGCATCTGGCGGGAGCCCTGGGCAAGCCGGTGTGGATCCTGAACCGCTTCGACACCTGCTGGCGGTGGTTTCTCGACCGCACCGACAGTCCCTGGTACCCGACCGCTCGGATCTACCGGCAGGACCGGGCCAACGACTGGGAGGGCGTGATATGCCGCGTCCGCCTCGACCTGGAGCGCATCGCCGCTTCGGGTTCGGTCTGAGCGCCGTGCCGCGCCGAAACCCGCCATGGTGAGCTCGCGGACCTAAGCCTATGAAACCGGGGCGAAACGACCGGTGCCCTTGCGGCAGCGGGAAGAAATACAAGAATTGCTGCGCGCTCGAGCGCGATTCACGGCCCGCGGTGGTGCCGGCCGAGGCGGCCGAGCTCACGGCCATGGCCAGAGCGGGCCGCTACGGCGATATGGAGGCAAAGGCCCTCGAGATCACCGCATCGCATCCATCGTCCGGTCTCGCGTGGAAGGCGTTGAGCGTTGCCCTGCAGATGCAGGGCAAGGAGGCCTTGCCTGCCCTGCAACGGGCGGCGCACCTGCTGCCGGGCGATGTCGAAGCGCAGAGCAATCTCGGTGCGGCGCTGCGACGCTCGGGAAGGCTCGATGAGGCAGTGGCCTGCCTGCGCCGCGCCTTGCAGCTGCGGCCGGACATTTCGGAAGTGTGGAACAATCTGGGAAATGCCGAGAGGGATCTCGGACGCCCGGCCGCCGCCCTCGAGGCATTCGGCCACGCCCTGCGCTTGAAACCCGATCTCGCCAAGGCGCACAACAATCAGGGCAATGCGCTGCTGGATCTCGGAAGACTCGACGAGGCGGTCGCGAGCTATCGGCGCGCGCTCGAGATCGATGCGGTCTACGCGGAGGCTCACGGCAATCTGGGAAGCGTGCTGCGGCTGCAGGGCCGGGCGGACGAGGCGGAATCCTGTTGCCGCGAGGCGCTCGCGATCGCCCCGGATGATCCCGCAGCCATCATCCTGCTCGCCCATCTGAGTTCGGACCGGGGAGAGTTCGCGCAGGCGCGGACGCTGTTCGAGCGGGCCATGGCCGTCGACCCGAATTGCGCGGAAGGCTGGGCCGGCCTTGCGGGCCTCCGCCGGATGACGCGCGATGACGCGGGATGGCTCGCCGGCGTCCTGCGACTTGCGGAGCATGCGCTGCCGCGGGATGCCGTGCACCTTCGCTTCGCCGTCGGCAAGTACTTCGACGACGTGGGGGACTACGATGAGGCGTTCCTGAATTACCGGCGCGCGAACGAGCTGGCGAAGACGCTCCACCCCGCGCACGACCGCGCGCGCCTGACGGCGGGCGTGGACCAATTGATCGAATCCTACACCGCCGAGTGGCTGAGCCGCGCGCCAGTCGCCTCGACCGGCTCCGAGCGCCCCGTGTTCGTGGTGGGAATGCCGAGGTCCGGCACGACGCTGGCCGAGCAAATCCTCGCTGCGCACCCGCAGGTGCATGGAGCGGGGGAATTGCCTTACTGGAACACCGCGGCCGGGCGGCACGCGGCATCGGTCCGCATGGCCGCCGGGGCGGGCCCGGGATCCGAGGCCAGCTCCGGCGTCGGATCCGTGGCCGAGTCGGACGCCGTCAGCGGAGACGCCTCGGGTGCCGCCGGTTTGTCGCGGCTCGCCGGCGATTACCTGGCGCGGCTGCGCGAGCTGTCGCCTGGGGCGCTGCGAGTCGTCGACAAGATGCCCGCCAATTTCCTGTACCTGGGATTGATTCACGCGGCATTGCCGAACGCCCGCATCGTTCATCTGCGCCGCAATCCGGTCGACACCTGCCTGTCCATTTATTTTCAGAACTTCGGGGCGGTACATTCCTATGCGAACGACCTGGAAGATCTCGCGCACCATTACCGCGAATACCGGCGGCTCATGGATCACTGGCGGCACACCTTGCCCGCGGGAGCGATTCTGGAGGTGCCCTACGAGGAACTCGTCCAGAGCCCCGAGGCCTGGAGCCGCCGCATGATCGAATTCGTCGGCCTGCCGTGGGATGCGCGCTGCCTCGATTTCGGCCGAACGGCGCGCGTCGTCAGCACCTTCAGCAAGTGGCAGGCCCGGCAGCCGATCCACCGGGCGTCCGTCGAGCGCTGGCGTCATTACGAGAGGTACGTGGGGCCGCTGCGATCCCTGCTGGATCCGGCCGCGCCCGCGTGAGGCTCCAGGGCCCGAGCGGCGCGCGGCCCAGGGCCTCAACCGCCTGCGCGATCAGGACCGCGCGGCCTTTCGGGCGGCGATGTTGAGGCTGATCGGCGTGCCCCGCATCGCGAGGTTGCTCGCGTCGTCGAACAGATCGAACCGGGCGACCCTCCGGGCGTCGACGAATCCCGCCGCTCCCAGAAATCCCCGGAGGAACTCCTCGTTCAACCCGACGAGATGATAGTCGAAGCGGTCGACATGGCCGCCGAACATCATCCGCATCACGGTGAATCGTTCGTGCAGGGTCAGCGAAGGCTCGAGGAACAGGCTCGCGAGCACAGTGAGGTCGGGGACGCTGACCGACAGGGTGCCGCCCGGCATCAGGACGCGGCGCCACCCCGTCAGGGTGGTCACGAGCTCGTCCTTGTAGTCGAGATGCTCGACGACGTGGGAGGCATAGATCTCTTCGAAGGTGTCGTCGCCGAAGCGCTTAAGGTCCCGGGCGTCGGCCACGTGATCGACGTGCGGGCCGGCATTCGCGTCGAGGACCTCCCAGCCCGCCGCCCTGACCTGACCCCCGATGTGCAGTTTCCGCCCCATGAAGAAACAAAGGCTCCCGTAGGCTAAGATTGCCCGAGCACCCGCTCATCCTAGTATGACCCGGTGCGATATCATCCGCACGCTCCGAGCCCGAGGCCGCCACCTTAAGGTTTTCTGTGTCGGATCCACAATTGAACCTGCAGCGTGCACGTGCGCTCTATGAGTCCGGCGCGCTGCCGCAGGCGCAGGCCCTGTATGCCGAGGTCTTGAAGTCCGAACCCCGGCATTACGAGTGCCTGCACATGCTGGGCGTGATCGCCGCGCGCGCCGGAGACCCTGCGGGCGCCGTCGAGTTGATCAGCCGCGCCATCGGCGTGGAGCCCAAGAGGGCCGCCGCGTACTGTAACCGGGGCCTGGCCTTCGAAAGGCAGGAAAGGCCGGAGGCGGCGCTCGCTGATTACGATGCCGCCATCGGGCTCGACCCCAGCTTCTGGGGCGGCTATTTCAACCGCGCCAAACTGCAACGCCGGCTGCGCCGCTTCGAGGCGGCGCTCGTCGACTATGATGCTGCGATCGCCATCCAATCAGCTCGCGCCGAGGCCTTCGCCGGCCGCGCCGACGTCTTGTTCGTGCTCGAGCGATGGGAGGAGGCGCTGGCGAGTTATCAGCGGGCGATCGAGCTCGAACCGCGCGACGCCGACGCCCATTGCAATCGCGGGGCCGCGCTGGTGAAGCTCGGCCGGATGGACGCGGCCCTGGCCGGCTTCGATGCGGCGATTGCGATCGACGCCGCGCATCTGGAGGCGCACTATAATCGCGGAAAGCTGCTGCAGGACCTGCAGCGTCGGGAGGCGGCGCTCGCCGGCTACGATTGTGCCATCGAGATCGATCCCGGCTACGCCCCGGCGCATCTGAACCGCGGCATAGTGCTCGAGGATCTGGGGCGCTGGCAGGAGGCGCTCGCGGCCTTCGACCGGGCAATCGCGCTCGATGCCGGGCTCGCCGAGGCTCACCTCAACCGGGCCGATGTACTGGAGATGTTCAAGCGGCCGCAGGCCGCCCTCGAGAGCTACGACCGTGCGATGTCCATCAAGCCGCAGATGGAGTTCCTTCGCGGGCAGCGCCGGCACACCAAGATGCAGCTCTGCGATTGGGACGGCTTCGAAGCCGACCTGGCGGTGCTTTGCGCGGGCATCGAACGAGGCGAGGCGGTATGCGCGCCGTTTGCCTTCCTGGCATTGTCGGGGTCCGCAGCGCTGCACCGGCGTGCCGCCGAGATTTGGGCTCGCGAGCGGGGACTGCTGCGCCAGGCGCCGCGTGCACCCTTCACCTGGGACCGCCACGAGAGGATCCGGGTTGGCTATTTCTCCGCGGATTTTCGCAGCCATCCGGTATCGCGCCTCACCGCCGAACTATTCGAGACTCACGATCGCCAGCGCTTCGATGTGACCGCCTTTGCCTGGGGTCCGGATACGCCGGACGCGATGCGCACGCGCCTGCGGGCGGCCTTCGATCGATTCATCGACGTCGACCGGTTGTCCGATGAGGAGATCGCGCAGCTCGCACAGCAGATGGAACTCGACATTGCCGTGGATCTCGGAGGGTATACGCGCGGCTCCCGGCCGGGGATCTTCGCGGCGTGCGCCGCGCCCATTCAAGTGGGCTTTCTCGGGTATCCCGGTACGCTGGGCGCGCCGTTCATGGACTATCTTGTTGCGGATCGCACCCTCGTCCCGCCCGATCAGCGGGGGCATTACTCGGAGAAGATTCTCCACCTTCCGAGCTACCAGCCCAACGATGCGACGCGGCGCATCGCCGGCGGATCGCTCGATCGCGAATCGCACGGTCTGCCCGCGGCGGCCTTCGTGTACTGCTGCTTCAATGGCAGCTACAAGATCACGCCGGGGGCCTTCGATGCCTGGATGCGGATACTGAAGAGCGTTCCGGGCAGCGTCCTGTGGTTGCGCAGTGCGGGTGATCACACCAACGACAATCTGCGGCGCGAGGCTCGGGCTCGGGGTATTGCGCCGGAACGGCTGATTTTCGCGCCGCGGCTCGAGGCCATGGAGGACCACCTGGCGCGGCATCGCCTCGCGGACCTGTTCCTGGATACCTGGCCTTTCGGTGCGCACACGACGGCGGCAGATGCGCTGTGGGCGGGACTCCCCGTTCTCACCTGCGCGGGCGAGGGCTTCGCGAGCCGGGTGGGAGCGAGCCTGCTCTCATCCATCGGCTTGTCCGCACTCATCGCGGCGAGCGTCGGGGACTACGTGCGGCTCGCCCAGGCTCTCGCCGCGGATCGGCCGCGCCTGGCCGAGCTCGCGCGGCGGCTGGCTGAACGCCGGCGGGACTCGCCGCTGTTCGACACCCGCTCGTTCGCTAAACATCTCGAATCCGGCTATTTCGCAATTCATCAGCGGCATCGCGCGGGGCTTCCGCCCGAGGATCTCGAAGTCGGGCCGCCGCCCGATGCAGATGCCGGGCGCAACCCGGCGGGCGGTCAGGACTTCCATTTCGAAAGATAACGTTCATATCCGGCGCGCCATGCGGGCGTGCCGAAGGTGCCGTCGCTCTCGTGCATGACGCTGATACCCCAGGTGCCCATGCGAAGTCCGCGCTGCTCGGCGGTCCGGCAGAAGTCGAGATCATAAAGATGGAAGTCGAAGGCCTCGTCGAACCAGACATTCTTGGAGATCAAGGTGTCGCTGCGCGCGGCGAGCATCACGCCATCGAGGAGCTTGACCTCGTGCCCCGGAGGGCCGTACGCGCTGATGTAATCCGCGGGCCAGGCCTTGCCGTGCGCAATCACGCCGCTCAAATTGTCGCGCTCATCGCGCGTGAATCGGTCGTCCAGGAATCGCCACGCCGGTTGACGGTCCACTCGGCGGCGGTTGCCCGCGAGGCCGATGATGTCGAATTTGGCCAGCCCGTTGAAGAGACGGGTCGGCCAGTAGAAGTCGAGCAGGTGTACGTCGTCGTGGACGAACACGAGGATGGCGGGATCCGCGGCCGATTCCCGGATCGCGGTGTTGTACGCGAGCGGCAATCCCGCCGAATTGCCGGGGAACAGGCGCAGTTCGAATAAGGGGGCGTACAGCCTGAGCGAACGGCCCAGGGCGCTTCGGGCCGCGAAACCCTCCGTCGTCTCGCGGGTCGCGCACACCACCCTGACCTTGAAGTCCATGGAGTTCTCCTGAGCTCTCATCGAATTGCAACTTGCGATTGCTACAGTCGCTTGCCTTCGTAGCACAGTTGTCTGACCATTTTGACGGAATCCGCCATGCAATTCTCGATTCGCTGGCCGGCCGCGGCCGCATGGCTGGTACTGGCCTCCTGCGGGGGCGGCGGTTCATCCTCCGCCGATCCTCCGCCGACCGCGTCCCTCGGCGCGGCGCAGAGCCTCATCCAGGGCGGAGCGGCCACCACATTGACGTGGAGTTCAGCGAACTCGACCGCCTGCACGGCCTCCGGGGGCTGGACCGGCGCCCGACCCACGAGCGGCTCGCAGAGCACCGGCGCTCTTGCGGCCAATACGACTTATTCGCTGACTTGCACCGGGCCGGGCGGTTCGAGCGCGGCCGCGAGCGTGACCGTGGAGGTCATGCCGGTCGCGACGCTCACGGCGAGTCCACTGGCTGTGGCCAGGGGCGCGAGCGCGCAACTCAAGTGGACTTCATCCGGCGCCGCATCGTGCACGGCGGGCGGGGGCTGGAGCGGCATCCGTCCCACCAGCGGCACCCAAAGCACGGGCGCCCTAACCTCGAGCACACTGTATTCCCTGGCCTGCACTGGACCGACCGGGACGAGCGCCGCGTCGAGCGTGACGGTTAATGTGGCCCCGACGGCAACGCTGACGGCGGCCCCGAGGATCGTTTCGGCCGGCGGTGCCGCCGTGTTGACCTGGAGTTCCTCGAACGCCACCGCGTGCACCGCCTACGGCGCCTGGAGCGGCGCCAAAGCCGCCAGCGGTTCCGCAAGCACGGGACCGCTCACGGCGGGCACCACGTTCTCCCTGGCCTGCTCCGGTGCGGGAGGCATCAGCAGCCTGGCGAGCGTATCCATCGGCATTGGGCAGGTGACCGTCTCCCCCGCGGTTGCCGCCATCACGCAGGCACAAACACAGCAGTACACCGCGACGGTGTCGGGCGGCGGTGCGGTCACCTGGACGGTCGACGGAGTCGCCGGCGGCAACGCCACCGTGGGAACCATCGGTCCCTCGGGGCTCTATGCTCCGGGAACCGCGCCGGGCGCACACACGCTGGTCGCGACCAGCGTTGCCTACCCCTCGGTCGCCGGCTCCGCGGTAGCCGCGGTCACCACTCTGCCGGGTGTGTACACCTATCGCGACGACGCGGCACGCGACGGAGTGAATTCCCTGGAATACGCGCTGACGCCCGGCACCGTCACCACGGCGAGCTTCGGCAAGCTCTTTTCCTGCGCCGTCGACGGCGCCGTCTACGGCCAGCCGCTGTGGGTGGCTAATCTCGCCATCAACGGGACGAAGCACAATGTGGTTCTCGTGGCCACGGAGCACGACAGCCTCTTTGCCTTCGACGCGGATGCGAATCCCTGCGTGCAGCTCTGGTCGGCCAGTCTCATCGACGCCGCCCACGGCGGTGCGGCCGGCGAGACCCCCGTGCCCTCGGGGGTTCCCGGCTACCTCGTGGGCCTTGGCGAAGGCGACATCACGCCCGAGGTCGGCGTGACAGGGACGCCGGTCATCGATCCGGGGAGCGGCATCCTGTACGTGGTCGCGAAGTCGGTCAACGCGGCTCATACCGCCTTCTATCAGCGTCTGCACGCCATCGACCTTGCATCCGGCAACGACAAGTCCGGCTCACCCGTGGTCGTATCGGGCACCTATCCCGGCATCGGCGACGGCGGCACCGTGGACACCTTCAATCCCCAGACGCAGAACCAGCGGCCGGGTCTTGCCCTCGTCAATGGGGTTGTCTACATCGCCTGGTCGGCGCACGAGGACGCGCCGCCGTGGTACGGATGGGTGATGGGCTATGCCTACAACGGGACCTCCTTTTCGCAGGCCGCGGTGTTCAACGCGGCGCCGAACGGCAGCGGCGCCGGTGTCTGGATGGGCGGCGGCGCTCCCGCCGCCGATTCGAACGGCAATCTATACGCGGTCACGGGCAACGGCACCTTCGATGCCGCGAACGGCGGCTTGCCGGACAACGACTTCGGCGAATCGTTGCTTCAGCTGTCCGGCGCCTTGGCCGTCGATCAGTACTTCACGCCCTCGGATGCGGCGACGGACAACGGAGGCGATCTCGACTTCGGCGCCGGGGGCGCCGCCGTGCTGGCCGATCTGCCCGCCGGGAGTCCGGTGCCTCACCTCATCATGTGCGGCGGCAAGGATCAAACCCTGTACGTCTTGAATCGCGATGCCCTGGGCGGATTCGGCGATGGCTTCGCGGTGCAGAAAATTCCCTTCGGCTACCGGATCTACGCAACTGGGGCGTACTGGAACTCCAATTTCTACCTCGCGGGGGTGAAGGGCCCGCTGACCGCCTACGCGCTCAATTCATCGGTGCCGCAGCTTAACGTCACAGCCTCCTCGGCGCATGTGTACGGCTTTCCCGGCAGTTCGCCGTCGGTGTCGGCCTCGGGGACCCAGAACGGCATCGTTTGGACACTCGACAACAGCCAGTACTGCACGTCCAACGCGCCCGGCTGCGGGCCGGCGGTGCTGTATGCACACGATGCCGCCAACGTCGGAACCCTGATCTGGGACAGCGCCGAGGTGGCCGCCGACGCTGCGGGCAATGCGGTCAAGTTCGCGGTGCCGACCATCGCCAACGGCAAGGTCTACGTGGGGACGCGCGGCAACAATACCGGCGGGGTCTATGGGTCCAGCACCATCTCCGGCGAACTGGATGTGTACGGGCTAAGGTCCAACTAACCCCCCGGCACGAGCAGATGATCGGGCGGCAGGTTCGCGCGCCGCCGCTCGTGCATCATCGTGTAGGCCAGCTCCAGGCGTTTCGCGTAGAGACGCGTGTTGAACAGCGGCCCATCGAGCCGACGTTCGGCCAGCCTCCGCTTGACGCCTCCCAACCGTACAGGGTCGCAGGCCAGTACCACGGCGAGGTCCTCGTACTCCTGCGGCGTCGCGGCGATCAGTTCGGGAAGGCCGATGGCGGCGTTGAGGCTTGCCGCCACGCGCGATGCGAAGCTCTCTCCGGGGCAGGTGAGTACGGGCAGGCCCGCCCAGAGCGCATCGCTCGCCGTGGTATGCGCGTTGCACGGCCAGGTATCGATGAATAGATCGGCCGCCCGATGCCGCGCCAGATGGTCGGGCAGATCCATGAGCCGGGCGAAGACCAAGCGTTCGGGGTCCAGGCCCCGCGAAGCCGCCTCGCGCCGCAGATGCCGGACGACCGCCTCGTTGTCCTCGAAGAGCCAGAGCACGCTGCCCGGCACTCGGCTGAGGATCCGCACCCAGGAGCCGAAGGTCTCGGGCGTGATCTTGAATGGGTTGTTGAAGCAGCAGAACACGAAACCGCTCGCCGGCAGCCCGAGCTCCGTTCGCCTGAACACCCGGTCCGAAATGACGCGCTTATCGTCGTTGATCTGATAGCTATCCGGCAGGTAGACGATCTTCTCGGTGTAATGGCGGCGGCTCGCCTCGGGAATGAGCGTGTGATCCGCGATGAGGTAGTCCATGTAGTTCGCGCCCATCGTGCCCGGATAGCCCAGGAAATTGACCTGCACCGGCGCGGCGCGAAGCGCGAAAATCCCTGCCCGGTGGTCCTGTGTGAAGCCTTTCAGATCCACGGCGATGTCGAGCTCACGCTGCCGGGCCAGGCACGCCACGTCGAGGTCCGATTGGCGGCGCACCTCGATGAACTCGTCGCACGCGCCGCGCAGCCGCGACCGCATGGCGCCCTGCGAGTCCGGTCCGAAGGAGAAGGCGAACAGCTCAAAGCGGGACCGGTCGTGCGATTCCAGCAGCCCCGCGATCAGGTAGGCGGTGGCGTGATCGTGGAAGTCCGCCGAGAAGTAGCCGATGCGGATCCTGTCGCGTGCCGACAGCGCGCAGGCCGCCGGCAACGATGCACCCGGCGGACACCTATCGCGCACCCAGAGCTGCGCGGCGCGTTGCTGAAGCTCGGCCGATCCCGACAGGATCAGCAGGGGAAAGGGCGGCGAAGCCGGCTCGCCGCGCCCGATCTTTGCCTCGAGCAGGGCGAGGTCCGCGTCCAGCCCCTCCCAGTCGCAGAGCTGCATCCGGGTAAACCGCCGAAGAGCCGGCAGGTACTCGAGATCGGGATCGATCGCATGGGCCCGATCGTAACTGGCGAGCGCCGCTTCGAACTGCTTCATCTCCCGGAGGAGATTGCCGCGATTGAGGCAGGCCTTGGCGTAATTGGGTTTGAGCGCCATGGCGCGCTCGTAGCTCTCGAGCGCCGCTTCGCGTTGCCTGAGCGCGTGCAGGACATCTCCCCGGTTGAGGTACGCCTCGGGATAGAGGGGCCGGGCCGCGAGAGCTCGATCGTAGCACTCGAGCGCCGCCTCCCACTGCGTGTGCTCGCGCAAGATGTTGCCGCGATTGAAGTGAGCCTCGGCGAACGCCGGTTTTGCGGCGACGGCCCGCGCGTAGCTCTCGAGCGCGGCGTGAAATTGCCCGAGGTCGCCCTGGACCACGCCGAGGTTGAAATGCGCCTCGGCAAAGTCCCCTTTGAGCGCCACGGCCCGGCGGTAGCTCGCGATTGCATCGTCCGGCCGTGCGAGCTCCTTGAGCGCGTTGCCCCGATTGAAGTGAGCCAGCGCATACCGGCCGTCCATCGCGAGCGCCCGGTCGTAGCTCTCGAGCGCGGCCTCGTACCGTTTGAGCGCGTGAAGAGCGAGACCGCGGTTGTTGAACGCGGCCGCATTCTTGGGGTCGCAGGCGATGGCTTTGTCGAACAATCGCAGCCCCTTCTCCGGCTCGCCGGTCTGGCCCGCAATGACTCCGAGCCGCAGCAGCGCCTCGATTTGCCGGGGCTGGACCTTGAGAATCTCCTCGTAGATGCGCGCCGCGTGCTTAAGTTCGCCCAGCTTCAGGTGCGCGAGCGCCTGTTGCAAGCTCGCTGCCAGGCGGCCGCCGGCCGCGCCTGTGGCTTCCTTGGCCATGGAATCAGGGGGCTGCGGATTCGAGCAATAGGCGGCCGAGCGCGTTCACCGCGTCCCTGTCCGAGAACAGGGCGGCGGCATTGCGCCTCAGGGTCTCGCGAACCCGGGCGCGACGGTCGCCATCCTCGGCGAGATCGACGGCCAGGTCGATGTACCGGTCGACGTCGGCCGCTACGAGTTCCGCCAACCCCAAGCGCCGCAAGATCCCGCTTCCCAGGCGGCCCCGCATGAATTGGCCTTCATGGGTCACGCAAGGCAGCTGGCACTCGACGGCTTGCATCAGGGTGTTGAATCCGGAGAAGCCGATGGTATCGAGATAGACGTCGGCCTGTCGCAGCAACCCGAAAAACGCCGCCCGCGGCTGCCAGGGGATCGTCAGCAGGCGGCCGGCGGGATCGACGCCGGCGGCGCGAAAGGCCGCCGCGATCCGCTCCTCCAGCTTGCGGCTGAGCGGCGCTGCCTCGTGCTGGAAGAATACGAAGGCGCCTCGTCCGAGGCGCCGCGCGATCTCCACAAGGACGCGGTCATGCTGCGGCCGGTACTTGAACGGCACCCCGGGACAGATGAATACCGGGCCGTCCGCCGATATCCCCAAGGCGCGAAGGTCGACGTCCGCCGGCGTGACCCCATGGGGCTCGCAGTGAACGCCGAGATGCGGCAGGCGCACCAGCGGTTCCGTGTAGTGATCCTGCGCCTGCGGCGGCTCGAACAACTCCGCGGACAGGTAGCCATCGATGGTGGGCAGGCCGCTGGTTTCCGGATGGCCCCAGGCGGCGAACTGCCGCGGCGCGAGTCGCATGGCCGCCAGCGCCAGGGCGGTCTCATTCATCCCGAGCTCGGGATAGATCACCGCGTCCAGGCCGCGATCCAGAATGGCGCGCGCCCACTCGGCGGTTGATCTGGGGCCGGACTCATAGAAATCCACCGATACCCGCGCCTGGCGCGTCGCCTCGTCCTGCTTCGCACCCAGGCTGAACAGAGACAGCTCGAACCGGTCCTTGTCCAGGCGCTCGAGCCATCCCCGCAGGATCGCATGGAACACCGAGTGATCGTGCACGTGGGCGGAGACGAAACCCAGCTTGAAGCGACCCGATCGCAGCGAACTGGCCGGCGCCGCGAGCGGGGCGCGCGGCGGCTGCCCGAGGCCGAATTTGAGATTCGCGAGGCGGGCCGCGCCGGCACCGCGGTAGCGCTCGAGCAGTGCGCGATTCGATTCTTCCTCGTAGGCGAGATAGAAGAACTGCTGCTGCGCCACGGCGAGGGCATCCTGGACGCCGAGCGGGCGCGACGCCAGCCAGGCCTCGAAGGCCAGGAGCTCGTCCTCGAAGTCGCGGCGCGCCGCGCGCGCTTGTGGCTCGGACATCGGCACCGATGGAATCCGGCGCGCCAGCAAGCGCGTCCGCGCCGGGATGTCGTCGGGATCGAGCTCCACTGCCCGTCGATAGGACCGCACGGCGCCCTCGTCATCACCGATCTCATGCAGGATCTTGCCCCGATTGCACCACGCCTCCATATACCCGGGATCGAGTGCCAGGGCTCGCCCGAGGGACTGCAGCGCTTCGGCGCTTCGGCCCAGGCGGTGCAGTGAGCCGGCCGCGATGTTGTGGGCGGCGGCCGTGTTCTCATCCGCCTGCAAGGCCAGAGCCGTGCATTGCAGCGCCTCGGCCGGCCGTTGCAGCGAGAGCAGGACGAACGCCTGTTGCGTGAGGGTTGCCGCGTCGCCCGGCCGCAGGCGCAGCGCCGTCTCGAGGCAGTCGAGCGCCTCGGCAAATCGCTGCTGCCGGGCGTACACGGCGCCGCGGCCCGCCCAGGCCTCCGCCATGCGCGGCGCCGCAGCGAGCGCACGCCCAAACGATTCTGCGGCCTGGTCGAGCTCACCGATCCCGGTCAGAGCCAGGCCGAGATTGACGTGCGCGATGGCATAGCCGGGATCGAGGCGAAGCGCCTCGCGGCAGCTCGCGACGGCATCGGCCCATCGCCCGAGCTGCATGAGCGCCTGGCCGAGATTGTTGTGGGCCCGGGTGCTGGAAGGGTCGATCGTGATGGCCGCGCGCAACGCATCGGCTGCCTCCGCGGGCCGGCCGATGGAGAGCAGCGCCGCCGCCAGCCGCCGCTGCGCGCCGGCGTCCTGCGGCCGAAGCTCCGTGAGGCGCTTCAACAGGTCCAGCGCGCCGGCGGTGCGGCCCGTGGACAGATGAATTTCCGCAAGCAGCGACAGGGCCTCCGTGTCCTGATGAGCAACGGCGAGGCGCGACCGGCAGGCAAGTTCCGCCTCCTGGGCCCTTCCCCGCTTGAAAAGGTCGATCGCCGCCGCCGTGCTCGTCATTTGCAACACTCTAACCCGCTCCGCCGGCCGTCCATGTGACGCTCGAGAAATCCTCGTCGGTCGATATTGCCGATTTTGTATGACATTTGTCGTTCGTCCGGCTGGAAAGGCCTATGACCCGGGTGCGAGTCGAACTTTTGGTTATACACCCCTGAAAAGCTTCACATGGCGGTCATCTTGGTGACACAGGTGCGCGACAATCTGTGAGGGAATCTCCTAGAAAACACATGGGGTTTATATGCAAAATAGGGAATATTCAATGAAGAAGCTAATTCCAGTTACCGCCGCTGGTGCGCTCGCCTTTGGCGCCGTGGCGGCACACGCCTCCATCGCGGCGCCGAACAGCGGCAGCTCCGATGCGATCCTGTTCGCCGAAGTCGTCAATGCGGCGGGCACGGCCGTGGCCTCCTATGCCGGCGACACGGGCATCAGCATCAACACG
>Ga0182013_10003478_pt1 | contig 19670 bp, 23 predicted proteins | sample 612S2MmetaG_FD_120487 | JGI IMG/M metagenome (GOLD analysis project Ga0182013, IMG submission 120487) | Permafrost microbial communities from Stordalen Mire, Sweden - 612S2M metaG | ecosystem: Environmental > Terrestrial > Soil > Wetlands > Permafrost | place: Sweden: Stordalen | collected... | reverse complement strand
GCACGCACCAGATCGCGTAATGCTTCCGAGTCCCCGTCCGGAACCCACACCGCAGTCAGATCACCGCAACGATGACTGCGCGCCAGCTTCAAGGCATCCCGCCGATCCGTCTTCACCCGATCGCCGGCTTTGGTCGGAACCAGCGTCGGCGCTACCACCGCGCACTCGACCCCCAGCTGCGTCAACTGCCAATACAGCACATAGCCCGTTGGACCCGCCTCGTAGCAGGCACGCAAATGCTCCCCAGCACCCAACTTCTTGACCAGCTTGCGGATCGACTCTTCGCGGTTGGCGATTGTTCCCAGGCTGCGAACCTCGCCATCCGGCTCGGCTACGGCAACAGCAATCGTTTCGGCATGGAAATCCAAACCCAAAAATCGTACCTTTTCCTTTATGACCGGTTCCTCTCCGCTTGTGGCTCATGAGTTGTGCTTCTCTCTTGAATCACAGCCTAACCCACGGTCAGCGCATGGGACCGGTCACTCCATTTTGACTAAGGAGCATAAAGTTTCTTTCGCGCGAGGGCTTCCGCGCCGTCTTTGGCAACCCGGGCCATGGGCAATTGGGCGGGCCGCCGGCGCCACGGCATACCAGATATTCTGCCGAACCGGCAATCGCGTCGAAGGAATCGTGCCAAAATGGGAGGGCTCGGGCGATCCGCCCCTCACCGGCACCATGTCCCACCTTCGTAGTATGTCCCAGATCGCAAAAGCAGGTTAACTTAGAGTCATGATTCGCCTGCGGCGGCTTTCATTTGCCTTCCGCCGCGGGCGGTTCGGTCACACTGATCGTCCTTGCAAATATGCGTAAATTGTGCACACAGTTTCTTGGCGTAGTCTCGCTGCTTTCTGCGGCAATCCCCACCCATGGGCAGACGTTTACGCCGCAATCGATTCATTTTACGGGAGCGCCAGATTACTCCGATGCGGCGCTCGCGAACGTCGCTGGCCTGGCGGTGGGGATAAGCTACACAACAGATGAGCTGAAGCGGCAGGCGCAGCAGCTCATGGACATCGGCATCTTCGAGAAGGTGTCTTATAAGTTCGACGGCACCAAGCTGAATTACACGGTCAAGATGAGTTCACAGGCATTTCCTATCCAGGTGAGCAGTCTTCCGCTCGAAGTGGGCAAAGATGTCGATGCCCTGCTGAAGGCCAATATCCCGCTCTACCGCGGCACATTACCGCCCCAAGGCTTGCTGGTCGAGGCCGTCCGGCGCACTCTCGAGGAGTTGCTCGCCGGCGAAGGTGTTCATGCGCAGGTTGCCACCGAGCTGGTTGAAGATCCGGCCACGCACAACACAGGCGCAATAAAATTCATCATCGCATCGCAGCCGGTGCGGATTGGAACCCTGAAGCTGGAAGGTGTGGCGGACTTCTTGAAGCCCCAATTGGATCTGAACGCGAAGCTCTCCGACTTGACATTCGACTCCGAGCGCTCGACCGCCGATGTCGAGCGGAGTGTCATGGACGCCTACGCCGCTCACGGATTTGCCGCGGCTGAAGTCCACGCGGTGCGATATGGATTTCCCGTGACCGAGGAAGGCGTGATCCGCGTCCCTTACAAGGTGACGGTAAAGCAAGGCCGCTCATACCGGCTGGGGACGGTCACGCTGGCCCCCAACCTCCCCCTAGACCCGGCGGAGGTGGACAGGCTGATGGCCTCACGAACCAACTTCATACCCGACAACCTGTTCCTCGAGAGCCTGATTACTCAGGTAGAAATGAAGCTCAAAGGCCAGGGATATTTGAACTGCCACGTGGCTCTCGAGCCGAAGCTCGACGAGAATGCGGGGGTGGCGAATTACATGATCGAAGCGGACCTCGGAGCGACGGACCACTCGGGCTTGATGAAGGCCGAGGGCGCGAACGGCGCTCTGAAGAATTTAATGAGGCAATAGGGGTATTTACTTCACGCCACCAGGCACAACAGGTTGTGGTTTGACCAAGGTTGCAAACGGGACGGGGCCAACCTGCACGGCTTGTTCAGCCAATCGATAGAACAGTTTGCCGCGAGATTTGGATGTGCGGCGGTGGAATCGAAAGGTGAACTCGTCCAGGTAATTGTTCATATGCTCCGGTCCAATCGCGCCCTGATGAGCGCCCAGCAACCATCGCTTCAGCAGCGCCATCACACGATGGACACGCGGAAGCAGTCGCTCTCCTTCATCTTGACAGCCGCATGGAGAACAGGAAGGCTTTCGGCGTCTACTTCATCTTCAAGAGCATGGAACAGGGCCGCAGGTTCCGGATCAGCGTGCCGAAGTATCCCCCGCAGGATCCCAACTACCGCATCCTGGCGCATCAGACCAGCCGCTTCACCCATTACTACTTCTACATCCGGGACCAGGTTCTGGGGCCCATCATCGTGCGCATGGCGAGCTTCTTTCCGTTTCACGCCACCTGCTGGCTCAATGGCCACTCTTTCATGGAGCAGGAACTGAAGCGAAAGCAGATTGCCTTGCGGAAAAACGACAACGCTTTCCTGGCGGTGGACGATGTGGCCCAACTGCAGGCGGCCGCCGACCGGTTGAGCCCGGCGATCATCCGCAAACAACTCGATTACTGGACATTCCTGCTGGGGGCGAAGTTTTCAGAGAAGGAGCGCGGCCAGATGAACCTGTCGCGGTTCTACGCCATCAGCCAGATCGAGCATTGCCGGAATTTCATCTTCAAACGCCACTTCCCCATGCACAACATTTTCGCGCGCAGTTGCGAGATCGGCCCCGGGCGCCTGACCGCCAACCGCATCAGCGAGATCTTCGGCGTCCGGCTGGACAAGAGACTGCAGGGAAAGCTGGCCACAGTGATCGATCAGATCGAGCAGGGGCATCACGTTTTCAGAGCGTACCGGAAACACGCATTCCTGAAGCAGTATGAGAAGTTCTCGCGCCTCCTGCGCAATGAGCTCTGCTCCAACAACCTGCACGACTTCGGACTGAAGAAAGGACTCGATCATCTCGACGCCGTCCGCAAAAGGTTCCAGATCATCACTGATCGCTTCGCCGGCTTCCAGGCCCAGTGCCTCAACGTTCATGTGGACTTTCCCCTGCTACAGAGCATCGCTCTGCCCATCACCATCGGCTCAGTCCGTTATCCCGGCATCAAACTCCATGACCCCTGGATCATCCGGCTGCTGGAGGTTCTCCTGCATAACGGCAGTACCGTCGGCGGCTGAACGGCCAAACAGATCCATGAGGCAGTCCTCACCACCTTCCAGTTCTTCCCGAAGAGCTACCAACTCAACCAGTTCCGCTACGACCTCCGCAAGCTGAAAGGCCACGCACTGCTGGAGCGAGACGGCAGCCGCTACGCTTACCGCTTGACGGCCAAAGGCGTTGACGTAGCGCTCCTCTTCCTGTTGTTCCACAAGCGCCTATGCGGACCGCTCGCCAACAGCCGCTTCCATCACAAACCCGACCCGGCGAGCAGACCAAACAGCAAACTGGAAACCGCCTATCACAAAGCCGACAGGGTCATTGAGAACATCGTTAACCTGTTAAAAGCCGTCTGATGTTACTGCGCGTTTGTTGAAGTATTCTTGTTTACGAATGAAGATTCAAGAATCTACAATTTCACCGTCGAGGAATCGCTGGCGATCATCTCGGCGGCACCGGAGCAGTGGAATTCGTTCTTCCGGCTGTTGGCTGAAACCGGAATGAGGCCGGGCGCACTTGCCGGATTGAAGCTGGACGGCGTTGACTGGCAGGAGGGCACTATCCGCATTGATCAGAGTGTCTGGCAAGGGAAGTTGCAGACTCCGAAAGGCGTCAAAGCTATACGGAAGTTTGCCATCTCCTCGGAGCTTGTGCAACGACTGCGGGCATACCAGCGCGACCTTGGATGCGGAACGAGTTGGGCCTGATGTTTGACTCACAGGAGGGAAACCCTTTGAGCATGGACAACTTCCGCAATCGGGTTCTCAACCCCATCCTCAAGAAGCTCAAGATCGATTAGAAGCTGAAGGCGATGGGAATCAAACGGTGCGGGAACTATGCATTCCGGCACATGAATGCCACGGTGATGGATGAAATCGGCACTCCGCTCAAGACGAGGCAGCACCGGCTTGGGCATGCGCAGATTGAGACCACCATGACCCACTACACTCACAAGGTTGAAGCCGACGACAGAAAAGCGGCCGAAGCTATCTGGGTGATGTTGTCACCGGCAATTGAAATCGTAAATTGAAGGGATTTTGGACCCCAGTTGCACCCTGCATCCTGGAGAGTACGACTGTCTGTTCTGTAAGTTATTGATTTGGGTGAATTTGATTGGTTGCGGGGGCTGGATTTGAACCAGCGACCTTTGGGTTATGAGTGACGCAAGTAACGTAGTATCAACGAGTTAGACAGCATGGTTGGTAGTTTCAAAGAGTGCTAAGTCGTTGAGAATAGGTTCAAGGATTTGGTATTTTGGGTTGGATTTGGGTTGGCGGACAGATACCGGCAATGTCGGCTAGACGGGAAATTTGCCGAAGGTGACCGTTCGATTTCTACTCCCATGATCGCTGCACAAAACCTGGACAACGTTAGCGCAACGATTTCGTTGGCATATCGTTGGAGTTGTGCTATCCTTTTTGTGGAGGTTTCACCATGTCCACCACGCTTGCCCGCCCTTCCGCCCTGGCCCTTGTTCCGGGACCGGTCTGGAGCTCGTTTGAGAAGTTCCGCAAAGGGGGAAATACCACGCTTGAGGAGATCCCCGAGCACGGCGTTGGTACGCTCGTCGGCAAGGGTGTCACTTACCGTATCGTGCGCGACGCCGATTTCCAGCATCTCGTCGGACTGGCTACGGATGTGCATCGGCTTCAGCAGGGCCTGAACATCATTATCCAGGCTGCCAAAGTTGTCGCCAAGCATCCTGATCAGGAACATGTCGAACTTCTGATCCATTCGGCCGCCTTGTTTGCCGGATCTCCCGTTTTTCCGACGCGCGACGGGCATGACGCGTTTCAACTGACCCAGGAAGAGATTGACGGACAGGCTTCGGACGGATTCAATCTGGAGAATGCTGCGATCCCGAGGCCCAGGTTCTAAACATGGCATCGACACTTGGAGAGCTTGAACGGCAGTTACGGTCGATCTCGCATAGCAAGGAGGCGATTCAGGCTGTTCAGGCTTTTTCCAGTGGACTGGCGGGCACGAAAAGGCGGCTGGAAGTTTGGAACGCGGTCAACGCGATTGTTCGCAAGCCGATTGATTACGGCGAAACTTCAGCCCTCGGGTTTGACACCCCAGACGACCGGTTCTCCGTCCTGCAGGGTGACATTGTTCAGACCGAGGCAGCGTATTTCTACGGGGAACGCATCGCGGGGATGCCCAAATTCGCGGTGCTCAATTCGTCCTGCGATCTTGTGCCTGGGAGGACGGCTCATGCGTCGCTGCTCCGCATACTTCCGATTCGGAAGGACGAGGAGCGAGCCAAGGAGAAGCTGGGCACACTGCTGACATTCAGCCGGCGCGATTCCATGTATCTGCCTGCTCTGCCGGACGACACCGAAGATGTCGTGGGCAATGCAATCTCCTTTGACGGCATTTGCCAGATACGATCCACTGATCTCTTTCTTGCCAATCGGGCCGCCTCCTTGTCTCTGGTCGGGTGGCGCATCTTTGCTTCCTTCGCCCGAACTGTGATGGCGCGCGCTAACCCTCGCGAAGTTGAACTCCGGATGGCACTCGAATAAGCCGTTCTTGGCGCCATAGACGACCAAATTGTCATCGCCTTGTTTTCCACACAATTCACCGCTACGGTGAATTGTGGTGCTGTACTATATTCTCCAGTAAGCGAGCCTGCCAATTGACCAGAGGCGCAAAACGAAAAGAAAAACCGGCCGAGGGCGCCTCCGTGCGCGCGACCATCAGCTTCCCGTCTGAACTCTACAAGATCCTCGAAGGCATAGCCCGCGAGAAAAAAGTCTCATTGGCCTGGGTCGTCCGCGATGCGTCCGAACAGTACGTTGCGGACAAATGGCCGCTGTTTGGAAAGAGCCTGCTACGCGGAGAGAAATAATGGGGGCCGCTGCAAAGACAAAAAAGGCCCGTTGCGGCGGAAAACGATGGTGATCTGGGAAGGTGAGATTCGCAGCGAGCGCACGCTCAAGAAACGGATAAAAGCATTTCTCGGCGCGAACGCTGCCTCATGGTGAGCAGCATGTTGAAAACCGCGCAACGGCCGGCATACACCGGCAAGCCGCACGATGGAACGAGTTCCGCAGCTGGTTTGCTGCTGAACTTTTCCCCGCTTCAATTTGACGACTCTGAGGTCGATGCGGGTGTGTTCCCCTACGGTGCCGATGGCAACGAGGTGCTGAAGAAATTGCGGCAGGAGCATTGGGCAACGCATGTTTTCCGCCGCGATGGACCCGATGAGATTGTAGCGGTCCCCGTCACAGGCGATGCGCCAAAGCTGGGCGGCGGATCGAAGAAAATACGCCTCAAGGAGAATCTGGGACTCACGGCGTCTCTGATCCGGAATTCCCTTATCAACTACCTGTCCGGCCTTCCCCGTCCGGTTCTTAACTACGACCCGATTCGCTTTATCGCGCACGAAGATATTCTGCCTCCCTGCGTTCCGGCGGGCACCGTATGTCCGGACTGGCTGGGCGTGCGGCTGCTCTACGACATGGCCATCCGCCCGATTTATTTTTTCAAACACGAGCCCTTCATTGCGGCGGTTTTCGACATGCGAACCACCCGGATTCTGGACCGCACTGTTGCGGAGTTGATCGGGGACGGATTCTCGCCCGTGGGCCATTACGTCACCGCGCGCATGTCCAAGAATCAGGACCCGAGAATCGTTCCCCGCCCGGAACTGCTGGGCAAAGTCGAAGCGGTAAACGGCTCCACGCTCACGCTCGCAGATGCAAGAGATGACGTGCACTCCGTGGCAGCGGATGAAGTGTGTCTCGAAAAGAGGGCGTTTCCGGACTACATGGCGCATCGCTTTCAGGGCGACTACCAGCTCATTGCGGCAGCGCTGGAAAAAGCCCGCGCCGATCTCCGCTCCGGACCTGCGAAGCTGCAGCGGATTAAAAGCTTCGTTGAGTTCTTCGCCTCCAAGCAGCACGTTCTCGCGCCAGGCATTTCTTTCAAATTCCTGCCGCTGCTGAGTGACAGCGCAAGAGGGCTATTTCCTTCAGTGGAAACCGCGCCAAAGCCTACCTACATCTTCGACCAGACCGGCTCCAAGACCGACACGTGGAACGATCAGGGACTCAATCAGTATGGCCCCTACACATCGAAGGTGTTCACGCCCAACCGCCCGAGACTCTGCGTCATTTGCCAGAAGGCACAAAAGGGCAGCGTAGAGCAATTCCTGCACAAGTTCATCAACGGTATCGTGCTTCCCCCGCAGCCGCCCGGCTACCGGGGCAAGCCGCAACGGAAGTATTTTGAAAAAGGACTTCTCCGGAAATACGCCCTCCAGGATGTGACCTATGAATTCTTTCTGGCAGAAGACCGCCAGCCGCGCTCGTACAAAGAGGCCTGCGGGCAGGCTCTAGAGAAGCATGGGGCTGGTACAAAGTGCGACCTTGCCCTCGTGCAGATCGAGGAAAGCTTCCACGAGTTGCCGGTGGAGCAGAATCCTTACTTCATTGCCAAGCAGAGCTTTCTCGCCCACCAGATTCCTGTTCAGGAATTCGAGATCGAAACCGCCCAGAAGCCAGACCGCGACCTGCAATTCTCGCTGAACAACATGGCCCTGGCCACCTATGCCAAGCTCAACGGAATTCCATGGCTCCTCAAGGCAAATCCGACGATTGCCCACGAACTTGTCATTGGCCTGGGTAGCGCTAGCATTGCCGAAGGCCGCCTCGGGGACCGCGAACGATACGTCGGGATCACCACGGTTTTCAGCGGCGATGGCAACTACCACCTCACCAATGTTTCGCGGGCCGTCACGATGGATGATTACCAGGCCGCGTTCCTTGATGCGCTCCGCAAGGCGGTCTCCAAAGTCCAGCAGGACATGAACTGGCAAGCCAAAGATCACGTCCGCCTCGTGTTTCACGCTTCCTTCAAGCGCTTCAACAAAAATGAAATCAACGCCGTGAAAGCGCTGATGGCGGAACTCGGGGATTTCGAGGTCGAGTACGCCTTCCTCCAGCTCAGCGAAGAGCATCCTTATCTGATTTTCGACACTAGCCAGAATGGTGCTTTTGACTACGACACCAAGCGGAGCAAAGGCGTCTACGCTCCGAAGCGCGCATCGACTCTGCAGCTTTCCAACCGCGACGTGCTGCTCTGCCTGACAGGGCCGAACGAAGTGAAGCGGCCTGAAGACGGCATGCCGAGTCCGCTTCTGCTCAGCCTGCACAAGGATTCTTCGTTCACGGACATGACCTATCTCACTCGGCAGGTGTTCGCATTCGCCTGCCACTCATGGCGCACATTCTTGCCAGGATCGGTTCCGGTGACAATCCAATATTCCGATCTGATTGCCAGAACGCTCGGTCATCTGTCGCTGCTGGATAAATGGGACCCTGACGTGATGCTGGGCCGCATCGGAAAAACGCGGTGGTTCTTGTGAGCAGCGCGTCTGATTTCCTGCTGGCGGACTCGCGCGCCGCGCTCCAGCGCGCTCTGACGTTCCGTCCGCAGTCTGACCCGGCAATCGAGTTTGGCTACTGGATGCTGATGAGGCCAGTGGACGCTGCGGAGGCCAGGCTGATTGCAACTGCTGCTATGCAGCGCAGCGGCGCGCAGCAGGATTTCCAGACTGTCGCCACGCTCGGTTTTGCGAGGGAGTCGGGACTTTTGGGACCGGAGGCAGCAGGAACCCTGAAACAAGGATTGGAGAGGCTCGCGGGAAGGAGCCCGGTCGTTGACGAGATCCCGATGCCGTTCTGCTCCGACGCCGTGGGGATTCTGGGAGTGGCCCTGGGGACCAAATCGCTCGCAGACAATGAGGTTTCCTCCCAGATTGTTGCGTGGCTCTCCCGGTTTCTGCCCAATATCTACAACCTCGATGGCACCGAGAACTGGCAACGAAGTCTCTTCCATGCGGCAGATCACGTTCTGGGCGGCGGGATCAAACTGCCTGCGTCTGCGCTCGGCCAGGCTGAAGATGTCCGCATTGCGCTCGGCGCGAAGAATACCCCTCCGCGAAGCGGCGGCCAACAGGCAGAACAAGAAGAGGAGAGGGCGCTCAAACTCATTCTTGCTCAGGGCACAACCGAAATTCCCTACGAGCGCGCTGCAATCAGGCTATCTGCCTTGGAATACATTGTGCGTTCTGCCCCCACCGTGGTTCCCGGACGGATTTCCGCACAAGACCTCGTGCGACTGCTGGAACGCATTCCCGCAGGGCTCAGAAAATGGACGTGGGAAATGAAACCGCGCACAACAAATGGTACGGCCCGGCAATGGCATATCGATCACGAATATCACGTCCAGAATCTGCTCTGGTTAATGCTTGCGCCGATTTTTCCGGATCTGGATGACGAACAATACCTGACGAAAATCGGCCAGAAGAATCCCCGCGCTGACCTTTACATTCCTTCAATGAAGCTTATTGTGGAGGCCAAGTTCTTGCGGGCAGGGGACAAGATGCAAAAGATCGTCGACGAAATTTCCTCGGACACGGGCCTGTACAACGCGATGGGCAATGACTGTGCTGGCATCATTCCCTTCATCTGGGATGACAGCGCGAGATCGCAGGAGCACGATTATTTACGGCAGGGGCTGAAGAAACTGCCGGGCATTATCGATGCCGTCATCGTTTTGCGCCCGAGTGATTGGGATAAGGGATCGCAGCCGCTGCAATCGAAGGAGAAGGCAAAAAAGAAGGCTACTAAAGGCAACCAGTGACGGTTTGAGAGTAACTATATGCCGAAACCCGCCAGCTTTGTACAGCCGATACATTTCGAGGATTTTGATGGCTCTCACTTTGAACGTCTTGTCTTTGCCTACCACTGGCGAAGCGAGAAGTGGCGGTCACTGGAATGGTACGGACAGACAGGTAGCGACTTCGGACGCGATATTTGGGGTGTCCGCAAGAACGAAGCGACCGATGGCGAATCCGTTTGCATCCAGTGCGTCAACCGCACACGGCTGACGTTTGCCAAGGCTGCAGAGGATATTGCAAAGGTCCTGAAAGCGGACAATCTGGAAACAAATCCAATGATGACCCCGGTTCGGGGTTATCGATGCGACTCGGCATAGACACATCGTAGAGGCCTAATTTTCCGCGCACGGGGAAAACCGCGATCTTGCGAATGTCACGCATAACCCAAGAGAATGCGCCCGGATAGCATGCGCAGCAGGCCGCTGCTTCATCTGATTTGGTCATCAGACGACAATCTACCAGTTCGGCAATGGCCAAAGCGCACCCGGCAGGATGAATCTTCGGCGTTTTGGAGGACACAATTAGCAATGGCCCGCGATAAGCCGTCGGCCAGAGGCGGGTCTCTATTGTTTTTTCCCCGGAAGCGAGGAGGTTTGCCCATGGCTGCTTTATGGAAAGCGCCTTCATTACGCGCTCACTTTTTGGGACCATCGGAGAGATTTCTTCGTCGATGCGGATGCCTGCGCATCAACGAGACTCAAGAATTCAGCGGTCCAGCGGTCAAGCATTCGAACCCACGGCGAATAGTCTGATGTAGCACGAGGGCCGATCTCTCCCCCTACGGCGGGCGAAAAGTACCCTTGCGAGAGAATCGTGGCTTCTTTACGCAGCATCGACAGCCCGCTATATCGTCGCGCAAATTCGAACAGGGATATAAAGTCAAGTCGTGCAGTCTCTTTCATACCGCTGAACTGTTTGAAAATATCGAAGGCGTAGTCGGAAGAACTATCTAATCCGCATGCCGCGAAAGCGGCGCGGCGGTAGATGCAGGGCACGCAATATCCACAATGTCGGACATGTTTATCCTGATATCTGCTCGGCCGGGCACAAGAAACTGACCGCAAAAGCGCTGTCTTGAGCTTTGGTTCAAAAGATCTGAGCATGTCGGTCTTGCTTTCGTAGAGGAATGGATTTTTGAGTGTTCCGGAGTACACTCCCAGTGCTCTCGAAAAATCCAGGAACTGTCGAAGAAATCGGGGGTGCGCGGTTCTCGTACTGCACGTACCCAGCCGGGAGAGATCGAGCGGCGGATTGAGTGCGATGAGACCATTCTCGGGCATATAGATCTCATCGACGCGTGCCATTTCGGCGACGGCGACCGCGAGGCCCAAAAACAGGAACGATCGAACTCGGTGCGTATCTTCCTCTCCATCAGGTATGGGAAAGAGCGGCTGGTCTTTTCTGGAAACTGCAACACGAAACTGAACTAGACTTGCTTGTTTTGGAAACAGCTGCAGAAGGCACTTGAATAGTTGCTTTTGCGCTGCGGCAGTGGCCTGCTCCGATTGATGGCCGACCAATAAGAGGCGCTTGCCTTGCTGCAAAAGTTTATGGGCCCCCAAAAGTGAATCGATGCCGCCTGAGAACAGGCATACAGCATCGAAAGTCTTCGGAACTCGCGCCCGATGTTTGGGGTGTGCGGGCATGCTCACCGCAGAGGGCCAGTCATACTGATACTGATCACCCGCTAAAGTCGCAAGCAACCGACTTAGGGAGCCCTCATTTGCTTTCCAAAGCTTGGGATCTCTCATCGGAAAAGAGCAGTTGAATTCACGGCTCCAATAGTCGTTGCTATCTTTGCGTGGCGCGAGCGTGTCCAGGATGTAAGACATCACGGCGATATCCCGGAAGTCGCGAACACCGGGTGATGTGCGCAGAAGCAATGGTTGCTCATCAATCGTCGCACGAAGAGTGATGTTTGGCTTCTTCGACGCGAGATCCAGAATTACGAGGTCATCGGGCGGTTCCGCAAGTGCGCTGCTGTAGCGCTTGTCACGACAGCCGTTTTTTCCTACATACCGGAGTGCTTTCATAATTCTACTCAGGCGCAGTCAAATTTGACTGAAGCTGGCCAACAATCTTGTCTGCAAAGTTTCGACCCGCAGCTCCAAACCAGTCGATTCCTTCGAACTGCTGCGTGTCCTGGATAGCCTTCAGCTCGTGGGAAACGAGGCTTCGGCAGGCACTTTCCACGGCCGACACGAGGGCTTCGTCCGGTGTGCCGTCCGTCTTGCTTTTTGCGTGGTTCTCAAAATACGACCAAACCGCAGTGAAGACGTATTGCGACAAGAAGGCCTCAATGAATCCTTCTATTCCTTCGCGATCCATGAATGACTGGAGCGCACCTTCCAAATCTTCATATGAACCCGATTCCTCGACCGCCGCGATGTCGAATATCGTATCGCGGAGAGCTGCTTCAAGAACTTCGGCTTGTCTCCCTGTGGCATCACGGCTTAAGCGTTCTGCTACCTGCGCGACCACTTCTGCGGCGGGCCGACCTCTAAGATCCTTCAGCCCAAGAAATCCTAAAGCAGCGTCAAGTCCGCCAGAGACAACTTGCGTGCCAAAGCCACCCAAGCCTTGCACGGCATTGCTGAGACCCGCGCCACCGCCCGAAGAGCCACCTGCCCCGCTGCTTCGTCTGCTCCGACTTCGGGCTGCACCACTGCCAGAAATTGCGGTCGAAGAACCGCCGCCAGACGCTATCCGTGGTTTCATTCCTACGCCGCCGAGCGCTCCAAGGGCACTCCGCACAAAGCGCTGCGCGTCGAATGACGCACTAGTAGCTGTATGGCCGCTAATATAGTCGGTAAGCTGCCGTTTCGGGCTTGTCCATGCTCCACCGGCCGGAGTCTTAAGGCTCTTAGAAGTTCCCATGACTATTGAATCTCTTCCTTGGTAGGTGCTCTCTTCTTGCCGGCAAGCGCCGAGGCCAGTTTGGTTTTCGGGCCGAAAGCGTCACGGAGTGCCGGCGTGATTGCTACAGCAGCAGACTGCGCATCCGAGATAAGTGTGTGGCCCGCAATCTGAAGTGCTTCCCCATAGGGCGGAATCAGCTTTTCAAGTGCTTTTATCGTGGCTGGATACTGCGACGGATGGCGACGGCAGATTTCACTTAACCCGGTCACTATGTGGGTTTGGACCGTGAGATTGGTCGCCTGGACCAGATCTTGAGTCAGAATCCGAACGACGAGAGCAGCCGATTCGCCATCCTGGGCTGCCGCTTGCCTGGCGGAAGCTCTTGCTCGCATTCGGTCGTCACTCCCGATATTGCGCGCGAGGCGCTTGGCTTGCTCATCGATGCTTGTGACGGCCTCTGGCTTTTCCTTTGCGAGCGAGGTTTGGGCAAGGAACAAGTATGGCCGCAGGTCGTCAGTGCTTTTGAGCACCGGCTCGCGATTCAGATAGTGCACCAATGCGGGTTGGGTCAGGGCATCGCCAACCAGTTTTCCGGGTGTGTCACTGCCCGCACCGTCGGCCGCTTTGGCAATCGCTTCAAAAAGCTCGCAGGAGCCCGTTAAGGGATCGACCGTATCAACAATGTTCTCGAAAAAGTCCTTCCACGCATATTCGAGGACAGCAAGCTTGATAAGGAGTTGGAGTTGGATCACCAACTTGTTTGCCTTGGCCAGGCGGCGGCGGAGCGCAAGAATATTCAAAAATCTTTTGATTTGGCGAGGGTTGCCGCGCAAAGCGTGGAAAAGGTTTCGGACATAGGGGAAGATCTCATCAAGCTCAGCCTCGATGGCCGTGATTTCCGAAAACAGGGCGCGGTTCTGGCCGGGCCATGCTCGAAGAGCCTTTTCTATCCCTTCTGCATTTGTAAGAAATGCAGCTCGCGACTTTATTAGCTCATTCCACGAATCTTCTTGCATGTACCCTGCAAGGATTAGCATCCCCACATAGCAAACGACGTCGTCAATCTTCTGCTCGGGGATGACAAATGGGATCTGGATAATCTTTTCCAGAAAGTCCCGCTTGCGATTGTCTTCGATGACTTTGTACACCTCGCCAACAGCATCTTCTATTTTGTGGGGGTCAGCACCTATAACAAAAGTGCAGGCCGGAGTATTGAGAAAAAGCTTTATGGTCTCGAAAGTCTCGATGACTTTATCGCTTGAGCATCTATCCAGATCATCGATGAAGACTACTAGGTGACTTATTTGGGCCTGGTGGAGCACATCCGCAAACTGTTTATCAAACTGTTCGATCGTGTCAGAGATTCTCTCATTTTGTTTTTCGAAAGCCGAGAAGAACCCATCGACATCCGGTGATAGTGTAAGGGCAGACTTGGTTACCGCTTTTGCCAGTTTAAGAATATTTGCGCTGGACTTGAGCTGCTTCAGCGTGTCAAGAACGCCTTGAGTGAGGCTCTTATCCTCTTCCAGTTTGGATATGATCGCATGAATGAGAGCTGACTGAGCTTCATCACGGCCTTCGTACCGCCACGCATTGAACCAGAGAGTTTTGATAATCCCGGGTCCGGTGCGAGCAGAAAGTCGGCCTTCAACCATATGCATCAGACTGGTTTTGCCGCTACCCCATGCACCGAAGATTCCTAGCGTTAGTGGGGCAAGAGCAGCTTGGGTACAAATGTCTGCCAGCACCTCAACGTAGGTGTCGAACCCGAGAAAATCATGAAGGGTTTCTTTGTCAGACCACATGATGGAGCCTTACCGATAATTATCCAGCATCCTTGTGCGGATCACAGCACAATGCAAGCTGGTTTTCAGCCGCGGGCCGCGGTCCAATGCCAATATGTGCGTCTTTCCGAATGGATATTGAATGGGTTAAAATGGGTATAAATGGATATTCCCTTTGCCTTTGGGTGCAAATCGGGTATAAATGGGTGAAAATGGATATTACCCATGTCCGACATCAAAAACATCACGATTACGCCCGAAATCCTCAAGCTCATCGCCGATATCGACGAGTTCAAGGGGCGCTGGAAGGTCATTGAGACCCTCGCACCTGAGAAGCTGACCACTCTCCGGCGGATTGCCACGATTGAGAGCGTAGGCTCGTCCACGCGTATCGAGGGCGCCAAGCTCAGCGACGCGGAGGTGGAGAAGCTGCTTTCCGGCCTGCGGAGCGAGTCCTTCGCCAGCCGTGACGAGGAGGAAGTGGCGGGCTATGCCGACGCGATGGACATGATCTTCGACGGCTATGAGGCCATCACCACCACCGAGAACCACATCAGGCAGCTGCACGGCGTGCTGCTCGCCAACCGCAACACCATCAAGGTGCATCTGAAGAAACTCGCTGACCAGCACTACCTGGCCCAAGTGGGCAAGGGACGCGGCGCGCGCTACACGATTAAGTAGCGGCGACATCGGCGCTCACGGGCTAGACATCAACCTGTTCCTCAGAGAGGTATGAATGGCTCGCCGCAATCTCGACGAATCTGAGCACAGTCGTTGCATAGCCGGAGCGTATCCCCTGTTTGGCGTACTGGAGAATGCTGCCGCTTTGCGCGTCTCTGGAGAAACTTCGTGTCGCAATAAGCGCCTCAACGCCGCGCTTTTCAGCTTCGGCATGGAATTCCTCCTTCTCCGGTCCGAAGTAGGACTCCCAGTACATCGCCGTTGACTAGAAGTCGTCATCAAAATCAGGGTTTGCCTGCAGCCAGGAGATCCGCTGATGAGTATCCTCGATCTCAGCACCGAGAGCGTCGAGTTTCGGCATGAGCGCCTCGTAACGCTCCTGTTCAGACCAGACCAGCCGCAACGTCTCCGAGGCGGCGTATTCGATTTCCCGCAAATATTCCGGCATGTTCATCGGCGAGCCCTTATTCCTCGCTCAACGCAGAGTTACAGCAACGTCGTCAATGTAGTTCATCAGGCGGATGCGAACATGTGTGATTAGAACTTGTCAGCTCATTCTCAAATTGTATGAGTAGTCAACTTGAGAAAACTCTGTCGGAAGCATTTTGGCTAATTGATCGGTCGTGCGTTTACGCATCTCAACGGCAAGCTTGACTAGCGGCGCGATCTCCCGTTCAGTCAGGTCATCCGGCGTCCGATGCGGATGGCCGCAGGTCCCAAGTTGTCCGAAGACGCTAAGAGTTCATCGCCAAGATTTGTCCGAACCATCAATTCATAGCTCGACTCCACATTTCCCTTGTTTCGAACACCGAATGCCAACTCGACATCCTGGTCTTCGTCGACGGAGATCACTGCGGGAAGCCCTGTCAATTCGATTGCCGCAACCTTTGTCGTCACGCGTTCCAAACGAACTGCAGGAATGACAACCTCCGAGAGCGAAAGACCTCCGTGGGAGTAGCGGACGGTCGTGCCAACACCTTCTCGCTTCAGCCACTGACGGCCAACGCATAGGTAGTGGGGCTCACTGCCCGCCTCTACAGCGAGCGAAGCGCTCATCGCCGATGGCTTGAATCGCTTTGCATAACGGTAAAACACCGCGTCGGCAAAGGTCGCCTTGTGAGCTACCACATCAGCTTGGCTCACAATCACGGCCGCATCAGGATACAACTCGATAAACCCGTGATCAGAGGTGGCGAACACGAGGTCCCCCGGCCTCAAGCGGAGCAGCAGGTCGTCAAGGATGCCCCGAATTCCGCTTGAGTGGTCACCCAGGATATCCTGGCGAATCTTGTTGTTGAACGCCGCCAGGTCTCCTTTGTATTCATGACATTCATCGGAAATCGGGTAGATGAGAACATTCACTGGTCTGGCACCCTTGTCTGTGAATCCGAGTTCCGAGCTTACATACCAATCCAGGAGACCATCTGCATGCGGAAACGTCGGAATCTTTGTTGCCAGCCTGCTCTCAATGAGAGAAATGCCCTGGGCAAGTCGCGCCGCAGCTAGGCACTGGCGCCGGCGTCCCACCATCTCTCCAAAGTCTGCCTTCAAGACTGGATGGGAAGCGAGCTCCGAGGTCCAATTAAGACCATATTGCACCGGCTTCGCAAAGAACGATAAAAGGCGCTGCTGTAGGTAGAGGAACAGCATCACTGGCGAAGCCATCGCGCCAATCACTTTTCCTGTGGTGTCTGCCGGTATCAGAATGGCCAGCTTCTCAGATCGCTTGGGAGTGATGAAGTCCTCTGCTCGCCTCTCCACCAGCCGCCACGCCTTTGCATTGGCCTTCATGGCGCTAATGACCGGACTGGACAATGCTTCCAACTTGTCCAAGGACATCTCAAGTGGAAAAACTTGCAACCCAGCAAGCTGAACCGCAGGGTTCTGTAATTTGAGCTCATCCGCGAGCGCCCTGATCAAAAGGTAACCCGCAACCCAATCGGGCGGCAGACCGAACCAGTGGCAATGCTCTCTGACGTCCTGACGGACAGCATCCTGAAGCATATCCCGGATGATCGGTAGGTCGGAAGATTCCGAAGGCACAGAAAGCAAGACCCGCACACCATGCGCCACCGCTGTAGCTGGGTCCGTCTCATCCGGCCAGATATCAGCTAGAGCCCAGTCCGGATGCCGGGCCAACAGGACCAGGGCAGCCACCTGACCCCGGCCCCAATCGTCGGGTCTGCCCCAGCGATCTACGATCTTGTCAACTGCCTTCGGTACATCCTCCAGCCGCTCCAGCAGAGCATCCTTGAATCGTCGGAGCTCGACGGCTGGAAAGTTGATCTTGGGAAAAAGCCGGCGGAAAACAGCCAGAACCGACAGGTCCAGCGGGGGACCTCCCTCATTGGCAGCCAGGATGTCGGTCACATACGAGATATCAATCTTGCTCTGGTTGTCCGTGCTACGCGCCAACACAATCAGGGTGCGCTTGTTTGTCCGTGCCTTCCGATACACCAAACGGAAAGAGAGGTCACCGTAGCCGCACATCTGACCAACAACGCAGATGGTTCTACGCGGTATGTAGATTCGACCACTGCGTCACCGTCGAATGACGTATCCCCCAGCCTCGGCAGTGTGTTTGTTGCGACTCCATCCAGCAAGCCAATTCCAAAAGGTAATGTTTCGGTGCCAAGTGACGGATTCGGCGCTATAATCTGCCCCGACTCCAAGACCTTTGCTGCCTATGATGATGCCGCAATGAAGTGGTTTGTCTCCAGCAGTGGGCCAAATGGGTCCACTCCGAAAAGTTCAGTCATCGAATCAGTTGAAGGATTAGCGAAGTCAAACGGATGCCACTACATTGGCCCCGAAACTTCGTTGGTATCGGAAGGAGGAAACCCAATCGGGTCGCTGGCCATCGTGACGGCACAAATGCCTGATGGCACTACAATAAGGGGGGTCACCTTCCCCACTATGATTACGCAGAACCAGCAACTTGATGAGGCAACTCAGCAGGTGCAAGTACAAGCCTCCAATTTGCCAGCTGATGGGTCTGAGGCTCCCCAGGAACCAAAGCCTGCGCCGGTGAAGAATCCCAACCCGCCCGCTCAAGAAGCGAGCATTGCCGAGATCGACCAACAGGCAATTGAACTCTGGAATCAGAAACGATACTCCGATGCACTGCCCCTCTTCAATCGGGCTTGCAGCGCCAGGGAGGCGGACGCTTGTCACTATCTCGGTGTCATGTTCGAATTTGGCCACGGCGTTGCACAGGACTTTTCTCGGACAAGAGAACTCTACTTGAAGGCTTGCCAAGCAGGTGATCGTCCGGCGTGCAGCGACCTTGGCATTCTGCAAGATTACGAACCGGACCTTCTCCAATGCAAATCGACGACGCTGACGATCATGGTGAACCGTTACACAGAATCCTGCATTGGAGGGGATGGCGCGAGTTGCAGCACGCTCGCTCATCTGTACAGCTATGGATGCGGAATCGCCAAGGATGCGGATAAGGCCCGCCAGCTTTACAGCAAGGCTTGCACCGCAGGAAACCAACAGGGATGCGACAGACTGAAGGAAATGCAGTAGAGGAATGAGCCTGGCACATTGTCCTATCGCCGCATCCCAAGAGCGAGCATACGAACAGTCCGTGCCAATCTCCAGCGGCCGGGGGTTTTCATTTCCTGCGCGCAAAGCGAGGCTCATTCTGCACTTTCACCAAAGTTACTTCGCTCTGCGGAGCGAAAGCGAGTTCTTCAGCGCCTGATATGAGCGGGCCGTCTACTATCGAAAGCAGCGCGACGTGTTCACACGCAAAAGGTGAATCTTCGTCCGGGTTTGGTGCGAGCCAAACAACCAACTCGGACAAATGCCCCTCGGCGGTTCGGACTAGAGCGCCGAAGGGAGCAAGATGCGGTGGGTCCACTTCAAGAGGCTCACCGCGAGCCTTAAGCAGAGCAATAAGCTCAGGTGTCATCGCTTGCATGTCAGGATTGTAACGCTCAATCCGTGCCTTCAGGCAACGCGGGCGGTGCGGCCCTGTGTGCGTTGCCTTCGATCATAGAGCCGGGCGCCGGGTATCCGCACATCAAGCAGGTCAATTACGCTCCCAATTATGGTCGCCCCAAAATGTGCGACAACTATTGTAAAAACAACTACTTATAGACTCTATGGCGCGATCAGTCTCGAAAAATCAGCCAGCGTCTACTGAATTGCTCACACGCAAACCTCATTTGCTGCCAACGGGGATTCGCATTCATCGAGTGTTTGAGCCGGTTTCCGAAACAAATGCCTGGATTGCTACGGAGTCGGGAATTGAGTGGCCGTAGAGGGCTACTTACTTGATTTGCAAAGGATAGTAGTACGACGCTTGATCCTGCTCGTGGGTCGTGGCTAGAAAATACGCTCCCGCCTTGGCCGCCCGCAGGTCCAGTTCAACCGACACTGATTCGTGGTCGCCATTGATCGTCGCCGGCGCGCTTCTCTGGGCCACGACGCCATTTCCGTTCTGATCCTGCGTAACGGCCACGGCGTATTGGCCCGGAGGGCTGAAGCGCGG
>Ga0182013_10003477_pt1 | contig 19672 bp, 23 predicted proteins | sample 612S2MmetaG_FD_120487 | JGI IMG/M metagenome (GOLD analysis project Ga0182013, IMG submission 120487) | Permafrost microbial communities from Stordalen Mire, Sweden - 612S2M metaG | ecosystem: Environmental > Terrestrial > Soil > Wetlands > Permafrost | place: Sweden: Stordalen | collected... | reverse complement strand
CGCGCCGAGGACGGCTCGCTGACGATCATGGCCGGCGGCGAGCGGAAGGACTTCGAGCGGGCCCTGCCTGCGCTGGAGACGATGGGCGAGCTGATAGCGCACGTCGGCGAGCTCGGCCAGGGCGAGATGCTCAAGCTGATCAACAATGCGGTCGCCGCCGCGAACGCATCCGCTGTGGCGGAGGCGCTCGTGCTCGCCCGCGCCGGCGGGATCGAGATCGACGATCTCATCCGGGTGGTCTCCAGCGGCTCGGGCGCGTCGACCCAGCTGACGCTGAAGGCAGCCTCGATGGCCGGCCACGAGTTCGCACCGCTGTTCAAGACGGCGCACATGCTCAAGGACGTGCGGCTCTGTCTTCGCGAGGCCGAAAAGGCTGGTGCGCCGTTCCCCGCGGCCGCCCACGCGCGCGACCTTCTGACCGCCACGATGGGCCGTGGTTACGGCGATCAGGACTATTGCGCAATTATCGAGGCGGTCGAGGGACTCGCTGACAGGCGGTTGTGACACCACGTGACATGCCGTGCGGCGAAATCGCCAAAAAAAACCTTTGATTTGCAGGGGATTTGGGGTTTTGGCGCAGGTTTCGTATGTTTAACGCGTCAGTCGTTCCGGCCCCCCTCCGGGGCAGGGCGCCTTATGGAGTAAGACGTTCACGGCAGTTCCCCCTGCATCACCCTCGCTATGCCAATTGCTTTCAAAGAATGGGCTGTCACCGTCCGCGCCCTCGCGGAAGGCGAGCAGCTCCTCACACTCCGCAAGGGACTGCCCGCGCAGGCGGACAAGCCCTTCAGGCTCGCCCACGAGCGCTTCTTCCTGTACCCAACCTTCGACCACCAGCCGGGTGACCTCGTACGCGAGTCCCACCAGCCCGAGCTGCGCCGCGCGCTCGAGGAGGGCGTGTGGAGCGAGGGTGAGCCGCCACTTCACACGTTCGTCTCCGGTGCCCCCCTGCAGCAGCCCGACAGGGTGAGGATCCGCGCGTGGGCCGAAGTGACCGATCACTTCACGATCGTCGACCCGCGCTGCGTCGACGCGCTCTCACCGTTCTACGTGTGGACGCCGAACTACGCTGAAAAGCGCCTCGGCTGGCGCGGGCGCCAGCCCCTGCACGTGCTGCTCCTGCGCACCTACCGGATCCCGCGGCCGGTGACCGTGAAGGTCAAGGACGAGTACACGGGCCCGAACCCCTGGGTCGAGCTTCAGCGCGAACTGCCCTTCGAGGGCACGCCGGTGCTCTCGGACGCCGAGTTCGAGCGCGCCTCCGAAGAGATCCGCGCGATCACCAGCGAAGCCGGCCAGCCGGTTCTCGTCTAGCCCGGCCTCGCTCCCCCGCGAGGCTCAGGCGTCCTGGTCGAACGCGAGCGCTTCACGCGCGGCGTCGGCGCCCGACGCGGGCACCAGCACGTCGCGGGCTCCCGCGGCGAGAAGATCCGGCACGTCGATCCCGGCGGAGCGCTGGATCATGCTCGGGATCCCCTCCTCGAGCAGCAGCCCCTCGATGAACTCAGCCTCGGGCTGGCTCTGCGCCCGCGCGACCTTCACGAGCTTGCCTTCCGCGTACTGTGGCTTGATCTTGCGGGCCCGCGCGCGCTTCCCGCTGGACTGGAGCTCCATACCGGGCGCGTGCACGAGCGGCATCGCGCACGGCTCGCAGAACCGGTCCTCGGCCGGGTAGGAGCGCTCGCAGCCCGGGCATACCAGCCGCTCGGCGCTCAAGTGACCGCCCCGCCGACCGCGACCTCCCGCACAACCCCCGCGTCGATCGAATAGGAGCGGACCTCGGGCTCGGCGCCGGGCGCGAGACCCACGATGATCCACTCGACCCCGGGCCAGTTAGCGGCGAAGTTCACGTCGGTCTGTGACGGGTAGGGCGCGCTGCGGACATGCGAGTGGTAGATGCCTCCGAGCTCCAGGCCTTCGGACTCGATCTCTTTCCATAGGGCGAGCAGCTCGTCGGGGTCGATCTCGAACTTCAGCGGGCTGCGGTGGATGTTCGTCGCGCGCAGTACCCGCACGGCATCCGCGACGTCGGAGCCCGCCGCGGCGGGATCGACCGCGATCACGCCGCAGACCTCGTTGCCGGGGTCCTCGAGGACATGCGACACGATCTCGCCGAGCAGCTCCGGGGAGATGTTCATGGTCCTCCGGCAGGCTCCGGCTCGGCGGGTCCGTCTACCACCAGACGGTGGAGTCGAGATTCGCGATCTCGTCCACCGGCAGCGTGTAGAGGCCGCTGGAGAGGTACTTCCATCCGTCGTCGCAGACGACGAACACGACGTTGCCCTCGTCGAGCTCGCCGGCGATCCGCACCGCGATGCTCGCGATCGCGCCGCTCGAGACGCCCGCGAAGATGCCCTCCTCGTCGAGCAGCTTGCGGGTCCACAGGATCGCGTCGCGGTTGGTCACGAAGATCTTGCGGTCCAGCAGGGAAAGGTCGATGATCGGCGGTATGAAGCCGTCGTCGAGCGAGCGCAGGCCCTGCACCGGCTCGCCCTGCATCGGCTCGGCCGCGACGATCTTGACGGCGTCACCGAACGCCTCCTTCAGGCGCCGGCCGTTGCCCATCAGCGTGCCGCCGGTCCCGAGCCCCGCCACGAAGGCGGCGACGTCGTCGAGCTCTTCGAGGATCTCCAGGGCCGTGCCGTTGTAGTGCGCGGCGGGGTTCGCCGGGTTGCCGTACTGGTAGGGCATGTAGTACGAGGCGTCGTCGGTGGCCATCTCCAGCGCCATCGCAACGGCTCCGTTGGAGCCCTGCGTGCCATCGGAATAGACGATCTCCGCGCCGTACATCCGGAGCAGCTGGGTGCGCTCGGGGGTCACGTTGTCGGGCATGACGACCTTCAGCGGATAGCCCTTGCGCGAGCAGATCATCGCGAGCGATATGCCTGTGTTGCCCGACGTCGGTTCGAGGATCGTCATCCCATTGCCGAGCGCGCCCTTCATCTCGGCATCCTCGATCAGCGCACGCGCCACACGGTCCTTGACAGAGCCGGTCGGGTTGCGCGACTCCATCTTGGCCCAGATGCGAACGCCGGGCTTCGGCGACAGGCGTGAGAGCTCGATCAGCGGCGTGTTGCCGATCGACCGCACGATGTCGCTATAGCGGCCTCCGCAGGGCCTATTCCTGAGCCGCTCAGCAGCCATTACTTCACCAAATATAGCGGGGTCACGTGGCGGTGGTGTATCAGTTGGATTCGATCTGTTGACGCGGGAAGGACCGCGGAGCAAAGGCATCCTCCCTCCGCGGCCCGATCCCGCGTGCTGCGCTCTGAGCAGACGGCCACCCGTCGACCGCACACCGAATCTACGGACCCGCCACGGAGCGTCCATCAGTAGCCGCTACGGTCACCGCTGAACCCATACGGGTGAGGGATAGCAATCCACAGCCACCACGGTTGCGTCGGGCAGACCCCGCACGGGGACTCAACACGAACACCACTGCACCGTGCCGGGGACGGCCCCCTTCGCGCGGGGGCGTCCGGGGAGCGCAGCACATGCTTGTGGGAGGCGACCCCCGACGACCGCGGCGCACCGCAAAAGGTCGCGGCACACCTTCAGGGGTGAAACCGCTGAGCCGCCGCCACGGGCGGAGCTCAGATCCAAGCTGATGCACCCCGGCGCAGCGGCCACTCACCGCCGGCGCCGCCTTGCGCGCACCTGGAACCCGACGCCGGCCACGTCCTCGCCTGAGCCGTCCAGGACCACGTCGGCCCGCCGGTCCGGCCGCTGAGCGTGCACGTAGCGGTCCTCGGCCGGCATCCACTCCCCGGTCCACACCGAGCGCATGCTCTCGCCGTCCCGCGCGATGGCCCGCCGGAGGCGCTCCTGGTGTGGGCACTCGACCCAGATCGTGAAGTCGAGGTGGCCGCACAGCATCTCCGAGGCCGAATAGACACCCTCGAGCAGGACGACGGCGCCGGCGGGCACCTCATGCCACTCTGCGAGGCGATCCTGATCCCAGTCATAGCGCTGATAACGCGCCGGGAGGCCGGACGCGAGAGGGTCCAGCACCTCCCTCCTCAGCCGCTCGAGGTCGAGGCTGGCGCCGTGGGTCTCGGGCGCGCGCGCCCGTTCGGCCACCGGGCGGTAGAAGTCGTCCATCCCGACCACGACGGCCGCCGGGCGAGCGTGGACTTGCCCGCGCCGCCGCGGCCGTCGATCGCCACGACACGAGCACCGCGCGCGAGGATCTCCCCTCTCAGCTCCTGCACATCGAGCAACAACTCAGCCCTCCCTTGAAAGCGACCCGTGCCTCACGCTACCCGCGGGTCGCCGCATCCCGCGCGGCGAACGACGATCCGCACTTCTCCGCACACGCGGCGCGGAGAAAGGCACTGGCTGCCCGGCCAGTCAGTGACTAACATCCAGCGTCCAACCAACAGGAGAGCAGAGGCGAGCATGGGTGCACCCGGCGGCAATTACGACTACGACTGGCTGATCGTCGGCTCGGGCTTCGGGGGAAGCGTGTCGGCGCTGCGCCTCTCTGAGAAGGGGTATTCCGTCGGTGTGCTGGAGTGCGGCAGGCGCTTCGCCGACGAGGACTTCCCATCCAAGACCTCCGACGCGAAACGCTACTGGTGGAGCCCGCGCCTGGGCATGAAGGGGATCTTCCGCCTGACCACGTTCAAGGACGTCTCGGTGGTCTCTGGGTGCGGGGTCGGCGGCGGCAGCCTCGGCTACGCGTGCACCCTCTACGTGCCGCCGAAGGCGTTCTTCCAGGACCGCCAGTGGGCGGACATGCAGGACTGGGAGAGCGCGCTCTCCCCCCACTACGACGAGGCGCAGCGGATGCTGGGGGTGACCCAGAACCCGCACGAGGATCCAGCCGACCAGATGCTGCGCGAGCTCGGCGAGGAGCTCGGCGTCGGCGACACATACAAACGCACCCCGGTCGGGATCTACTTCGGCGAGAGCGGCAAGACCGTCAAGGACCCCTTCTTCGGGGGCGAGGGCCCGGACAGGACCGGATGCCACCTGTGCGGTCAGTGCATGGTCGGCTGCAGGCACGGCGCCAAGAACACGCTCGTCAAGAACTACCTCTACTTCGCGGAGAAGCGCGGCGCACACGTCATGCCCGAGCGGACCGTTCTCGACATCCGCCCGATCGGCTCCCCGGACGGCAGCGACGGCTACGAGGTCGAAAGCGTGCGCTCCGGCGCATGGGTGAACAAGGAACGGCGTGTTCAGCGCGCCCGCGGCGTCGTCGTCTCAGCCGGACCGCTCGGAACCAACAAGCTGCTGCAGCGCTGCCGCCTGAAAGGCTCGCTGCCCCGCATCTCCTCCCGTCTCGGCGAGCTGGTCAGAACCAACTCCGAGTCGATACTCACCGTCACCGTGCCCGAGGACTATCACGAGGACCTGATCAAACGCGTCGCGATCACCTCCTCCATCTACCCGGACCCCAACACGCACATCGAGACCGTCACCTACGGCGACGCAGGCGACTCGATGCGTGCCCTCTACACGCTGCTCACCGGCGAGGGGACGCGCATCACCCGCCCTCTGAAGCTGCTCACCCAGATCGCGATGCACCCCGGGCGCCTTGCGAAGGTCCTGTTCCCCAAGCACTGGTCGCGGCGCACGATCATCATCCTCGTGATGCAGACCCTCGACAACGCGATCGCGCTGCGTCCGCGCACCGGGCCGTTCGGGACGTTCTGGCTGCAGACCGAACAGGACCCAGAGCGACCCAACCCCACATTCATCCCGATTGCCAACAAGGCCGCCGAGTGGTTCGCGAAGCGGACGGGCGGGATAGCGCAGAGCTCGCTCATGGAGGCGATGTTCAACATCCCCAGCACCGCGCACATCCTCGGCGGCGCCGTCATCGCCCCCGGTCCCGACGTGGGCGTGATCGACTCCGGGCAGCACGTGTTCGGCTACGAGAACCTGCTCGTGTGCGACGGCTCTGCGATTCCCGCGAACGTCGGGGTGAACCCGTCGCTGACAATCACCGCACTCGCGGAGCACGCGATGAGCCGCATCCCGGCTGCGCCGGGGTCCGACGCCGAGCACCAGGTCGCGGCGAGCACCTAGCCGCCCGCGCCGGGTGGCTCCCTTGCGATGTCGGCGCGCAGTCGCGCGAGGGCGTCGCACAGGTCCGCTGATCCCCCGTCGTGCCCGGGTTCGAGTTTGCGCTCGAGGTCTGCGGCCGCCTCCCCCGCCTCACGGAAGCCGAACATCCCGAGCGACCCTGCCAGCGTGTGCGCCGCCGCCTGGCCCTCGCGGGCGATGACGGGATCACCGTGGCCCTCGTGCAGGACCGCGACGGCCCGCGCGAGGACGTCGACGCGGCGCGCCACATCCTCGCGGTGGCGTTTCCACAGCCGCCTCAGCATCTCGGCTTCGCCGTCGCCGTCAATGACCCGCGAGGGCGCCGGCGAGCGGCTGCTCGAAGAGATGGTGGAGGTCGGGGCGTGCATGTCCATGTGTTCGATCGGCCCTGGCCCGGATGGCGGTGACCGCTGCATGCCGCAGCGCGCCTGCCGGGCACTACTGACGTGCGCCGGCGCGCAGCGGACGACATGTAGAACAAATGCCCGCCCCAGACACCACGAACGCCTTCCACTCCGAGCCAGGTGCGCCCGCGCGCCGGCTGCTGCTCGTCGACGACGCGCCGGAGATCCGCGAGGTCGCCTGCCTGACGCTCGAGCAGGCCGGGTGGGACGTGCACCCGGTCAGCGACGGCCCGGCGGCACTCGATGCCCTCAGCTGCTCGCGGGAACCATTTGAGGCGGTCGTGCTCGATGTGGTCATGCCGGACATGGACGGGCCCCATGTGCTCGGGCGGATGCGCGAGGCCGGCCTCTCCGAGCAGGTCCCCGTCGTGTTCCTCACCGCGACCACCCGCCGGGCCGACCACCACTGCCTGCTCGCGCTCGGGGCCGCCGGCGTGATCGCCAAGCCGTTCGACCCTCGCGCCCTGCCCCGGATGCTCGAGCTGATGCTCGCGGAGAGACGATCCGAACAGGAGCGCCGGCCCCCCGCCCGCCCGCTGCTGCGCCGGCGCGTGCGAGCCGCCGAGGGCGTCGGAGGAGTTGCCGGCCCGTGAGCCGCGCCCGCATCCTCGTCGCCGACGACGACGCTCTCACACGCGAGCTCGTCGCAACGGTCCTCGCAGGCGCGGGCAATGAGGTTCTCCAGGCAACCGACGGGCCGTCCGCGCTTCGTGAGCTCTACTCGAGCCGCCCCGACCTGCTGGTGCTCGATGTCGAGATGCCCGGTATGGATGGGTGGGCGACGCTCGAACGTGTCCGCGATCTCTCGGACGTCCCCGTCCTGATGCTCACCGCACGCGCTTCGGAATTCGAGCGCGTGCGCGGGTTGCGCGCCGGGGCGGACGACTACCTCGTCAAGCCGTTCGGGAACCAGGAGCTCGCGGCCCGCGTCCATGCGCTGCTGCGACGCGGCGGCGGCGGCACCACGCGCCCGGAGAAGTACGAAGACGCACTGATGTGCGTCGACTTCGCCCAGAGGTCCGTCAGCTGCGAAGGGCGCGAGGTGGCGCTCACGCCGCTGGAGTTCGCTCTGCTCAGGACGCTGCTGGAACACCCGAACCAGGTCCTCAACCGTGAGCAGCTGCTCGAACTCGTATGGGGCGACGAGTACGCGGTCTCACCCGCCGAGGTGAAGGTCTACATCGGCTACCTGCGGCGCAAGCTCGACCCGGAGCTGCCCTCTCGCGCCCCGATCGAGACCGTGCGCGGCTTCGGCTACCGCTACCGCTCGGGTGCTCGCCGCCCCGCACAGCGGGCGGGCGCCGCCTAGCTGCAGCTTTTGCTGAGCGTTTTGACTGAAACGCTGGCAGACGCGGTGACCCATGAGTGGTCAACCGAGCTGACCCGGTAGTAGTAGGTCGTCGAGGCGGCCAGCGAGGCGGCGTCGACGCGATGGAGCGTTTCGAGCGGGATGCCGCTCGCCAGCACCGTGTAGGTCCCGTTCGAGGATGTCGCGCGTTCGAGGGAGTAGGAGACGGCGAACGAAGAGGTGCTCGCGCTCCAGCTCACTTCCACTTCGGGCGCTTTGCCCGTGCGGCACGTGAGCTGGGCGGCCGTGACTTTTGCGGGCGCGGCGAGAGTGCCCGACGCAATCGTGAGCGGTCCGCCTGTGACGGCGTGCGTGAAGAGGGCGAACGCCGACTGCGCGCAGAGCATCGCCACCAGCACCGCGCCGAACAGGCCGGCGACGGCGGGCGCCCGCCGAATGCGAGGGCCGCGCCTCATCCTGCCTGCGCGTCCGTTGCGGGTTCACCGATGCGGGGGCTCGAGCGGCGCTCGGGGCGCCTCAGCTTGCCGCCGAGGCCCCAGATGTCGGCGAGCAGCAGCAGCGCCAGGATCAGGGGGGCGAGGACCACGGCGATGAGGTGCAGCGTGCTGGAGCGCATGGCGTTGATGAGGTAGCCGAGCTTGGGGATCACAGCCACCTGGCGCCAGGCTGTGGTGCCTTCGAGCTTGGCGGTCCACGGGTCGTTGACGTTGTTGGCGTCTCCGCGTGTCTGGATGGTTGGTTCGGATGCGGGGCCTGTCATCTTCACGACGCGGTGCGTCTCGATCTGGCGGATGCCGACCGGGACGTGGTAGGAGATGACCTGCCCGACACGCACGGCACTGATGGGCTCAGGCACGTCGATCACGACGTCACCGGGCGAGAAGGTTGGGCGCATGCTGCCCGAGAGCACCGTGACGGGCCTGTAGAGGCCGAGTGCGGGGAGCACCGCGAGGCCGACGAAGAGGACCAGCGCGCACCCGATGAGCGCGCGCTGGACCCAACGCCAGCCGGCGCGGAGGGCCGTTGAGGCCCCCTGCGCCGGGCGGCCATGACCGGACCCGTGGGTCTGCTCTGAGGGAATTCTGAGCGAGGTCATGGCTGGCTGCCTACTTGTTCGAGGCGACGCGCTGCGTGCCGACGAAGTTGTAGGAGATGGTGGACGTGAGGCCCTGCATCGTGTTCCCGGCTGTCGTCGGGAGGGTGAGGGTCACACGCAGGTGGTCGGTTGAGCCGGTCGTGAGGGACGACAGGCCGCTCAGCGCGAGGTTCGAGCCGATAACCGCGTGGCTTGCGAGGACGGTGGTGGTGGTCCCGCTGCACGTGTACGTGTAGGGGGACGCGGACTCGGTCCAGGCCACGGAGCACTTTTCGATGACCATCTGCAGGCCGCTCGTCGGTTCAGTGTCGAGCAGCGAGCTCGGGGATGCCGTCGTAGTCAGTTGGATCGAGGACAGGTTGTCCGAGGTGCCCGTGCCGTTGTTGATGAGGTCCACGGAGCGCTGGATGGTGTCGCCCGGAACGATGTTTGACGCACCGACGGTGAGCCTGTTGGTGCTGGCCCCGCTGGCACCAAGCGCGATCGAGACCGTTCCCGAGCTGATGGTGTGACTTGCCGAGGTGCTGCTCGTGAACGTCGCGAACGTGCCCAGCCCGGCAAGTGCTGCCGCGGTACCGACAACCGCGAGTGTCGCAAGTGGCTTCTTCAGTGTCTGTAGATTCATTTCGTCGTAACCCTTCGTCGTCGTTGGAAGCAGTGACGGAAGGCTCCCGCCGGCCGGTTGGAGGACGGCCGGGGAACGGTAGGAATCAGGTATGAGCGTTGCCACGGGTCCGCGGACCCGCGTCCGGCGCCGCAGCAGGCGCCGGCAAAGCCAGTGCCGGGGCCTCGCCCGCGCCGCGCGGCATAGGCCCGCAGAGGGCGCCCGAACGGGGAGGTTCGCGGCTCGCGATCGACGTTACGGCTCGCCGCGTTCAGCGAGCGGCGGGGGCGGCGGTCAGCGAGACCCGCCGGCCATCGCCGGCAGGATCACCAGTGTGTCGCTCTCGCCGACCGTGGTCTGGAGTCCGTCGAGCACCCGGACGTCCTCGTCGTTCAGGTACACGTTGACGTAGCGGTTCAGAGCCCCGTCGGCGGAGAACAGCTGGGTCTCGGTCGCGGGGTGCTGGCTTGCGAGGTTTCGGAGCACGTCGCCGACGTTGGCGCCGGCCGCCCCGACCTCCTTCTCGCCGCCGACTGATGCCCGCAGCACGGGTGGGATCTTGATCGTGGCCATCGGTGCGCGCAGACTACCCGGCGGCGGCGCAGAACGCCTCGTAGTCCGGGAAAACCCCCATCTCCTCGTCCGCGATGTCCTGCGGGTCGCGCGAGCAGATCGGGCACTCCGGGTCCCTGTGCACTTTGACCTCGGTGAGCGTCGCACCGAGCGCGTCGTAGAGGAGCAGGCGCCCGATCGCGGGATCGCCGATGCCGAGGATCAGCTTGACGACCTCGGTCGCCTGGAGCAGTCCCATCGTCCCGGGGAGCACCCCGAGGACGCCGTTGGCGCCGCATGAGGGTGCGAGCTCGGCCGGCGGCGGCTCACGGAACAGGCACCGGTAGCAAGGGCCGTCGTACGGTTTGAAGACGGACAGCTGGCCGTCGAAACCGAGGATCGATGCGGAGACGACGGGGATCTGGAGCCTCACGCTCGCGTCGTTGAGCAGATACCTCGTCGGGAAGTTGTCCACCCCGTCGACGATCACGTCGTAGCCCTCGATGATCTCCATGATGTTCGAGGCGTCGATGCGCGTCTTGTAGCCGATGACCTTCACGTCGGGGTTCAGCGCTTCGATCGTCTCCCTTGCCGAGTCGACCTTCGACTCGCCGACGCGCTGGGTGTTGTGGATCACCTGGCGCTGGAGGTTTGACAGGTCGACGACGTCGTCGTCGACGATCCCGAGCGTCCCGACTCCCGCCGCGGCGAGGTACAGGGATGTCGGCGAGCCCAGGCCCCCCGCTCCGAGCAGCAGGACCTTCGCGTCCAGGAGCTTCTGCTGACCCTCAGGGCCGATCTCGGGGATGAGCAGGTGGCGCGAGTACCGATCGCGCTGCTCGGCGCTGAGCGCACGCGGCACCTCCACGTCGTAGCCACGGTCCTTCCAGAGCGTGATCCCGCCGGTCATCGAGCGTACGTTCTCGTAGCCGAGATCGTCCTGGAGCGTGCGCGTCGCGTATGCCGAGCGGGCACCGGACTGGCAGTAGACGATGAGCTCCGCGCCCCTGTCGGGTGCGACGCTTTCGATACGGGACTCGAGATGACCGCGAGGGATGCTCTTCGCGCCGGGAAGATGCCCCGTCGCGAACTCTTCGCTGCCCCGCACGTCGACGATCACGACGCCCTCGTCGACGAGCTCGTTCACCTCGGCCGGGTCGACCTCGTGGATCTGGCTCTTGATTTTGCGTAGAAGCTCGGCTCCGGAGGTGGTGCTCATCTTGAAACTCCTAAACCACGGTCGGGATTCATGGACTTCATAAAGTGTAGCGACTGTCGGCGTGCGCCGGAAGGGGCTGCCTTACCCTCTCCCGCGAATGCCGCGCAAACAGTTCTCGTTCCCCATCCTGCCCGCGGCGCTCGTCGCGATGCTGGCGCTCGCGGTAGCGGTCGTCGTCATCGCGCGCCAATCAAACTCTAGCGGCACGAGCACCACGACTTCGACCGCCTCCGGGGAGAGCGTTGACGGGGCTCCGCTGCCCGCGACGCCCGCTCCCCCGTTCACGCTGACCGACGAGAGCGGCCGGAAGGTCTCGCTCAGCGAATACAGGGGAAGGGTGACCGTGATCACGTTCCTGTATCCGGGCTGCGGGGCCACATGCACCGTCATCGCACAGCAGATCCGGGGCGCGCTGGACGAACTCTCCTCGCCGCCGGCGGTCCTGATCATCACCGCCGACCCGGCCGCCGACAGCCCTGCCGCGGTGGCGCGCTTTCTGGCGTCCGTCTCCCTCACCGGCCGGGCGAGCTTCCTGACCGGAACCGAATCCGAGCTCCGGCCGATCTGGAGCGCATACCGCGTCAAGCCCGCCGCAGACGGGCCGACGACCTTCAGCAGCTACGCGTTCGTGATGCTGCTGGACCCGTCCGGCAGGGAGCGCGTACTCTTCGAGACCGAACAACTGACGCCCGAAGCACTCTCGCACGACATACGGGCGCTGCAGAGGGGCTGATACCCTAGCTCGCAGGTAGGAAATCTTGCGATGATGTTCTCAACCAAGGCCGAGTACGGCGTACGCGTGATGGTCGAGCTCGCTCGGAGGGCCGGCGACGAACCGATCCCGCTCGCGGAGATCGCAGCCCATGACGGGCTCCCGCTCGCGTACCTCGAGCATCTCGTGGCGCGCCTGCGCAAGGCGGATCTGGTGGCCTCGCGGCGAGGCTCGCGAGGCGGCTACATGCTCGCCCGTCCCGCGAGCGAGATCAGCATGGCGGAGGTCGTCGAGGCGCTCGAGGGGTCGATCGCACCCATCGAGTGCATCTCCGAGGCCTCCGACGGCTCGATCGTCTGCTCGCGCGAGTCCAGCCCGAGCCATACCTGCCCGACCAAGCTCCTGTGGACGCGCGTGCGCTTCTCGATCGTCAAGACGCTCCAGGAGACGACCCTCGCCGACCTTCTCATCTCGCCGTCGGCGCTGCCGATCGCGCCGCTTCAGCTGCAACCACTCACGCAACCACTCACGACCGGAGCCTGAAACCAGAACATGGCCGAGCTAGAGATCAAGAACCTGCACGTTCGCACTGAGGACCGCGAGATCCTGCGCGGTGTCGACCTAGAGATCGACCGCGGGGAGATACACGCGCTGATGGGGCCGAACGGATCGGGTAAGTCCACGCTCGCCAACACGCTGCTCGGCCACCCCTCCTACGAGGTGACGGAGGGCACGATCACGTTCAAGGGCCAGGACATCACCGAGGCCGAGCCGCACGACCGTGCCAAGGCGGGGCTCTTCCTCGCATTCCAGTATCCGGTGTCGATCCCCGGCGTATCGGTCGCGAACTTCCTGCGGATGGCGATAAACGCCAAGCGCGACGAACCGATCCAGGTCAAGGAGTTCCGAAACCAGCTCCAGCACGCGATCGAGCTGCTGGACGTCGACCGCGCCTTCACCTCACGCCACCTGAACGACGGCTTCTCCGGCGGCGAGAAGAAGCGCGCCGAGATCCTGCAGATGGCGATGCTCGCGCCCGACATCGCGATCCTCGACGAGACCGACTCGGGCCTGGACATCGACGCGCTGCGAACCGTCGCCGAGGGCGTCCAGCGCCTGCACGACGAGCAGGGTCTGGGCGCGCTGATCATCACCCACTACCAGCGCATCCTGCACTACGTCAAGCCGGAGTTCGTGCACATCCTGATGGACGGGAGGATCGTCCTCGAGGGTGGCGTCGAGCTGGTCGAGAGACTCGAGCGCGAGGGCTACGACCAGATCCGCCAGGAGGTCGGCGCGGTCGCCGGCGGAGACCTCGGTGTCTGAGTCCGGCGGGGCCCAGCCGCCGGAGCAGGCCTCCAACGGCAACACGCCCACGAGGGTCAAGGCCGGCCGGCACCGCGAGGCGAGCCTGTACCACGCGCTCGCAGGCGCAGGCGCCGGCGACGGCCGCTCCCTGGAGCAGCTGCGAACGGATGCGCTCGCCGTCTATGAGGACAGCGAGCTGCCGGTCTGGCGGCGTTCGGGATTCTGGACCACGAGCCTGCAGAGCCTCGACCTCGATGCCCTGACCCTCGACAGCCCGCAGGAACGCGCCGCTCGCGGCGCCTCCGGGGCCATCCCCGCCGTCGTCTCGAGCACGCTGCCGGACCGGCCGCGTGCGGGGAGGATCGTGCAGTGCGGCGGCGAGGTCGTTCAGGTGCAGCTCGACCCGGCGCTCGCGGATGCCGGCGTGATCCTCTGCTCCCTGCAGGACGCTTTCGTCGAGCACCCCGAGCTCGTCACGCCCTGGTTCTCCAAGCGGCTGACGATCGACCGCCACAAGCTCGAGGCCGCGAACGCGGCGTTCTGGAGCGGCGGCGCCTTCCTGCACGTGCCGGCGGGGCTCCTCGTCGAGGACCCCTTCGAGATCGTCTACGTGATCGACCGCCCCGGGGTCGCGCAGTACGGGCGCACCCTCGTGCTCGGCGGGCCGACGAGCGACTTCCGCGTGCACGAGTACGACCTCGCCGAAGATTTCCCGCAGGACGGGGAGGGACGCCAGGCTCTGCACGCCGGCGCCTTCGAGATGTACCTGCAGGACGGCGCGCGCTGCCGCCTCGCACAGGTCCAGGACTGGGGCCGCGGTGAGGTGTACGACGTCTCGACGCGCTTCGTCGCGGTCGGCAGGGACGCCTACTGCCACTGGCTGCCCGCGCTGCTCGGCGGCCACCTCGTGCGCCAGCACCTCGAGCTCGCGATCACCGAGCCCGGCGGCGACATGGCGTTCAGGGGTCTGCTGTTCACCGAGGAGCACGAGCACCTCGATGTGTTCGCCGTCGACCTTCACGAAACCGGGCCATCCGGCGGGGACGTGCACTGGCGCGGAGCCGCCACGGGCGAGAGCCGCGCGAGCTTCGAGGGCCTGATCCAGATCGACCCCGGCGCGCAGCGCACGCACACCTACCTGCAGTTCCACTCGATGATGCTCTCCCCGAAGGCGCGGATCGACGCGATCCCCTCGGTGCTCGTCTCCGCCGACGATGTCTCGGCCTCCCACGGAGGGACCGTCGGAGAGCTCGACGAGACCGCGATCTTCTACATGCAGACGCGCGGCCTTGACAGGCCGGCCGCGGTGAGGGTGATCGTCGAAGGCTTCTTCGAGCCGCTGATCGCCGAGCTGCAGGACGAGGCGCTCGAGGGGATCGTGCGCGCCAAGGTCGCGGCGAAGCTCGCGTCCGCGCGCGAGGACATCGAGGCGTATGCCACCAGTCGCTGAGCGCACACTCCAGGTCCGCGCGGACTTCCCGATCCTCTCGACGCACCCCGGCGGACGTCCGCTGGTCTACCTCGACTCCGCGGCGACCTCGCAGAAGCCCCAGGTGGTGATCGACGCGCTCAGCGACCATCTGAGCCTGCACAACGCCAACGTGCACCGCGGCGTCTACCCGCTCGCGCAGGAGGCCGACGCGGCCTTCGAGAGCGCACGCGAGCGCATCGCGGCGTTCACGGGCGCCCCCGTGAAGAGCACGATCTTCACCAAGAACGTCACCGAGGCGATCAACCTCATCGCCTACTCGTGGGGACGCGCGAACATCGGCGCGGGCGACGCGGTGCTGATCACGCAGATGGAGCACCACGCGAACATCGTCCCCTGGCAGGTGCTCTGCCGCGAACGCGGAGCAGAGCTGCGCTACCTGGCGGTCGACGAGCGCGGCGAGCTCTCAGCCGAGGCTCTGCGCCGGGAGCTCGCGCGCGGCGATGTGAGGCTTGTCTCCTTCGCCCATGTCTCGAATGTGCTCGGCACCATCAACCCCGTGCATGAGATGTGCGCAGAGATCCGCGCCGCGGGCGCCGTGAGCGTCATCGACGGAGCACAGGCCGTCCCTCAGCTCCCGGTCGACGTCGGGCGCATCGGAGCCGACTTCTACGCGTGGACCGGCCACAAGGCACTCGGCCCGATGGGCATCGGCGTGCTGCACGGCCGCAGCGAGCTCCTCGACGCGATGGAGCCGTTCCTGACGGGCGGCGACATGATCGCGTCCGTGGACCTGCAGAGCGCCACCTGGAACGAGCTGCCGTGGAAGTTCGAAGCGGGCACGCCCGCGGTCGCCGAGGCCGTCGGGCTGGCCGCGGCCTGCGATTACCTTTCCGCGATCGGCATGGAGCGCGTGCGCGAGCACGAGAGCTCGCTGACCGGGTACATGCTCCAGGGTCTCGCGCAGGTGCCGGGGCTGCGCGTGGTGGGCCCGCCGGAGGCCGACGGCCGCGGCAGCCTGGCCTCGTTCACGATCGACGGAATGCATCCGCATGACATCGCCGAGCTCGCGGGCCGCGAGGGCGTGTGCATCCGCGCGGGCCACCACTGCGCCCAGCCGCTCATGCGCTGCCTCGGGGTGGGCGCCACGGCACGTGCCAGCCTCGGCGTGTACAACGAGCGCTCGGACGTCGACATACTGATCGACTCGCTGCTGGGCGCGCGCCGCGTGTTCGCACTCGACGAGGGGTGAGCAGAGCATGGACGATCTCTACCGCGACTACATCCTCGACCACTACAAGAGCCCGCGCAACTTCGGCGAGCTCGAGCCGCACAACGCAGAGGCACTCGAGCAGAACCCCCTGTGCGGGGACGAGCTCGGCGTGCAGGTCCAGATCAGCGACGGACGCATCGAGGACCTGCGCTTCCACGGACACGGATGCGCGATCTCCCAGGCAGCCGCGTCGATCGCCTCCGAGGAGCTGAAGGGGATGACGGTCGACGAGATCGAGAACCTCGACGCCGACTGGATGATCGACCTGCTCGGCATCCCTGTATCCGCCACCCGCCGCAAGTGCGCGCTGCTGAACCTGAAGGTCGTCCGCGGCGCCGTCACCGGCGATAACGCCTGGCCCACCTGACCCCGCGATACAATTCCTACTTCCACGCACAGGATTCCATCCAGACTCGCCAGCGAGGAGCAATATGGCCACGATTGACCGCATCGCAAAGCCCAGCCCGATCGTCGAAGACGACCAGGGTCAGTTGCGTGCACGCCAGGGGATCTCCCGAGAGGTGATCAGCGAGCTCTCGAAGATCAAGGGCGAGCCCGACTGGATGATCGAGAAACGCGTGAGGTCGCTGGAGATCTTCGAACGCAAGCCGATCCCGACATGGGGCCCGGACCTCTCCGGCCTGAACCTCGATGACCTCGTGCTGTACTCGCCTCCAACCGCCGGCCGCTACAACAGCTGGGACGAGGTCCCCCAGGAGATGAAGCAGACCTATGAGGACCTCGGGATCCCGCAGGCCGAGCGCGAGCACCTCGCCGGAGTCGTCGGCGTGTGGCGCCAGGAGCCGGTCTACGAGGGGCTCAAGGAGGAGTACGCCAAGCAGGGGATCCTGTTCTGCTCGATGGACACGGCGATCACCGAGTACCCGGAGCTCGTCCAGAAGTACTTCATGAACAAGTGCGTCCCGCCGCAGGACAACAAGTTCTCGGCGCTGCACGGAGCCGTCTGGTCAGGCGGAGCGTTCTGCTACGTCCCGAAGGGCGTCAAGTGCGACCTGCCGCTGCAGTCCTACTTCCGCATGGAGGGCGCCGGCGAGGGGACGTTCGAGCACACCCTGATCATCGCCGACGAGGGCTCTGAGGTGAACTACATCGAGGGCTGCACCGCGCAGACCTACAGCGTGAACTCGATGCACTCCGCCGTCGTCGAGATCTTCGTCCACGAGGGCGCGAAGGCTCGCTACACGACCGTCCAGAACTGGTCGAAGGACGTCTACAACCTCAACACCAAGCGTGCGATCGTCGACGCCGAGGGCACCGTCGAGTGGGTAGGTGGTTCGATGGGCGCCAAGTACGTGATGCTCTATCCCGGCTCGTTCCTGATGGGCGAGGGTGCGCGCGCAGACCACCTCAACGTCGGCGTCGCAGGCAAGGGCGTCCACAAGGACACGGGTGCCAAGGTGGTGCATCTCGCGCCGAACACGACGTCGAACATCCTCGCCAAGTCGATCTCGAAGGACGGCGGGATCATGGGCTACCGCGGCCTGGTCAAGATGGGCCACAACTCCGCCGGCTCCAAAGCGCGCGTCCAGTGCGACGGGCTGATGATGGACGGCGAATCGCGCTCGGATACATGGCCGGACATCCAGATCCAGAACCCGCACGTGACTGTCGCGCACGAGGCGACGGTGGGCAGGATCTCCGATGACCAGCTGTTCTACATGGGTTCGCGCGGGTTCACCGAGGACGAGGCGGCCGCGATGATCGTCAACGGCTTCATCGAGCCGGTGACGAAGGAGCTGCCGATGGAGTACGCGGTGGAGCTCAACCGTCTGATCCAGCTGGAGATGGTCGGCTCGATCGGCTGATCGGGCCGCTCCGCCGAGCATCGGCGGGCGGGTGGGCGTGCGTAGCGACTTCGACCCCGAGGAGCTAGATTCGCGCGCCTTCTACCGGCTGCTGACGGCCGTCATCGTCCCCCGGCCCATAGCCTGGGTGTCGTCTCTGTCGGCAGACGGGATCCCGAACGTGGCTCCGCATTCGTTCTTCACCGTCTCCTGTGTCGAGCCGCCCGTCATCCAGTTCACGTCCGTCGGGCGCAAGGACTCGCTGCGGAACATCGAGGAGACCGGGGAGTTCGTGGTCAACCTCGCAACGGAGGCGCTGATCGAGAAGGTCAACGCCACCGCCACGAACTTCCCCGCCGAGCTCAGCGAGTTCGAGGAGGTGGGCCTGGAGACCGAGCCGAGCGAGCGCGTTCGGCCGCCTCGCGTCGCACACTCGCCCGCTGCCCTTGAATGCCTGCTCCACGGGACGCTGTCGTTCGGCGACTCGACCGTCGTCTTCGGGCGTGTCGTGGGCGCCTCGATCGCGCGGTCGGTGCTCACGGATGGCCGCCCGGACGTTCGGCTGCTGCGGCCGCTCGGGCGGCTCGGCGGCAATCAGTGGAGCCGGCCCGGAGAGGTCGTCGAGCTCGAGCGGTTCTCGTATGAGCAGTGGCGCTCCTCCGGCGCGAGATCCGCAGGAGATTGAGGCGTGCGCGCACCGGTTGACACAATCGCAGCGCCGCTGTTCCCGACCCGCCTGCCGTGGGTCAACGCGAGCGGGCCCCAGCCGACGATCCAGAGGGGCACGCCGATGCTCGTCGAGTTCTGGGACTTCTGCCGCCCCAACTCGATCCGCACGCTCCCCTACATGCGGGCGTGGCACGAGCGCTACGGCCCGCTCGGCCTGCGGGTCATCGGGGTCCACTGCCCCGGCTTTGACGCCTCGCGCGAGGAGCAGGCGGTGCGCGACGCGGTGGCGCGGCTCGGCATCGAGTACCCGGTGCTGATCGACAGCGAGCTCGAGGTGTGGGAGGACTACGAGAACCTCGGATGGCCCGCCCGCTACCTGTTCGACGGCCGCGCACGCCTGTTCGACTACCACTACGGCGAGGGCGCGTATGCGGAGACGGAGCTCGCGATCGGAGAGCTGCTGGGCGTGGAGGTCGAGCCGGTGGAGCCTGTGCGAGCGGAGGACGCCGTCGGTGCCCTGCTGGCTGCGCAGACCGAGGACCAGCCCGGCGCGTACTGCGGGCCCTACGAGGCGGGCGGCGTGTGGGCGGTGTTCGACGGCAGCGGAACGGTGAGCGTGAACGGGGGGCAGACGATCGTCGACCACCCCGGCGCGTACGAGCTGCTGAAGCATGAGCACCACACCCGCGGGACGATCGAGATCCTTCCCGGCGCGGGAGTCAGCTGCCTCGCAACCTGCTTCACCCCCGGTCTCGCCTGAGCCACCGCGCAGGCCGGCGCGACGCTCACTTCTTGGCTTTGCTGGCCTTCTTGCTCGGTTCGGGTATCAGCTGGATCGTCAGGTTCTTCGCTTCAGCGGGCGCCGGCAGGAGCTTGGTCAGTGCAAGCCCCGCACTCAGCCTCCCGTGATCGGCCTTCAGCATCTCGTGCCCGGTCTTGCTGAGCTTGACCTTCACCGTGCTCGCGGCGGTGCCCTTGAGCGAGAACGCCGCCAGGCCGATCACCGTCGTCGTCGTGTGCTTGCCCTTTTTCGTCTTGACCGTCAGCTTCGCCGATCCGCCGCAGGTGGTGGTGCCCGTGCCGGTCCACTTCAGCTTCAGCGCAGCAGAAATTCCGAACGGCGTCGTGACGTGCGTGCTCACGAGCGCGAGCTTGCAGGTCGGGGACGCTTCTTTCTTGCCGAGCACTTCCGAGGACCCGGTTTTCGTGGATTCGAGACGAGGGAGCGTCGTGAACGT
>Ga0182013_10003470_pt1 | contig 19698 bp, 11 predicted proteins | sample 612S2MmetaG_FD_120487 | JGI IMG/M metagenome (GOLD analysis project Ga0182013, IMG submission 120487) | Permafrost microbial communities from Stordalen Mire, Sweden - 612S2M metaG | ecosystem: Environmental > Terrestrial > Soil > Wetlands > Permafrost | place: Sweden: Stordalen | collected... | reverse complement strand
GCGCTGCCGATACAAAGAAGCGCGAGCATTTGCAAAAAGTTCGAGAGCGGCGTGGGATTTTCAAACGGATGCGCGGCGTTGGCGTTCGTATAACCGCCGCCGTTTGTGCCAAGCATTTTGATCGCGACCTGCGACGCCATCGGGCCTTGCACGATGGACTGCGTGCTGATCATCTGGTTCGTCATCACCGGATTGCCCTTGGCATCCACCACATTCTTGCCGTTCGCATCGGTAACCTGGACGGAAACGGTCTGCGGTTCCATGACGGTGGCCGTGGTGTAAGCCTTGAAATTTTGAATCATGCCCTGCGACACGAGCACCAGCGCGAACACAAGGCAGACCGGCAACAGCAGATAATAAGTGATGCGCGTCAGATCCACCCAGAAGTTGCCGATGGTGGTGGCCGTGTGTCGTGCGATACCGCGCACGAGCGCCGCAGCGACCGCCATGCCGACGGCGGCGGAGAAAAAGTTGTGGATCGTCAGCGCGACCATCTGCGAGAGATACGACATCGTGGATTCGCCGCTGTAACTCTGCCAGTTGGTGTTCGTCGTGAAGCTCACGGCTGTGTTGAACGCCAGATGCTCCGACAGCGCGCTGAAGTGCTGTGGATTAAGCGGCAGAAAATTTTGCAGGCGCAAAATCGCGTAAGTGAACAGGCAACTCACGAGGCTGAAAATTAGCAGCGCGAACGTGTATTGTTTCCAGCCCTGTTCCTGCTTCGGGTCAACGCGAAAAATCCAGTAGGTTAATTTTTCCAGCGGGCGCATCAACGGGTCGAGCCAGGTGCAGCCGTTGGCGTCAAAAACGCGACCGAGATAAATGCCAAGCGGCTTGGTGACGAGAATGAGCGCGCCGAGATAGAGCGCGAGTTCCAACCATTGATGGGCGTTCATAAGTGGTAGTTAAAATTTTTCCGGCCGGATCATGGCCACGATGAGATATACGCAGAGCGCGAGGGAAATGATTCCGAGAATGAGGTTTTCCATAAGTTTAGCCGGTGGATTATTCAGAGCTTTTCACAACCGACTGCATAAATGCAGAACGACAGAAAAAATCCAAAAACCAATCCGATATAGATTGCGTCCAACATAATTTCTCCAATAAGCAGCACGGCCGCGACAAGCGCGACAACGCCGCAATCGTTTTACTTGGGGTGAACTTGAGGCCGCGGACTTCGCGGATCAGAGGATCGCCCTTCCAATTGCCTACGAGATTAGCTGTCGGGCTTGGCCTTGAAAGTGGCCTTGAAATCAGTTGCCTGACTTCGTTCGCCCCGTCCTCAACTTTGAGGATTTTGGGTCTCCCGCATCCGGCTCCAGGAAGGAAGCCGGATTTCGGCTGCAACGGGAACAAGCTAATCACGACCGCCGATTCCTGTCAAAATAAAATTGGCATGCCCCGTCAAACGCCGCATAAATGCTGCCCGCTTTGCCGAAAAAACTTTGCCAATCGCCGTTTGCGTTTAAATTGCAGGCGAACTTGATGAAGCTCCGAACCAAAATTTTGTCCGCGCTGGTTTTGTGTCTGCCCGCGCTGGTTTTGGCCGCCGGCACCAGCTACGAACCGGGCAATGCCGTCCCGCCCCCGCCCGCCCGCGAATTCCGCGCCGCGTGGATCTCCGAGGTCGCGACCAATGCCGACTGGCCCTCCAAGCCCGGCCTGCCCGTCGCGCATCAAAAGGCGGAATTGATTTCGCTCCTCGACCGCGCGCAACAGCTCCACTTCAACGCCGTGTTCTTTCAGGTGCGCCCGGCCGCCGACGCCATGTATTCCTCCCCCATCGAGCCGTGGTCGGAGCGCATCACAGGCACGATGGGCAATCCGCCGCTACCGTTTTACGATCCGCTCGCGTTCGCCATCGCCGAGGCACACCGGCGCGGACTGCAATTGCACGCGTGGTTCAATCCCTTTCGCGCCGCGCATCCCGAAAGCAAATCGCCGGACGCCGCCAACCACATCACGCGAACGCATCCCGAACTCATCCGCCATTACGGCGAGCAAGTCTGGCTCGACCCCGGTGAACCGGAGGCCCAGACGCACACGCTCGCCGTCGTCCTCGATGTAGTGAACCGCTACGACGTGGACGGCGTTGTCTTCGACGATTATTTTTATCCGTATCCGATTAAAAACCTGCTCGGACACACGCTGGATTTTCCCGACGACGCGAGCTGGCAGAAATACGGTGTGAAAAGCGGCCTGACGCGTGCCGACTGGCGGCGCAACAATGTGAACCAGTTCATCCAGAAAGTTTCACAGGAAATCAAGGCCGCCAAACCGCAGGTGCAATTCGGCATCAGCCCGTTCGGCATCTGGCGTCCGCAGAATCCCCCGCAAATCAAGGGGCTGGACGCCTACGGAACCCTTTATGCCGACTCGCGATTGTGGCTCGCCAACGGCTGGGTGGATTTTCTCGCCCCGCAACTTTACTGGCCCGTCGCATCACCCTGGCAAAGTTTTCCCGCGCTGTTCAACTGGTGGCGCGCGCAGAATCCCAAGGGCCGCCACGTCTACGCCGGATTGAACGACGCCGCCGTGGGTAAAACATTTCCGCCGGAAGAAATCACGCGGCAGATCCAGGCCGTCCGTACGCAGACCAGCGTCAGCGGCGAAATCCATTATCACCTGCGCAGTGTTGCGGACAATCCCGCGCTTGCCGCCGCCGTGGAATTCCAATACGCACAGCCCGCGCTCGTCCCCTCCTCGCCGTGGATTGACACCGTGCCGCCGGAGAAGCCCGACCTTTATGCCGCGTCGGAAAATTCCGTCACCGCCATCCGCTGGTCATCCCCCGAAGGCGAACCCGCCCGCTGGTGGCTCCTGCAAGTCCGCTCGACCAACGATTGGGCCACGGAAATTCTGCCCGGAACCCAGACCAGCCGCATCCTCTACAATTCAAGCCCCGACACCATCTCCATCCGCGCCGTGGACCGGCTGGGCAATCTCGGCACGCCGTCGGTTTTGAAGAAAATGAAGAAGTAAAAATGCAGAATGAAGAAATGGCTTACGCCGTCAGGTCTTATTTCTTCATTCTTCATTCATCCTTCTTCATTTGGTTGAAGTGGTTTTGGAAGGGCTGTAAGCCGAATTCTGTCTTCACCCTTGCGGATGGAGAGAATCATTTGTCTGAGCGACCTATACCCGAAACCTGTTTCGCTTTCACGAAACGCGGAACGGGCAGCTCCTGGGTTTCCTATTCGGCCTTGCACCCGACGGGGTTTTCCGTGCCGCGTCGCTTGCGCTTCGCGCGGTGGTCTCTTACACCACCTTTTCACCCTTGCCGCATCAAACGGACTGCGGCGGTTTAATTTTCTGTGGCACTTTCCGTCGAAAAGCCTTCCGGCTTTCCGCCCGAGTATATCCCAATCTTACAGACTTGGGTTACGCGGCGTCGCGCCCTGCGGTGTTCGGACTTTCCTCAATTGGCTTGCGCCAACCGCGATTCTCCGCCCTTCCAAAACCATTCAGAGCATAACTGATTGCCGGAAAATCTCAAGCATCGAGCAAGATGCGGCACCTCTGGCCCCCTAAAATCCGCCCCAAATTCATTTAAATCAAATATTCCGGCAGAAGACGCATCACCTGCCGCCGGAGTCACCTTACCTGTCAAAAGTGATGCAATACCTGTCAAAAGTGATGCATCTCGAAGCGTTTTAGTCGCTGCCCGAACCAAAAGAGGTGCAACCCAAACCATTTTAGTCACATCCAAAACCTATTTAGATGCATCCCTTTTCATTTTAGTCGCACCCCAAATGGATTTAGTCGCATCTAAAACCAATTTAGATGTGCCCCAAACCGTTTTAGTCGCATCTAAAACCGATTTAGTTGCATCCCTTTTCATTTTAGTCACGCCCCAAATCGATTTAGTTGCATCCAAAACCATTTTAGATGCACCCCAAACCGTTTTAGTCGCATCTAAAACCGATTTAGTTGCGCCCCATTTCGATTTAGATGCATCTAAAACGGTTTTAGATGGGCTTTTTTTTGCAGAAAACCGGCCTTTTATGTCAAAAACACCCAGTTTCGGCAAAAACCGACCCGAAATGACAACAAAAGGACAATCAAATGAACAAAACCTCCATTATGGAAGTGAGCGCCACTCCGTGCGCGCCGTAGGGGTGCTGCCCGTCCCCGGGCGAAGCAACGTGGAAAGCCAAGGCGTCGCGAAAATCGGGGGCATCTTGCCAACCGTCCGTTGCTGCGGCCGGTGACGGTCACACTCCGGGGTTGAATTGATTTGGACTTGCCAAACATTTTTGGCGGCCGCAAAGTCGAAATTGTGAAACGGAAAACAAAACTGCCCTGCCACGCCGCGAGTCGGCGGTGGCTTAGTTTTCTAAGTTAGGCATCGTATGCGTCCACGAACTTCTAAGATTTGTCTGGCTGTTTATGGTGTTTTATTCTTTTTGTCGCTTATGTTACTTTCAGTTCCGGGCGATTATTGGCCGTGGTATTTGTTAATGAGCGGAGTAGCGATTGTTCCAGTGATTTTGGGGCCGATTCGTTATCGGATTTTGGGCGCATTGGCGCTAATTTTTTCAGTGGTTTTGGTTGTTGGAGATATTCAGTCAGGCAAGACATTTCACAATAAGCTTCAGCGTATTCGAGAAGCACACTCTTTGACCAATTCGCCATAATTACAACTTTAGTTTCAAAATTGAAGTAAACAAAATTGTCAGTAGCAGGCCTCGTTCGGAGTTTGGAAGCCCAGCCGGAGTGGGGCGAATGTGTTAATCCCCGTTTCTCCTTCACTCACCGCAGAAACTTTCCGGCGGATATTTATTCCCCGCCGGTCAGCACCATGTCGCGCGAGTAATACAAAATCCGGCCGCAGGTTGAGCAGGTGACAATCTCCTTCTGAGACTGGCAGGTCACGATCAACTGCTGCTGCAATTTCATGTGGCAGCCGCCGCAGACGCCGTGCTCGATGCCCACCACCGCGTTGTCGCCCTTGCTCTTGAGCAGACGGTCGTAGCGGTTGCGCGCGGATTCGTCCACGGCGGACGCCAGTGCCGCGCGATCCTGCTGCAACGCGGCAAGCTCCTTCTTGAAATTCTCCTCGCGCTGGCCAAGCTCCGCGATGAGTGTTTCGGCCAGCTTCTTCGCCTCGTTGGCCGCGAGCGTGGCGCGGATGACTTCCTTCTGCGCGACTTCGGTCTGCTCCATGAGGACGATTTCCGAATCCTCGATTTTCATGATGTCGGCCTTGCAGGTCTCGATCTCGTGCGCGAGGGCGCGGTATTCCTCGTTCTTGCGGGTCTGCAACTGCTGGTTGGCGTATTTTTCTATCTGCGTCTTCTTGGATTCGACCTCGAGCTCAAGGCGCTTGCGCTCGGACTCGATCTGCTTGACGCGGTTTTTGGCGGCGTCGAGCTGCGTCTGCGTGGAGGAGGCGCGGTTGCGGAGTGTTTCGCGCTCGGGCGCGATCTGGGCGAGTTCCTGTTGAACGCGATGAATTTTGCGGTCGCGGTCCTGCAAGACCAAAAGTTTCTCTATTGTCTCCAGCATTGAATGAGGGAGGTTAGCGGCCGCGCGCGTGCAAGTCAATGCGCGCTGTGGTCTCTTTTCCTCCTCATTGTCATCCTCGTCCTCGAAATCAAAATCGAGGACGAGGACGAGAACGAAGGAGAGGAGGAGGATTTCAACTTGCAACTTGAAACGTGAGGCTTGAAACTAGGGAATGCGTTTCATCGGCAATGTCATCGAGAAGTTGCAGCGGCATCCCAAACGTGTGGTGTTTCCCGAGGGCGAGGAACCGCGCATTTTGCAGGCGGCGCGGCAGTTTCACGCGTTGCGGCTCGGCGCGCCCATCCTCCTCGGCGACGCCGAGAAAATAACGGAAGCAGCAAAGCATTTGAACGTCCCGCTCGAGGGCATACGCATCATCAATCCCGCCAAAAGCGAGGATCTGGAGAATTTTGCGAAGCGGTTCCATTCGTTGCGGCGCGAAAAAGGGCTGCGTGCGACCGAGGCGCGCGAGGCGATCTTGCAGCCGAATTATTACGGCGCGATGATGCTGGCGATGCATCAGGCGGACGGGCTGATTTCCGGCGCGTCGCACAACACCGGCAGCGTGCTGCGTCCGCTCTTCCAGATCATCAAGCCCGCGCCGGACATCAAGACGGCGTCGAGCTGCATGGTGATGGAGGTCGAGGACACGCGCATCGGCGAAGGCGGCGTGCTGTTCATGGCCGATTGCGGAGTGATTCCCGACCCGACGGTGGATCAACTGGCCGACATCGCCGTATCCACCGCCCGGCTCGCGCGCCACATGCTCGGCGTGAAACCGCGCGTAGCCCTGCTCTCTTTCTCGACCAAAGGCAGCGCATCGCATCCGAGCGTCGGAAAAGTCCAGGCGGCGACCGCAATGGCCAAGCGCAAGGCGGAGCAATTATTTGTGGAGGCGGACTTCGACGGCGAATTGCAGGTGGACGCCGCGCTCGTGCCGGAAATTGCCGAAAGGAAACTGCACGAAAGCACGATTGCCGGACGCGCAAATGTCCTGATTTTTCCCGACCTCAATTCCGGCAACATCGCCAGCAAGCTCGTCCGCGTCGTCAGCCGTGCGAACGCCTACGGCCAGATTCTGCTCGGCTTGAACCGTCCGGCGGCGGACGTTTCGCGAGGTTCGACGGCGCATGATATTCTCGGCGTCGCCGCAATCATCGGCGTGCAAGCCACCGACTACCAGAAACTTTATCCGGGCGCGGACGCCCACCTGCCGGGCGAATAAATTGGTTGTGTCGTTGAATCATTAAACCGATTCACGACACGACGATTTGACGAATGAACGCTTCAACACCCAGAGTCTTCATAGCCGCCACACGCCAGAACGATGGCAAGACCACCACTTCCCTCGGCCTCATAGCCGCGCTGCAGAAACATTTTCCGCGCATCGGCTACATCAAACCGGTCGGCCAGCGTTTCGTGGAGATCGAGGAGCAGAAGATTGACGAGGATTCCGTGCTGATGGACGCGGTGTATTCCATGAACTGCCCGCTCGTGGACATGAGCCCCATCGCGGTCGAGCCGGATTTCACGAGAAAATATCTCCTGTCTTCCAACAACGAGGCGCTCGTCAAAAAAATCCAGAAGGCGTTCGACCGTGTTTCGTGGGAAAAGGATTTTGTGTTGTGCGAAGGCAGCGGCCACGCCGGCGTCGGCTCCGTTTTTGATTTGTCCAACGCGCGCGTCGCCAAGTTGCTCGGCGCCAAGGTCATCATTGTTTCGCAGGGCGGCATCGGCAAGCCGATTGACGAGATCGCGCTCAACCAGGCGTTGTTCGAAAAGGAGGGCGTCGAGATCATCGGCGTGATTTTGAACAAGGTGCTTGGCGAAAAGGTGGATTATGTTTCCGACTTTGCGCGGCGAGGGCTCAAGCGGAAGGGCCTCGACCTGCTGGGCGTCATTCCGCACGAGCAGATTTTGTGCAATCCGTCCATTGACTTGATCCGCGAAGAGCTGCACGCCGAACTTTTGAACCAGCCGCCTACCCTGCATACGTTGGTGGACGACGTGGTGGTCGGTGCGATGGGCGCGCACAACGCGATGCAATTTTTCAAACGCGGCGTCCTGCTCATAACGCCCGGCGACCGCGAGGACATTTTGCTGGCAGCCGGCGCCATGACGAATCCGAATAGCGACGAAAAAATGGCCGGCATCGTTTTGACCGGCGGACTGCGGCCGGATCCAAGTGTGCTCAAAGCCATGCAGGCCATGCCGATTCCCGTGCTGCTGGCAAAAGCCGACAGCTACGAGGTCGCCTCCAAAGTCCACAACCTGATCGTCAAAACTCGCCCGAGCGACGTCGAAAAAATTTCACTCATCCGCGATATAGTCGCCAAAAACGTGAATGTAAAAAAAATTATTGATTCGCTTTGACTCAAATGACGCTGCCTTTAAACCCCTCTCTAAAAACTCTGCCGGTTTACCAGCCGGGCCGCCCGATCGAAGAAGTCGCGCGCGAATTGAATCTGCCCGCCGATTCGATCATCAAGGTTGCGTCCAACGAGAATCCTTTTGGTCCTTCGCCGCTCGCGATTGCCGCGATGCAAAAGGCGATTGCAGGCGTGAACCTTTATCCCGACGGCAATGCATTTTATCTCAAGCAAAAACTGGCGGCCAAGCTCGGTGTCGAAACCAACAATCTCGTTCTCGGAAATGGCTCGAACGAAATCATCGAGTTTGTCACGCACGCCCTGCTCGCGCCGGGCGCGGATGTGGTCGTTTCGCAATATTGCTTTGCGATTTATCCCATCGTCGCAAAAATGTTTGGCGCGAACCTGGTCATTATTCCAGCAAAAAATTACGGACATGATCTGCCCGCGATGCTCAAGGCCATCACCCCAAAAACGCGGATTGTCTTCGTCGCCAACCCGAACAATCCCACCGGCACGCTCGCGCCACGTGAGGAAGTGATCCAATTCGTCAACGACATACCCGACGATGTGCTGCTGGTGATGGACGAGGCTTACATTGAATTTCTGAACGACGCGGTGGATTTGGTTCCGCTCATCCGCCTTGGCGCGCGGAAAAACCTGATTCTGATGCGGACGTTTTCGAAAATTTACGGCCTAGCCGGATTGCGCATCGGCTACGGAATTGCCAATGCGGAACTGGTTTCCGCACTGGAAAAGATCCGGCAGCCGTTCAACATCAATCTGCTCGCGCAAACCGCTGCACTAGCCGCGCTGGACGACGAGGAACACGTCAGCAAGACTCGCGCGAATAATTTTGGCGGCCTGCAGTTTTTCGAGAAAGCGTTCCGTGAATTGAAACTGGAATTCGTCCCTTCCTTTGCCAATTTCATTCTCCTTCGTGTTGACGAAGGAAAGCGCGTGTTTGATTCGATGCAGAAACAAGGCGTGATTGTGCGTCCGATGGGCGGCTATCAGTTGCCGGAGTGGATCCGTATTTCCGTCGGCACACCGAAGGAAAACGAGCGGTGCCTGAATGTTTTAAAGGCGGCTCTTTAGGATGCGTATTTGCACGACTGATTGAACTGGCATCACCTTTCCAGTGAAAATTCATTCGCTGAAAATCCAGCGCCGTTGTAATGTTCGCCCAAAATATGGCGATTGCGGACATCAGGCGGGAATATAAACGCAGCAATCTGGACAAAGCGGATTTGGAGTCGAATCCGCTGGCGCAGTTTGATGTCTGGTTCGCGCAGGCGTCGGCTGCACAGTCGGGCAGCCGCTGGTTGAAGATCGGCATCGCGCTGTACAAACTCTGGCAGGCCATTCTTGGTCGTTCTTCGGCAGACGTGAATGCGATGGTGCTTTCGACCGTGGACAAAAACGGGCGGCCTTCGTCGAGAAATGTTTTGCTCAAGGGCATGGACGGGCGCGGCTTCATTTTTTTTACCAACTATGACAGCCGCAAAGGTTGCGAACTGGCAGATAATCCAAACGCGGCGCTGACTTTTTACTGGGCGGAACTTGAGCGGCAGATTTGCGTCGCCGGTTCCGTGGAAAAAGTTCCGCGTGAAGAATCGGAAAAGTATTTCAAATCGCGCCCGCGCGGCAGCCGACTCGCGGCATGGACTTCAAACCAGAACGGTGTTGTTGCCGACCGCGCCGCGCTCGAAGCGAAGTGGAGCGAGATGGAAAGGAAATTTCCGAAGGATGTTCCGCTGCCGCCGAACTGGGGCGGCTTCGTGCTGAAGCCGGAGCGGATTGAATTTTGGCAGGGACGTGCGAGCCGCCTGCACGATCGTTTTCAATACACGCGTAAGGCGGACAATTCATGGAAGCTGGAACGGCTCGCGCCGTAATTAACACTTCTTTTCAAAACAAAAGCGGCGGCCTTGGTTTTCCGCGGTCAGAATTTGTAGGAAATACCGGTAACGAGCTTCACGTCGTTCCTGAGGCGGCCAAACGCCGGCTGGTTGTCGAATGAATCATCAATATAGCTTTGCAGGCTCAAATTTCTGGCGATGCCGGCCTCGATGCCGATTTCGGCATTGACGATATAATTGTTGAAGTTGTCAACCTGCGGCAGGATTTCAAATGTCTGCCAGACGCGTGCGCCGTGTTCGGCGAACTTGTGCTCAAAGGTTTCCGCCAGGCGGAGCGTGGCGAAGGAATCATGGACGCTTCCGAGTTGCTCGAAAACCTCGGCGCCACCCGCTTCCGCAGAGAGCGTTGTGTTCGTTTCCTTCAGGAAATAATAACCGGCACCAGGACCGACGGTGATGCGATATTTAATGTCGGCAATGCCGTCGTGGAGTCCGTCCAAACGCATATAACTGTAGAGCTTTTCCGAGAAGAGATGATTCCACTGGCCGAAACTATGAACACTGTCGGCATTCTCGACACCACTATTTTCGCCATAAGCACCGTCCGCGCCGAGCAACCATTCATTGTAAATGTCTTTCCGGGCCGTCAGGACTTTCGCCGTGAACAAGCTGGTGTCGCTATTGCCACGGGTCAGGGTGAAGCCGAGGCTAGCGTTGCTTTCCCAGGGAGATTTCTTTTCCTGAACAACGCCGTTGGTGCTGGTGTCTGCAAAAACCGCCGTGATTCCGGAGGCAATAATGATGATTGCGATTAATTTTTTCATTTGGTTAAAAAATGGCCGCACAAAAAACACAATTTGTGCAGCCATTTCAAGCAAGTAATTGAAATTATTTTACCGGATCGGTTACGGCGGCGGAATCTTCCCTGTCCTCGCCGATGACGGGGGCGATGGCCTGAAGTTTATCGCCGGTTTCGAGGTTGATGAGTTTTACGCCCTGCGTATTGCGGCCTGCCTCGCGGATACCCTGCACGGGGATGCGGACCATCTGGCCGCCCACGGTGATGAGCATGATCTCGTCCTGATCGCGGACAGTGAGCGCGCCGACGACGGAGCCGGTCTTCTCGCCGACCTTCATGGTGACCCGACCCTTGCCGCCGCGCGACTGCTTGCGCAGACCGCTCTCGGCCTGGACCAGATATTCCTCAAAGGCGGTGCGCTTGCCGATGCCGTTCTCGCCGGCCACCAAAAGCTGCGCGTCGGGGACGACCACGGCGAGCGCGACGACCTCGTCGCCCTTCTCGAGCGTGATGCCCTTGACGCCGCCGGCCGCGCGGCCCATGGAGCGCACGTCGGATTCGCTGAAGCGGATGCTCATGCCGTCCTTGGTGATGAGCACCACATCGTCGCCCTCGTCGCCGCCTTCCACGCTGCCGCGCGTGGATTTGACCTCGATGAGCGCGTCGTCGGGGTCAATGCCGATGGCGATGATGCCGCCTTTGCGGACGTTGGAAAATTCGTTGAGCGACGTTTTTTTCACGGTGCCCTGCTTGGTCGCGAAGAAGAGTTCGCCGGATTGCTTCCAGGTGACGTCCTCCTTGTTTTCGTCCGTCTTGGACAGAATGCGGATGAGCGCGGCAACCTTTTCGCCGGCCTTGAATTCGAGCAGGTTGGCGATGCTGCGGCCCTTGGCGGCGCGGCCCATGTCGGGGATTTCGTGGACGCGCTCGACATAGACGCGACCGGTGTTCGTGAAGAACATCAGGTAATCGTGCGTGCTGGCGCTAAACAAATGCTCGATGAAATCCTTGTCCTCGTCGGTGGCGGCCTCGCGCGTGGTCATGCCGATGACACCCTTGCCGCCGCGCCGCTGCGCGCGATACTGGCTGATGTTGGTGCGCTTGAGCAGGCCGTTGTGCGTGAGCGTGATGATGACGCCTTCGTTGACGATCAAATCCTCGATGGCGATTTCGCCCTCGTCGGGGACGATCTGGCTCTTGCGCGGCATGGCGTGCTTTTCCTTGATGACGTTCAGCTCGTTTTTGATGATGGTCATTACGCGCGATTCCTTGGCGAGGATGTCGAGCAAATCCTTGATGCGCTCGATCAAATCCTTGTATTCGCCCTCGACCTTGTCAATTTCCAGCGCGGTCAGTTGATACAGGCGCAGTTCGAGAATAGCGTCAACCTGCCGCTCGGTCAGGGCGTAGCGTCCGGCTTCGAGGCGCGATTCGCTGCGGATCAAAATGCCCCATCGCTCGACCTGCTGCCTGGTCCACTCGAAGGCGAGCAGCTTCACGCGGGCCTCCTCGCGCGTCTTGCTGCTGCGGATGATCTTGATGAATTCGTCGAGGTTCGCCAGCGCAACGAGATAGCCTTCGAGCAATTCGGCGCGCTCCTCGGCCTTCTTAAGTTCGAAGCGCGTGCGGCGCAGGATGACCTCGCGGCGATGCTCGATGTAGCACTGGATGATTTCCTTGAGGTTGAGCGTCTTCGGTTTGCCGTGGTCAATGGCGAGCGCATTGACGCTGAACGAAACCTCGAGCTGCGTGTGCTGGTAAAGGTTGTTGATGACGACCTTGGGATTCGCATCGCGCTTGAGTTCCATCACGAGCCGCGTGTTTTCGTCGGACTCGTTGCGCATCGCGGATATTTCCGTGATGATTTTCTCGTTCACCAGCTCGGCGATCTTCTCCTCGAGAGCGGCGCGGTTGACGTTGAACGGGATTTCCGTGATGACGAGTTGCTCCCGGTTGCCCTTCAATTCCTCCGAGCCGACGCGCCCGCGCAATTTCACACTGCCCTTGCCGGTTGTGAAATAATTCTTGATGCCCTCGACACCGCAGATCATCCCGCCCGTGGGAAAGTCGGGGCCTTTGATGAACTTCATCAACTGCGCGATGGTGATCTCGGGGTTGTCAATCTGCGCGCAGATGCCGTCAATGACTTCGCCGAGGTTGTGCGGCGGCATGTTGGTTGCCATGCCGACGGCGATGCCCGTGCCGCCGTTGACGAGAAGGTTCGGGAACGCCGCTGGAAACACGGTCGGTTCCGTCATGCGCTCGTCGTAGTTCGGGACGAAATCCACCGTCTCACGGTCCATGTCCTGCATGAGCGCCGCACCGAGATGCGTGAGCCGCGCCTCGGTATAACGCATCGCTGCGGGCGGATCGTCTTCGATGGAACCGAAGTTGCCCTTGCCCTCGACAAGCCGCTCGCGCATCGCCCACGGCTGCGCCATGTGGACGAGCGTCGGATAAATCACCGCTTCGCCGTGCGGATGATAATTGCCGGAAGTGTCGCCGCAGATTTTCGCGCACTTGTAAGGCTTGCGCCCGGGGAACAGCGACAGCTCGTGCATCGCATAAAGGATGCGGCGTTGCGAAGGTTTCAACCCATCGCGCACATCGGGCAGCGCGCGAGAGATGATGACGGACATTGAGTAGTCGAGGAACGAATTCTTGATTTCGTCCGCGACATTGATCTTCGCGATCTTCTCGTTCGCGGCGAACATCGGGGTGTTGCTCACGGGCAAATCGTTCGGGTCTTTGGGTTCGGCCATAATAATTCAGCAGCTAAAATTAAACGTCCAGATTGCGCACGTTGAGCGCGTTGTCCTCAATGAACTGGCGGCGCGGCTCGACTTCCTCGCCCATGAGCCGCGAGAACATTTCCTCGGCCTCGACGGCATCGGTGAGGTCAATCCGCAACAGCTTGCGCACCGTCGGATTCATGGTGGTCTCGAAAAGTTCCTTTGCGTCCATTTCACCGAGACCCTTGAAGCGGGTCATCTGGATGCCTTTCTTGCCGACAGCCTTGACGCTGTTCAAGATTTCGGGGATTGAAAACAACGGCGTCACGGTCGCCCTGTCGCCTTCGCCCTCGATCAATTCATAGAGCGGCTTGTCCTGCGCTGCGTAGTGGTCCACGGCAAGGCCTTTCTTGGAAAGTTTGCCGAGCAAGTCGGCGATGACCTTGCTTTCCAGGTGTAGATCCGCCTCAACCGCGCGGCGCGTCTGGTTTTTCGGTTTCTCGGATTTTTCCTTCGCCTCGGCGTCGCCGTAAAGATCAGAATTAGCGTCCTTGAACTTCTGCACCTCGTCGAGGTCGTCGAAATAATGGACTGTCTCGTCGTTGCCCAGACGGACTTTGATGAGGAAAACCGGGAATGTGCCCTTCTTGCTGCGCTTCTCGACGTAATCGCCGAAATCACCGCCCTGACGACGGATGAACGTCGCGTATTTGTCGAGCGATTCGAGCAACGTCAGAATTTCCTCGAGCTGCTTCGGCGCGAGCTCGCGTCCGTCAGCAAGATTCCGCAATCGCACTTCTTCCACGCCGTTTTGCAGCAGGATGCGGTTGAGCTGAACGTCGTCGTCAATGTAATCGGTCTTCTTCTTGCGCGTGATGCTGTAAAGCGGTGGCTGCGCGATGTAGACGTAACCGTCCTTGATGAGCTTCGGCATTTGGCGGTAGAAAAACGTGAGCAGCAAGGTGCGGATGTGCGAACCGTCCACGTCGGCGTCGGTCATGATAATAATTTTGTGGTAGCGCAGCTTGGCGATGTCGAACGCACCTTCACCTTCGCCGTCGCCGATGCCCGTGCCGATGGCCGTGATCATCGTGCGGATTTCGTTGTTCTGAAGAACCTTGTCCAGCCGCGCCTTCTCGACGTTAATCAATTTGCCGCGAATCGGCAGAATCGCCTGAAATTTTCTATCGCGTCCCTGTTTCGCCGAGCCGCCTGCAGAATCACCTTCGACAATATATAACTCCGTGTTGACCGGATCGCGGTCGGAACAATCCGCCAATTTACCGGGCAATCCGCCGCCGGTGAGCGCGGATTTGCGGACGGCTTCACGCGCCTTGCGCGCCGCCTCGCGTGCGCGTGCGGCGTTCAAAGATTTTTCAATGATGCGCTTTGCAATCGGCGGATTCGCATCGAAATAACTCATCAAGCCTTCGTAACTCACCGAGCCGACAATTCGTTCCACTTCCGGCGAAAGCAGTTTCACCTTGGTCTGCGATTCAAATTTGGGATCACTGTGCTTGACCGAAATCACTGCCGTCAAACCTTCGCGCACGTCGTCGCCGGTGATTTGCGGGTCTTTTTCCTTAAGCAACTCGTTCGACTTTGAGTATTGGTTGATGGCGCGGGTCACGGCGCTGCGAAAGCCGCTCAAATGCGTGCCGCCGTCGGGATTGTGAACCGTGTTCGTATAGCAAAGAACCTGTTCGCTGTAGCTGTCGTTGTATTGCAGGACAACCTCGACGTGAACCTCGATTTCCTTGTCGTCCAGCTTCTCCGTCGTTTCCTTATTGAACGAAATCGGCTTTGGATGCAACGGCTCCTTGCTCTTGTTGAGCTGCTTGACGAACTGCTCCACACCGTCGCGATAAAAAAAGACTTCCGGCTTCGCATCGGGCTGCCGCTCGTCCAGAAAAGTAATTTCCAAACCCGAATTCAAAAACGCCAGCTCGCGCAACCGCTGCGAAATGATGGCCGACTTGAATTCAATCGTGTCGCGGAAGATTTCCGCGTCGGGCTTGAACGTGATGAGCGTGCCGGTATGTTTTGCTTTGCCGATGACGTGAAGTTTCTGGACTGTCTTGCCGCGCTCGAACTCCATGTGATGCACCTCGCCGTCGCGAGACACTTCCACTTCAAACCATTCTGAAACGGCGTTTACACATTTCGCGCCGACGCCGTGAGTGCCGCCGGAAAATTTATAGCCACCCTGTCCGTATTTGCCGCCGGAATGCAAAGTCGTTAAAACCATCTCGACGCCGGGAATTTTATATTGCGGATGGATGTCCACCGGGATGCCGCGCCCGTTATCGCGGACGGAAAGCGAACCGTCCATGTGAATCGTAACTTCAATCTTGTCGCAATGCCCGGCGAGATGTTCGTCCACGGAATTGTCCAAAACTTCCGACACGCAATGGTGCAGCGCGCGCTCATCCGTGCCGCCGATATACATGCCCGGCTTCTTGCGGACGGCTTCGAGTCCCTCGAGTTTTCCGAGCTGCGCCGAGCCGTAATTTCCCTGGATTGCGCCGCTCGAGGGCGCATTTTTTTCTTCGGTGGAATCAGGATTATTTGCCATAAATTGAATCGCGCCAGCGTGATTGTTGACGTGCTGACAAGCTGCCAATAATAATAAGAAACCCATCTGTTCCACACAATGTTTATTTACGGAAAAATACTGTGAAAAACACCATTAGTTGTGGCCTTAAACCTTGCCAAGCCGGACATATTGTGGTTGCTCAACCTGTGGTTAAGTTTTTATTCTGACCAAATTCCGACCTTGCTTTGCAGCCCGTGAACCGTAATTTTGACGGATGGATTTGACTAAAAATTTACTCGTATATCCCGACCAGTTTGTCCGCCGCCACATCGGCCCCAACGCCGCCGAAACCAGCGCGATGCTGGAGCTGCTCGGCCACCAAAATCTGGATCAACTGATTGACGCCGCCGTCCCCAAAAAAATCCGCCTCGGGAAAACGTTAAACCTTCCCGCCGCGCGCAGCGAACATGACGCGCTCACCGAACTGAAAAAAATTGCGGGGGAGAACAAAGTGTTCCGCTCGTTCATCGGCCAGGGTTATTACGACACCATCACGCCGCCGGTGATCCAGCGCAGCGTCCTCGAAAATCCCGGCTGGTATACGCAATACACGCCCTATCAAGCGGAGATTTCCCAGGGCCGGCTCGAGGCGCTGCTCAATTTTCAGACGATGGTGACCGACCTTACCGCGCTCGATATCGCCAACGCCTCGATGCTCGACGAAGCCACCGCCGCCGCCGAAGCCATGACGATGTCGCTGCGTTTGCGCGACGGCCGAAATATTTTCTTCGTTTCGGAAAACTGCCATCCGCAAAACATCGAAGTGGTTCGTGCCCGGGCGAAGGCGCTGGGAATTGATATTGTCGTTGGCAACCACGAAACATTTTCCTTCACCGAAAAAGTGTTCGGCGCACTCGTGCAATATCCCGACACCTTCGGCGCGATTCATGATTTCTCCGGCTTTGCGGAAAAAGCCCATGCCGCCGGTGCGATGCTCACCGTCGCTACCGATTTACTCGCGCTCACGCTCGTCAAGCCGCCGGGCGAATTTGGCGCGGACATCGCCGTTGGCAGCGCGCAGCGTTTCGGCGTGCCGCTCGGTTATGGCGGACCGCATGCTGCCTTCTTCGCCACGCGCGATGAATTAAAGCGCCAGATGCCCGGACGCATCGTCGGCGTCTCCAAGGATTCGCGCGGCAAACCGGCCATGCGCCTCGCGCTCGGCACGCGCGAGCAGCACATCCGCCGCGAAAAAGCCACGAGCAACATCTGCACCGCGCAGGCGTTGCTCGCAAACATGGCGTCGCTTTACGCGTGCTATCATGGCCCGGAAGGATTGAAGAAGATTGCACAGCGTGTGCATACGCTGACAAAAGCTCTCGCGGAAGGGTTGCGCCGGGGTCAAAGCCACAAGCTGGTAGCAAAAGAGTTCTTCGACACGATCACGATTCCAGAAGATATAGATTTTAATGAGATTCTGCCTTGGCTCGAAAAACAGGGAATGAACGTGCGTCGCAATTCTAACGGTTCGATCGGCATTTCTCTCGATGAAACGACGACCACCGAGGATGTTCGGCGTTTATTGTCTGCGTTTATAGTGCCGTTGACGCCTGACTACGCGGTTGATGTTCTTGCAGGGCTAGCGCAAGAACATTTCCAAATTCCGCAATCCGCAATCCGCCATTCCGCATTTCTCCAGCATAAAGTTTTCAATTCCTATCACTCCGAAACCGAGATGCTCCGCTACATCAAGCGGCTCGAATCGCGCGACCTGTCGCTCACGGCCTCGATGATTCCGCTCGGCTCGTGCACGATGAAGCTGAACGCGGCGGCGGAAATGTTTCCGGTCTCGTGGCCGGAGTTTGCGAAAATTCATCCGTTCGCACCACTCGCCCAAGCGCGGGGCTATCAGATTCTTTTTCAATTGCTCGAAGACTGGCTCGCGGAAATCACCGGCTTCGCGGGCATATCGCTCCAGCCCAACGCCGGATCGCAGGGTGAATACGCCGGGCTGCTCGTCATCCGCGCCTATCACGAAGCGCGCGGCGAGGCGCATCGCAACGTCTGTCTGATTCCCACTTCCGCGCACGGCACGAATCCCGCCAGCGCGGTCATGGCCGGCATGAAAGTCGTCGCCGTCGCCTGCGACCCGAACGGCAATATTGACGTGGCGGATCTTCGCGCCAAAGCCGAGGCGCACAAGGCTGACCTCTCGTGCCTGATGATCACTTATCCCAGCACGCACGGCGTGTTCGAGGAAACCATCCGCGATATTTCGGAAATCATCCACGCGAACGGCGGCCAGGTTTACATGGACGGCGCGAACATGAACGCGCAGGTCGGTTTGACCTCGCCCGGCTTCATCGGCGCGGATGTCTGCCATTTGAATCTGCACAAAACGTTTTGCATTCCGCACGGCGGCGGCGGTCCCGGCGTCGGGCCGATTGGCGTGGCGAAACATCTCGTGCCGTTCCTGCCGAGCCATCCGGTGTTCACGTCGCGGCTTGAAGACGTGAATCATTCCAAGCAGCACATCGGCCCGGTCAGCGCCGCGCCGTGGGGCAGCGCGAGCATCCTGCCGATTTCTTGGATGTATATCGCGATGATGGGCGCGGACGGTCTGACCGAGGCGACGAAGTTTGCCATCCTGAATGCGAATTACATTTCCAAGCGGCTGGAAAATCATTTCCCGACGCTTTACCGCAGCAACGGCCTCGTCGCGCACGAATGCATCCTGGACTTGCGCGCGTTCCACGCCACCACCGCCGAGGACGTGGCGAAGCGGCTGATGGATTATGGCTTCCACGCGCCTACGCTTTCGTGGCCCGTCGCCGGCACGCTCATGGTTGAGCCGACCGAAAGTGAATCGAAATACGAGCTGGACCGTTTCTGCGACGCGATGATCGCCATTCACGCGGAAATGACCGCCGTGGAAAACGGCACCGCCGACGCGAAAAACAATCTGCTCAAGAACGCCCCGCATACGGCGGACCAGATTGCCAGCGACAATTGGAACCGGCCTTACAGCCGCGAATCAGCGGCGTTTCCGGCGAAGGATTTGCACGACTACAAATTCTGGCCGCACGTCAGCCGTGTGGACAACGTCTTCGGCGACCGCAACCCGGTTTGCTCGTGTGTGGGGATGGAGAATTATTCGGAATGATAATCTCAAAATTTGACCTTGAATATGTAATTGATCCACAAGCGCGAAAATTTTGTGGACCACTCTTTTTTACAAGTTCCCTTGAAACACCAGTTGGCACTATTCCAAACAACGGCAGCTTTGGTTTGATTGATACGGGTGAGAGAAAGTTACTGGTTACTTGCTATCATGTTTGGGCGGCATTTAAGGAACTACGTTCGCAGAATCCGAATCTTAAATTCGCAGTTTGTCTTGATATGGGAAATCCAGTCGCGATAGATGTGGATTCTCTGTTGGTTGATGAAGATAAGCGGACAGACATTGTTACATTTGCAATGGAAGAATTATTGCCTGTTTGCTGTGGGCTTGAGTTCTACAATTTACAGCGAAGCCCATGTGATTTTAGCATCGGTGTTCAACCATGGTTAGTTTAGCCCGGATGGCAGCCAATTCCGCGCGCAGTTCGTCGGCGGCACAAACAGTTTGCCTCTTCTCCCCGCCCAAGCGGGGAGTGCGGTAGCGGGCTTGAAATTTTTCGAACAAAGAACATCATTTCGACATGAGCCTCAAACAAATCGCCCGCGAGGAGGGAGAAAAATCCGTGTTCACCGTTGTCCATCCGTGGTTAATTTCATTTCAGAGGGCTTCGCCCGGCGGAAATTTCTCGAATACCCCAGATTTTCACCGATCTTGCCGGTGGCACCCTTCATAAACCGGCCGTCAGATGGAGGTTAAATCGAGAATCACGAG
>Ga0182013_10003464_pt1 | contig 19728 bp, 8 predicted proteins | sample 612S2MmetaG_FD_120487 | JGI IMG/M metagenome (GOLD analysis project Ga0182013, IMG submission 120487) | Permafrost microbial communities from Stordalen Mire, Sweden - 612S2M metaG | ecosystem: Environmental > Terrestrial > Soil > Wetlands > Permafrost | place: Sweden: Stordalen | collected... | reverse complement strand
GAGACAAAGGCCCAACCGACCAGGGTAACCAGAATGAAGAGCTTGAGAATATTGATGAAGGTTACCAGAGAGCCACTCAATCGTGTTCCAACGAAGTTTACAACACCGACGATGCAAAGAATGGAGGCGGGAACGAAGGCAATCGCGGTTGTGTTGAGAGGAAGCAACTGTGCGACATACGCTGACGCTCCTACGGCCAAGGCGGCAGCGACTCCGGGATACATCACGATGGAGTTCATCCAGCCATAAAGAAATGCAATGCGGTCTCCATAACCGGCGCGCAGATAGATATACTCCCCGCCAGATTCAGGGAAACGGATGGCGAGTTCTGCGTAGCACAGTGCTCCGAACATTGCCATCAGCGCCATCCCGATCCAAACGGAAGCAAGCAGCAGCGGAGAGCCGAGCGACTTGGCCATAGTGGCAGGAGTCAAGAAGATGCCGAGCGCGATGGATTCGCCAACGACGATTGCGATCGCGGTGGGAAGGCCGAATTGCCGGTGTTCGAAGGACACTGAGGAAGGCATAACGGACACTCTAGCATCAGCAAAGCACAGCGGAGGCAAGAATTGCCGCACTATAAAGGTGGAGAAACTTCTCAACCAAATGGAGGAGGAGATCAGACGTGTGCTCTTGTAGCGCCGCCCCGGAATGACTCTCCAGTATTCCTCTATCGTGCGTGGCAACGCGCTACCCCACGCCTTTAGCAAGATGTTCGTGAAGTGCTTCGAGCGCCGTGACAACGTTGCCGGGAAATCGAATGCTCGGCCGACGACAAGTCTTTAAATAGAAATGAATGCTTTTTCGTCCTTCTGTAAGTGAAAGGTGGTAGAGGAAACAAAATATTCTGCGCAAATGTGAGCAATCTGGAACAGTACGAGCAAGTGCTCCATGCCACAATCCGATCATTGTGCGTCACGCGAAGAGAGGCAAGATGCCTGACTCTAACGCAGCAGCAGGCTTCATTCACGGTTTGAGAATCAGTGGAATATTGATGAGATCATTCTCTTCGAGTTCAACTTAGCGGGAATATCTGAGCTTGACTCAAAGTGCGAATAAGCCTTGACAGTGGATCAAGCATCGTGAGACAAGTAAGGCCTACTAAACGGGAGTCGCGAGCGCGAACGTTGTGCGTGAGAATGATGGCTCTGCATTTCATGCACTGTATATGTGCCTCATGTTTCTATTTTCCCAAACCCTTCTAAGTTAGTAAGTTGTATGTGAACGCTCTCAGGAATCCGCCGCAATCCCGTCGCCACGGGGACAACGTCAGGCAAAGGTCGAGACCTTGGCATGGAATAGCGTCCAGCTATCTTATGCCATTACCCCAAGAACGACCAACCGATTGCAGATCCAGAAGGAGCCATTACTGTGACAGAAATCCAGCAGAGAGCTTTTAAAACAGTCAAGAAGTATGTGTGGTGGTCGATGGGAGCTGGACTGGTTCCGATCCCGTTTGTAGATTGGGCCGCAGTTTCCGGCGTGCAACTGAAGATGATCGCCGATCTCGCAAAGATCTACGATGTTCGGTTTCAGAGAGATGCCGTGAAAGCAACGATCGGCGCCCTCTCCGGTTTCGTTCTTCCCCACGCGTTGGCGTGCGGGTTGGTCGGCACTATGTTCAAAGCTGTTCCGGTGATAGGTCTTGTGGCAGGCGGGACCTCGATGTCAGTATTCTGCGGGGCATATGCATGGGCGCTAGGCAACGTGTTCATTCAGCATTTTGAATCAGGCGGCACATTCCTGGATTTCGATCCGGAGGCGGTCAAGGAATACTTCAAGGCGCAGTTTGAAGAGGGCAAAAGAGTAGCCACGACGATCAACGCGCCGGAGAAGGCCGAGGCCGCGGTCTAACGCCGTGGGGCTGCTACCGTGCGTGTTCGGATACTTGGCACTGTGCCTGGTGGCGGGTATCTTGGGGCGGGAGAGACGCCTTGGTTTTTGGGGCTTTGTATTCTGCTCTGTTATCTTCACCCCCTTTATTAGCCTCATGTTTCTGTACTTCGCATCGATGCGGGAGAAATAGCGGTTGGCGCCAGGTAGTCGGAGACCAACTGGCAGCATTTCTCCCTCAACCTGGGGAAGCCTCGTATTCAAATCGTCGTTCCCAAACCATGATTCGTCCGAGGCGAACTCTCGGCGACAGGGGGCATGGCATACCGTGAAGTGCGCCAAACTGCCGAACGAGGTGCAAAAGGAATGAAGCCAATTCGTGAATGGGCAGCCATTCAAAGCAGGCGTGTGGGCGATTTTTCCAAGCGCGAGGCACCATACCTGATTCTCGTCTTGTTCCTGCTGTGCTTCTTCACGATCTTCTTCTTCAATTCGATCGTGGTGTCGATCTACCCAGGCGAACTTGGCGTGCTGTGGAGGCGCTTGGGCGGAGGTACACAGATCGACACGGTATACCGCGAAGGCATGCACGTGATTTTGCCATTCAACAAAATGTACGTCTACAACGTCCGCAAGCAGCAGTTCACCGATTCCATCAATGTACTGACGGTGGACGGCCTCACGGTTGGGGTTCGGTATTCGGTGCGCTATTACCTGGAGAAAGATACCCTTCCGTTGCTGCACCAGCGCGTAGGGCCAGACTATGTGAACGTGGTGGTGAAGCCAGAAATCCGTTCCGTGATGCGGGCTGTTTTTGGACAGTACAAACCCGAAGAGATCTATACGACGCAGAAGGCCATCCAGGAGCGTGTAAGCGCTCTCTCAAAAGGTCATCTTGGAGCGCGTTTTGTGTCGCTGGACGATGTGCCGATCGAGAGCATCACTCTGCCTCAAAGGATCTCCGATGCAATCGAAGCCAAGTTAGCCCAGCAGCAGGTTGATCAAGAGTATGAATACAGGCTCTCGATAGCCACGAAGGAGGCTGATCGTAAGCGCATTGAATCTGCAGGCATCCGGGACTACAACAACACCATCAACGGGAGCCTCACTCCTTCCGTGCTTGCCTGGCAGGGGATACTGGCAACGCAGGACTTAGCCAAATCGCCCAACGCCAAAACCGTAGTTATTGGTTCTGGCAAGAGTGGCCTGCCGCTGATTCTGGGAAAGGACTGAGTATGAAAAGGCTGATCCTCCCGCTTTTGACAATCGGGCTTCTGGCCTATGCGCTCTCCCCGCAGTGGCAGTCGTTCGATCGCATGGGGGAAGTCAGATTCCAGGCGCTTAGTCACATGCCCAAGGAGATTCTAGTCGGAGTATGCTGGCCCTTCGCGCTGAACCAGGACGGTATGGCTGACGGCCTTCAACTGGCGCAGGAAGAGATTAATGCCGGCGGTCTTACTGGAGGGGTGCCGGTCCGCCTAGTGATGCGGGACGACGGACTCGACTGGGAAAAAGCGAAGAACATCGACATTGAATTTTCAAACACGCCAAAGATGAGCGCGGCTCTTGGTTACTACGACGACAGCATCGGTATCAAGGCATCTGCAATGTTCGAGACCAGCCGCTTGCTGCACATAATCGTCGGTTCCAACAACACCTCAATGACGACTCATGGATACAACTACATTGTTCGCACCATCGTCTCCAGTGACAAGATAGCTCGGTCGCTTGCCAAGATGACGGTGGACCGCGGCCACAAGAAGGTCGCTCTGATTTGGGAACAGAGCGCCTATGGAGAAGATCTGGCCTATCAATATCGCATTGCCCTGAACTCTTTGGGTGCTGAATTAGTTTATGAGTGGCCTTATACCCGCGAATTTCCCGACTTTAGGCAGCCGGTCAATGAGCTAAGAGGATCGGATGCTGATACGATTTTTTTCGCGGGCCTGGAGCCTTGGGCGGGAGATTTTCTGCGACTGGCTCACGGTGTAGGCCTCAAAACGGAGATCGTTGGGGCCTTCAGTGATACGCCGGAGATGCGTGCACGAGCCAGCGGTGGATTAGAAGGTTCGATGTTCTTTGACGAGTACGACGTAAACTCACCAAGCCCTGAGAACCAAGCTTTCGTTCGAAGATTTCGGGCGCGGTTTGGGAGGGATCCCGATACGTGGGCGGCGCAAGGCTACGATGCGTTGTACATCCTGGCTAGAGCGGTCCGGGCCACGGGCTCGTCCAACCCGCTTGATCTCGCCTATTCCATCCGATACATGGAGGCTTGGGAAGGTGCCAACGGTCGCTACAAATTCGACGATCAAGGCGAATTAGAGGACAAGCCGATTTACCTCGACGTTTATCGAAATGGCAAACCGGTGACCATCGGCCAGAGTCATCCGGTTGCTGTGATGCAACCGCAATGAACCATGGAGTTTTTAGCATGGATATCAGTCGTGTCGAAACTCCCGTACCAGTTCTCGTGCCTGAGGGATCTCCGTGTCTGGAGCAATGGGAACTGGGGCCGACACGCACGCGACCGACAAAGCGCTTCCATGAGATATTTGAAGCGCAGGTAGATGCCCATCCACAGCGGGCTGCCGTTGTGACTGAAAGCTTCGTGCGAAGTTATGCGGAGGTTGAGAATTTAGCCAACGGCATCGCTGCTAGATTACTCGAGCTTGGCGTAGTGCGCGAAGAGCCGGTGGCTGTGCTGACCGAGTGCTCGGCCGATCTTCCTGCAGCTGTTCTGGGAATTTGGAAGGCTGGAGCTGTCTATGTGCCTCTCGCTCTCGATCAGCCGGAGGAACGTCTGGCCTTTATGGCCGGAGATTCCGGAGCGAAGATACTAATCGCTCTTGATGGAGAAGTGGTACCAAGACGTCTTGCTCAGTCAGTTGATACGATCCTGCGTGCGGAAGATTGGAGCGCGAATAGAGAGCGTCCCAAGGTCAATGGATCGCCCAAAGATCTGGCATATATCGTATACACTTCAGGAACGACGGGAATGCCGAAGGGCGTTCTGATCCAGCATGACAGCCTGGTCAACGCTGCCTATATGACATCGGAAGTGGTGGGACTTACTCCGGAAGACCGCATTTCTCTGGTCGCGACTCCAGGCTTCGATGCATCACTTTGGGAACTTGGACTTGGGCTCCTCTTCGGCAGAGCAATTGTGCCGGTCGCTCACGCGGTGCGCGACGATCCCTGGAGATTAAAAAAATACTATACGAGTTTGGGGGTAACGGCTGCCTTTCATACTCCCTCCTATCTGCGTGTCAGCAAGGAGATCCCTTTTGAAGGACTGCGCGTTCTGTTTATCGGGGGTGAAGCGCCAACGCATAACGATGCCAGATGCTACGCAGGTCACTTAGCTCTCTGGAATGCTTATGGCCCAACCGAAACCACCATCGTGGTATCTGCTGAAAGATTGTCGCCGCATCCCGATCCTGACCGTCCGCTGTCCGTGGGACGTCCTCTGGCCAATACGCGCATCAGCATCCGTAGCAACAACGGCGACCGCGTTCCCCCGGGAGATGTGGGCGAAGTATGGTTGGGTGGTGTAGGCCTGGCGCGTGGCTATCTGAACAATCCGGAATTGACAGCCCAGAGATTTGTCGAGACGCCCGAAGGCCGCTTCTATCGCTCGGGTGATCTGGGCCGCTGGTCCGAGGATGGCCGGTTGGAGCTTTCCGGACGAATTGACTTTCAGGTCAAGTTACATGGCCAGCGTGTGGAACTAACTGAGATCGATCAGAAACTGCTGTCTCTGCCAGGTGTGGAAGAAGCCGTCACGGTAATGGAAGCGTCTGCAAATGAGACCAAGGTCCTGCGGGCGTTTGTCCGCCTACGCGCCGACGCTGTGATGCCAGCAGAGGAGGAGTGGCGCGGGCTACTCGGTAGCAGTTTGCCCTTGTATATGATTCCGGCTTCGGTGGATTCCGTTGTCGCAATCCCTCTGACCAGCACCGGGAAGGTCGATCGGCGCGCGTTGTTACTTACTCCCAGAGACAGAACCAATGGCGCTGGAAAAAGCCCACCGAGTAGCGAGATGGAATCCAGGGTCGCCACTCTTTGGAGAGATCTGCTTGGGGAGACCGTCTCACGCGAAGACAATTTCTTTGCATTGGGAGGAAACAGCCTGCTGGCGGTCACAGTGGCGCATCATCTTTCTTGTCAATTGGCTCAACCGGTTCCAGCGCGTGAACTTTTTGCAGCGCCAACCCTGGCGGCTTTTGCTCAGAGAATCGAGGAGCTGCGGCGCACCGTTCCGCTCGTCCATGATGAGGAAGGTCGGGTTCCAGTTAAGAGCGATTTTGCGACGGAAGGTCAGCGGGAGTTTCGCGTGGCAGAAGCTGCCGGACTCGATACTCGCACTTTCACCATTCCTCTCATGCGCCTTGTCGAAGGTGGGAAGCCAAGCCTGGATAGATGGAATGCTGCGTGGTCAAGCTTAGTGGCGCGTCACGAGGCACTGCGAACCTATTTTGATGAGGATGCGGAAGGCCGCCTTCATCGCGCGGTTGTCCCTGTTCTGGTTGAAATGCTTGAGTCCGTAACGCTGCCCGACAGGCTCTCCGCCAGGGCCTATGCTCGCGAGCGCCAGGGCGAAGCTTTTGTCATGGGCGTGCCTCCACTGTGGAGGGCTGGAGTTGTTGAGGAGGAAGACTCTGGAGAACAACTGTTCTGGCTTGCGCTGCATCACTCCCTAGGTGATGGGCGATCCCTTGGAATCATTGTGGACGAATTGGGTGCGCTGCTGTGTGGCGAGGAGCTTCCGGCTTCTACGACTTGCAGTTTCTCTGAATCGGCAGCGCGGGAGGAAGCCTATCTAGCTGCACCGGCTTGCGCGGAGGACGCCCGCTATTGGCGCGAGCTTTTCCTGGCCCTGCCCGAGCACGCATTTGACGAAGGACCGCTGGAGTTTCCGCGCTCCACTACCGCCGAGACTGGGAACCACCGTCTCGAGACGTGCCTCGACGCCGCAACAGTGCGAGGACTGAAGGCTCTGGCACGACGGTATAACTCCAGCCTCCATGCGGTGATGCTGACGGTCTTGGCACTGGAGGCTCGACGGCGCACAGGCCATGCGGAGCTAGTTATCGGTACGACCGCCTCTGTTCGCGAGAGCGCTGCAGAAGAGCAGGTGATCGGCTACTACGTCAACATGCTTCCCTTGCCGTTTCACCTTTCGCGCCCCCTAGTGTTTGGCACTGTGCTGAGGCAGACTCAGCAAACACTGGCGTCTGCATTACAACATGCGCGCTATCCTTTTGCTCGCATCTATCAAGACCTGCGCGGCGAACTCCCAGGGTATCGGCATCCCACGCGCTATCCGCTCTTCGACCTGGCGGTTACCGAAAACCCTGCGCTCAAGGCGGTGCCAGTAGGACTTAGGCTCTCACCAGTTTTCGCTCGTGCAGAGGAAAACTCGGAGAGTATCGCCTATGAACGGACAGGCGCTTCTCCCGGACAGGACATGGTGCTGATTCACGAAGGGATGGCCGATGGCGGAATGCTATTGCAATGGCATGTGAACGCCGCACTCTATACGCCGACAACAGCACTTAGCTGGTTCGAGGCGCTTCGCGGTTGGGCGGTGTGGCTGGCGGACGACCCCGAGCGGGCGCAGGAGACTTTACCCTCTTTGCTGCCGAGCGAGGATGCTTTGCTGGAGGGATGGGAGCAAGGCGCAAAAGTATTTCGGCCACCACTGCGAGCGCATGAACTGTTCGAGCGGGTTCTTGATAACGGGGGGACTGGTCAGGTCGAAAGACCGGCGGTCATCATGCAAGCCGGTGTCACGAGTTATGGAGAATTGGAAGAAGAAGCAAATGCCATTGCTCATTATCTTCTCCGCGATCGTTCTTCAGAGAGCGCTGCTCAGAGTGTCGTTGTCGGAGTTCTGACCGGACGTTCCGCTCACTTGCCGGCGGCGGTCATGGGCATATGGAAGGCTGGAGCGACTTATCTGCCGTTGGCGGTAGACCTGCCTGCGGAGCGCCTCGCCTTCATGGCAAGTGATGCCGGGGCTGCGCGCTTGATCGTTTTGGACGGGCTCGCAGTCCCGCCAGAGTTGACACGGAATCTGCCCTATGTGCTTCGCCCCGAGGAGATGGATGCCGAGTTCCGCAATAGCCATGGCTACCGCCCGCAGCCAGCCAATCATGGCTGCGATGTCGCCTACATCATTTACACATCAGGCTCCACTGGCCAGCCCAAGGGAACACTCATCGGACATGACTCTTATGTCAACATGCTTCTCGGCGCAGGAGAGATCATTGGCCTGACTCGCGAAGATCGCTGTCTGATGTTCTCGTCGCCGTCCTTCGATGTATCCCTTTCGGATATGGGGTTGCCTCTGGCCTTTGGAGCGGCTTTGTGCCCACTCCCTCACGAGTTACTCAGCTCGCCCAATCGCTTTCGGGCTTTCCTGGCCGAATTGGATGTTACTATGGCGGACGTTACTCCGACTTATCTGCGGCTCTTCGATGGTGCCGAGTTACCTTCGCTGCGCATTCTTATCACCGGGGGCGAGTCGCCATTTCTGGAAGATGTGACAACCTATGCGCGCCGCCACCAATACTTCAATGCCTATGGCCCGTCAGAGAACACCATTACCAGCACTATGGGAAGGCTGTCTCCCGAGGAAGTGGGCAGACTGTCCAGTGGCCACCCGCTTCCAAATACCAGCGTTCATATTTGCGATGCGGAAGGAAACTTAGTACCTCCCGGAACGCTCGGGGAAGTGTGGCTTGGAGGTGTCGGCCTTGCGTGCGGCTACGTGGGGCGGCCGGAACTGACAGCCGCAGCTTTCGTTGAAACGAAGAATGGACGGCGTTATCGCTCTGGAGATCAAGGTCGCTGGCTTCCAAACGGCGAGCTAGAAATACTCGGCCGGATCGACGATCAAATAAAGTTGAACGGCATTCGCATTGAGCTGGGAGAAATAGAAGCGGTTCTTAACGGTCACGCTTCTGTCGCTCAGGCGGTGGCACTGCTGGATGGCGATGCCGAAAAAACCAAGAGCCTGTGGGCCTTCGTCCGTCTTGCTCCGGGAAGACAAGCTCCGACAAATGAAAGCTGGCATGAGTATCTGGCCAGCTGGCTGCCTGCCTATATGATTCCGTCCGCAGTAATTGCTGTTCCCGAGATTCCTCTGTCCAACTCAGGCAAGGTGGATAAGGTTGCACTGAAGATGTTACTGGACGGGCGCACGCCGCAGGGAGATAAGTCTCCACCTCGGGATGGCATGGAATTTGAGATCGCCCGAGTGTGGAGCGAACTACTAGGTCACGGTCTAAGTGCTATCCATCGCGACGACAATTTCTTTGAACTGGGCGGGCACAGTCTGCTGGCTATTGCCGTAGCGCACCGGCTCGAGGAGGCTCTGGGTCACCCTATTCCGGCTCGTGAACTTTTCGCTGAACCGACGCTCCGAGGTTTCGCTCACAGGGTTGGCCAATTGATTACTGCCGTTGTTCCTGCAGAGGTTTCTTCAGATAGGGCGACAGAGGGGCAGCGTGAATTCTGGATTGCCGAACGGGCGGGTCGCGGCACTAGTGGATTCAATATCGCGTTGACTCTGAGGGCCTGCGGCAGGGTTCCACCCGACGCAGAATGGCGCGATGCATGGGCGGCTATGGTGGCGCGGCACGATGCATTGCGAACTGGATTTCACCAGGATGGAGAAGGCGTGTTGCGGCGTTCTGTTGGGATGGTCTCGAGCGTGGACCTCGAGATCTCCAACGAGACTGAGATGGCGGTCGCACTGGCCCATATTCGTGGGCATCAGACGGAACCATTTGTTATGGAGAGTCCTCCCCTGTGGCGCGCTGGGCTGGTGCATGTGGTTGGCACGGAGCAGCCTGTCTTCTGGTTCGTGTTGCATCATTCAATCGGAGACGGCGTTTCGCTTGGGGTCTTGGTGGAGGAACTCTCGACACTTCTGCGAGGGGGAAGGCTGCTCCCAATCACATGCCATTTCGATCAGTCGGCAGGGCGGGAGGAAAGCTACCTGGCTGGATCAACGAGTCAGATAGACGCGGCGTATTGGCAAGGTATCCTAAATAATCTCGGCGATGGTTCAGCGGATACTCCCCAGCCGTTCGACGAGTGGCACCTTGATTCTCCTCGTCCCTCCGTACGCGCTGTGCGAAACACCAAAGGCGTGCATGTCTTCCGTACTCGTCTGGATGCTTCCGTCGCCGTCGGTTTGCGCGAGTTTGCCCGAAGGAACGGAGCTAGCCTGCACGCTCTGATGCTTACAATCATGGCTCACGAAGTGTGGCGGCGGAGCGGACGTTCCGATTTTCTTTTAGGAACCGCGGCCTCCACGCGCGACTCAGCCGGAGAGGCACGGGTTGTTGGTTACTACGTGAACATGCTGCCCGTGCTATGTCGTGTTCATGGTAGCGAGCCGTTCGAGCAGGCTTTGCAGACGATGCAGCGGAACCTGGCGGAGGGACTGCAACATCTCTGCTACCCGTTCGCTCTCATCTATCGGGAGTACCGCAAAGATCATGCTCTAGCCATTGATCCAGCGCGCTATCCTCTCTTCGATTTTGCGGTCACTGAAAATCCGGAGATCCTTAACGTAACGAGCAACGGTGATGACGAATTTCATTTCATCGGTCTTGCAGCCCATTCGGGCAAAGAGGCAGGTTATGAGCTTCACCTGAATGGTCCTGCCCAGGATATGGTTCTGGTGCATCAAGGCCAGGAGGACGGCAGCATCGAACTGCATTGGTACGTCAATGCAGAAATCTATCAAAAGGAAACGGCGAAGGGCTGGATCGGCGCACTTGACGGGTGGGCGCGTTTCCTAGTTTCCAGCGAACGACTCCCGGGCTCTCCCTTGCCTGCTTTGCTTCAGCAGGAGGAGAGATTGCTCGCAGGCTGGGAGCACGGCCCAGCTCTGGAGCACCCGGCGCGGAGCCTTCCCGCGATCTTCGAGCACTGGGCTCGTGTGCAGCCGGACCGTCCTGCGCTGATCACAGATCATGGATCGAGAAGCTATGCGGAACTCGACGCCAGATCCAATGCTTTGGCTCATGCGCTGCAGGCGCAGGGCGTGGCGCGGCAAGAGGTGGTCGGAGTACTTACTGGTCGCTCCATCGCGCTGCCAGAAGTGGTGCTGGGCATCTGGAAGGCCGGTGGATGCTATCTGCCACTGGTCAGCGATCTGCCGGTTGAGCGAATGGCCTTCATCGCTCGCGACGCTGCTATTAAGGTGCTAGTGATTCTCGATGGGCATGAAATGCCATTGTTGTTGGTCAAGATCGGCTGCAAGATACTTCGGCCCGAAGAACTCTCAGAAGCATTCATAGCTAACCATAGTTCTGCGCCACAAATTGCAGGAGGTGCGGTTTGGGGATTGGATCTTGCATATATCATTTACACTTCCGGGTCTACTGGAGAACCCAAGGGGGTGATGCTACACCACCAGGGACTAATCAACTTTGGTGTTGGCATTGTCGCCGCTCTGGATGTCCGTTCCAGCGATAGAGCTTTGCTGGTGGCGTCACCCGCATTCGACGCGTGGATCTCAGATGTGGCGATGGCTTGGACAGTTGGTGCTGCATTGGTCCCGATCGAGCGTGGCGAGATGGACGATCTCGCAGGAATGCGCGATAAGATTGAGCGTCTGCAAGTTAGCGTCGCCACTATGACGCCATCGTATCTCCGCCTATTTGAGCAGGCGGAGTTTCCGGGTTTGTGTTTGCTGCTGACAGTGGGAGAGCCGCCCAATCGTTCCGATGCTCTTCATTATGCTGAGCGCCTGCGCTACATGAATGGTTATGGACCGACCGAGAACACCGTTGCGGCAAGCTTCGGGCAAGTTATGGCTCAAGCGCAAAGAATCACGGCGGGCAAGCCATTGGCTAACACGTCGATCCACATTCGCAATAGCCACGGAGAGCCTCTTCCACCCGGCGCGGTGGGAGTTATTTGGCTGGGCGGCATGGGGCTTGCTTCGGGCTATCTAAATCGCCCCGATCTTACGTCGGCCAGCTTTGTGGAAACATCGGTCGGCAGACTTTATTGCACGGGTGACTTAGGTCGTTGGACTTGCTCCGGCGATCTTGAGGTTCTTGGCCGTTCAGACGAGCAGGTGAAGCTGCGCGGGCATCGAGTTGAGCTGGGTGAGATCGAGCATCGGCTCGGCTCGCATCCGGATGTGCGGCAGGCAGTTGCAGTGGTGGAAACCCGCGCAAACAGAACGCAAATCCTGTGGGCTTTCGTTTGCGTCCATCCTAAGGCAAATGAAGTTAGCCAGACGGAATGGCACGACTACCTCTCCGCGGCATTGCCATCTTATATGGTTCCGTCGGCTGTACTGAGCGTGCCGACCATTCCTGTGAATATTGCGGGCAAAGTGGATCGTGCGGAGTTGTTGCGGATGGTTCCCGAAGTGATAACCAACCCTGTCCAATCCGAGGATGGCGCTCTGCAGAGAACCCAGCCCCGCGAGGGTACCGAACACCAGGTCGCGGAAGTGTGGGCGGAGCACCTCGAAGGTCAGCCGATCGCTCGCGAAGATAATTTCTTTAATCTAGGGGGGGACAGCCTGCGCGCCATCGCCGTAGTTAATCAGCTTCGACGCACATTCGACTGCACTGTCAACGATCTCTACGAACATCCCGATCTGACGGATTTCGCGGCGGTTTGTCAGCAGCGTCCTGAGCACTTGCGCACGGTGATCCAATCCGCTGCACGACATTGGCAAGACTATCGGAATGGACTCGCTGCTTATGATGCAGAGCGCGAGGCAATCCTGGCAGTCGCGCGGCGAGAATATGAGATGCGAAGCCAGTTAGATATGCAGAGTGGAGCGGGAGAACGACGCGATTATGCAACTGTTCTGCTGACCGGTGCGACTGGCTATCTGGGAAGTTATCTTTTGCGTGAGCTACTGGCAGATCAGGACCGGGAGGTAAGCGTGTTAGTGCGTGGCGCCGACGAACGGATTGCGCGTGCCCGCCTGGGAGAGGTTCTGTGCCACTATTTTGGAGTAAGGCATGGCGCCGAATTGCGCGATAACCCGCGGCTCACCGTGCAGGCGGGCGATTTGCGCCGTGACGATCTGGGCCTGTCGTCGAAGGCCTATGATCGCATGGCGAAGAATGTGCAAGCAATCTTTCACTGCGCCGCTAACGTGAAGCACTTCGGCCATTATTGGGAGTTCGATGCCGACAATGTAGCCGCGACCGGAAGATTGCTGAAACTGGCTGCGCACCGCGCCGCGGCGCCTGCGGATTTTCATCTTGTCTCCACCCTCTCGGTTTGTGGCAAGGCTCCCGAAAAGGGTTTTCGTCTCTTCACCGAATATGACGGCGCGTCTGAGGTGCTGGACGACAACTACTATATCCGCAGCAAGCAGGAGGCCGAGAAGTTGGTAGTCGCGGCGCGGCGTAATCTCGCCAATGCGTGCATTCATCGTGTGGGTAATTTGGTGTTTGCTTTCGATGGTGGACCGCTCCAACTCAACATCAGAGAAAACGCGTTCTTCCGACAGCTCGCCGCTTTTCTGCAACTGGGTGCCGTACCAGACGATTCACATCTGTGGCAGTGCCATGTGGATGTGGTGGCGCGCGGCATCGTGCTGCTGGCGGGCGCGGCCAATCTCACAAACGAAACATATCACCTGGAGAATGTCAGACTAGATACGCTGGCGGCCTTTGTTGGCGCGGCGAAGGAAGTCCGCGTGTGCAGTTTCGGAGCGTTTCTAGAGCGGCTGCAAGCTGCCGTGGACGAACCCTGTATGAACGCCGCTCTGACTGAAATATTGGAGAACTTTGGTTTGTATCGAGGCGTATCACCACAGGCCCGAGCGCGCCGTCTGGAGATCGTCTCCGGACGCACACAAAATCTCATGGCCCGGCTGGGGCTCTTCTGGCCAAATGGGCAAGCGGCAGGCCAGACGGAAATGCTGCGTCAGGCGGCCCGGCATTTCTCCCAGAATACGCAACTACCTGTACCTGAGCAAAGGATGCGGCCCCAGCGCCCGATGCCGTTCAAATCTCAAAGTAAGGAGTCTCAATCATGGACACCCCCACGTCTATAATCGCTGTCGTCAATCCCGTGATCTCGCTGGTTCCTTCCGTAGAACTCCGCGATACGTTGCGCTTGGCATTCTCTGAAGAGCAAGGCGCTGTAGAAAACATTGAAGAGTTCTTCCGGGTGCTCCCCTTGTCGGCATGGTCCAAGGACTTGTTGCAAACCTTCGCGGGTTCTTGGAAGGCAACTCACCTGAAGATGCTGGCAATTTATGGGCTTTCATGCCGCATGCAAAGAATTGCCGACGGTGCAGGAGATCTTGACCGGTCGAACCTGTATCTTGCAGCGGCGAAGAATGCCTCTACCAGCTACGAGGATCTCGGCCTGGATTTCGATGGGCACACGCACGCTGAACTCTACGATGATTTTGCGGAAGCTTTGACCGGCGGTGACCTTTGGCAGTTGAGAAAATACCGTCTTCCTGAAGCCTACCAATTCGGCCAGTGGGTTTATCGCAACATGGTGGTAGAGGACATTTCCGACGGCCTGCTGACGAATATGTTTTCCGAGATATACAACCACGGAGAGTATACAATCGCGCTGCCTACAGTTAGCGCGTATTTTGAACGACATACTCACTTTACCGCGCCAGAACGCCACAAGGCTGTCACCTACATCGCGGCCCATGTGGAAGACGAGGTTGAGGCTACTCACTTTCTTGTAGTGGTGGAGGCCCTCGATCGCTATCTTGCAACAAGCAAAACACACTTCGACTCGGAGCGAGCCTCTTCCGTATTCCGCACATATCTACGAAGCCTCGGGCGGGTGATGCGAAGTCTGACGGAGATCATGCGGACCGAAGTTGCTGGCCAGGCAGTGCAGCCTTTGTCAGCAGGGGTCGGTGCTTGATGCCTGTTTTACAATCCGGCTTTGCGCCTCTAATGTTAGAGGTCCCCGTACGGCGATTTCAGCATTACGAGGTCGCAGTAAAAGCAATGGCTAACTATCAGACGGAGTTATGCGACGATGCGTCGCGGAGGCGAGCCAATAGCTTAAAGGTCACCGACCAGGACCAACCCGAAGAGATGTTTTGCCTTTTCCCGACTCGTCCCGATCATCCGCCGTTGGCGATCATTGGAGGCATGGGGCCGCTGGCCGGTGCTCTGGCCTTCAGACAAGCTTGTGCACGTTATCAGGATTCTCGTGTCGTGGTGCTTTATCAGGCCTGCTCCGTGCCGGATCGTTCCACAGTTATCTTGGGCGAGGGGCGTTTGGATACTCAGTTGTGTCGCAGTATGGCTTTGAGATTGGCCGACGCCGTGCGACTGGCTGTGGATCTCGCCCCTTCGGCTAGTCTGCCAGCTCATTGCATCATAGCCTGCAATTCCGCGCATTACTTTTGGCGACTAATGATGGACGACCTACGGCGGAGCGCGGCGCAAGTGGAAATGGTTTCCCTGGTTGAGTCCTCTGTGGAGGCGCTTGGATTCCACTCCTGCAAAAGAGCGTTGCTATTGACCACTGAAGGCGCCCAGACTGGCAAGGTATTCTCGACACCTTGCCTTGCTGCGGGCATTGTCTTCGACGAGCCGTCGCCCACGCTGAGCCGTCTCTTGATGGCCACCATATTTGAAGGCATGAAAGCTCTCGATGAGCGCCGTGCCGTGGAACTCGGCAACGAGTTGTTTGAGGCCATTCTGCGTGCCGGGCAAGACTACGATTGCATCCTGGTCGGCTGTACGGAACTTCCGCTCACCATCGACCTGCTGAGGCTCCGGGGGAGCACGGAAGTTGCAGCCTTTCTTTCGCGAGTGCGGGTCGTCGATCCTTTTGAGGAGGCACTCGGTCATGCCTGATCTATTGCATTCTGATGGGATTTCAATCTCCGTTGAGCCGACCGCTGCCACGAGCCGCTTCGTGTCTTTCTGCAGGGAAGATGTGGAGCGATCTGTCCCGGAGCGATTCGAGCGGGAGGTGCTTTTATATCCAGGCAAGATAGCTGTCGCGGACGCCGAGTCCGCACTTACCTATTACGAGCTGAACCGGCTGGCCAACCGCATCGCGCACGCTGTTCTGGCTATGCGGGGAATGGGATCGGAGCCTGTGGCGCTGCTGGTTGGGACTGGTGTTCCGGTTGTGGCAGCCATGCTGGGTGTACTGAAGGCAGGTAAGTTCTACGTTGCTCTGGATACAACACAACCTGACGCACGGACGGCTGCGATCCTCAACGAATGTCGGCCGACACTGCTGATTACGGATAATGGAAGGATGAAGCAAGCAGAGGCGCTGCGCTCTGCGCTCGATGCTCCAGTTGCGCAGGTGCTGAACCTGGACGCCCTTGAGTCGGGCCTTTATGAATCGAATCCAGGCTTGGCTATTACGGCGGATGATCTGGCGTATATCCTCTACACCTCGGGCTCTACGGGAAAGCCCAAGGGAGTTATGCAGGACCATCGCTACGTGCTGCATTTGGCGATGGTTTACACGAATGGCGGACGAATATCTACCACGGATCGATTGGTGCTGCTTTACTCGCCGAGTTTTGCCGGCGCTGTCCGCGACATTTATTGCACCGTGCTAAACGGAGCGACGCTCCTTCATTTCGACGTGAAGCGCGAAGGTCTCACAGACCTGGCAGACTGGCTGCGGCGTGAGCAGATTACAGTGTTCTTCGCGGTGGCTACCATGTTCCGCCACTTTTGCCGCCTGCTGAATCCGGAGGACCAATTCCCGTCGGTCCGTCTTATCTTCCTGGGCAGCGAGACGGTCTATGTCGGTGAAGTACACCTCTTCCAGCGTCATTTCTTTGGGGATACGCGCATGATCGTGAGCTTCGGCGCATCGGAACTTAGCCCTATCTGCCAGTTTCCGATCTTCGTCGATACGCGGATCGAGGGAAGCACCGTCCCCGCAGGGTATGCGGTGGACGATGTCGAGTTGCTGCTGTGGGATAGCGAGGGGAAACAAGTAGCCGCGGGCGCGACTGGCGAAATCGTTGTGCGGAGCCGCTATCTTTCCCGCGGCTATTGGGGTCGGCCCGAACTGACGGCATTGGCTTTTGTGCCGGACCCGGATGGAGGCGAGCGGCGCATGTTCCGCACCGGCGACCAAGGCCGCCTGCTGAGCGATGGCTGTCTGTTACACCTGGGGCGCTCCGATTTTCAAGTTAAGATCAGAGGTTACCGCGTTGAGGCCGCCGAAGTGGAGGCATTCTTCACCGCTACCGGATTGGTTCGAGATGTTCTCGTGAGCGCTTGGTTCGATGCAACAGGGGAACAGAACCTGGCTGCGTGGCTGGTCCCAATGCATCCGGATGCGCCGCCACGCGTTAGTGAATTGCGCGCCTTGGCTAGCGCAACGCTTCCCGACTATATGGTACCCGCGACCTTCGTCCTGATGGACTCACTGCCAATGACATCTAATGGTAAGCTCGACCGCCGATCGCTGCCCGACCCACGGCAGGCGACGCAATCGCCGGACACCGCTTACATGGGTCCACGCACTCCTGTCGAAGAGCGTCTGAAGGAGATCTGGTCGGAACTCTTTGGGTTGCAGCGGATCGGCGTTCATGAAAACTTCTTCGACTTAGGCGGTCACTCCTTGCTGGCTGTGCAAGTGGTCGCCCGTATTGTCGCTGCATTTCGCGTGGTGCTGCCGCACAACTGCCTCTTCGAATCTTCCACGATTGCACGACTTGCAGAGGCGGTGGAGCGTGCGCGAAGTATCGAAGCGGATGAAGTGATTCGGCCGGGAGTACGGGGCGCGAAGGTGCAGCTCTCCTTCGCGCAGCAGAGGCTGTGGGTTCTCGCCGGACTTGAGGGGCCGAGTGAGAGCTTCAACATTGTGCGCGCGTTTCGGCTTGAAGGTCATCTGGATTCGGCGGCGTTGGAGAAATCGCTTGCAGCGATCAGCCGCCGACACGACAATCTGCGCGCAGCCTTTTCGATTGTGAGTGATTGCCCCGTGCAGAAGATTGCGCCTGAAGCCGCGAGCATTCTTTCTTTCGTGGACTTGAGGCAGGTGCCGGAGAACCGGCGAGAGGCAGCGCTCAATGCCAGCCTACGCGTGGCGGGCAGCCGGTGCTTCGACCTTGCAAACGGCCCTTTGTGGAGTGTGCGAATCATCCGTCTTGCCGGGAACCAACAGGTTCTGCACTTAGCGATGCACCACATCATAAGTGATGACTGGTCGGTCCAGATTCTGCTGCGGGAACTGTCGACGCTTTACAGCGGGTATCTCGCTAGCCTAGAAGATCAACTCCCTAAACTGCCGGTGCAGTACTCTGACTATGCCATTTGGCAAAGGCGCTGGCTGGCCGGGGAACGGCTGACGAAGCAACTCGACTACTGGCAGAATCACCTGCGGGAGGCCCCGCCATTTGTGGAGTTGCCGCTCGACCGCCCGCGCCAAGCCGATGGAAAATTCCATGGGGGCATCGTTCGTCTGCACCTTGATCGCGAACTCACCGCGCGGTTGCGCTCTCTCAGCAGAGAATCGGAAACTACCCTCTTCGTTACTTTGCTGGCGGCGTATGCGATTCTGTTGTCTCAATATGGAAACCCGGAAGATGTCGTTATTGGAACCGTCTTGGCCAATCGGTATCCAGTGGAGACAGAGGCTATCATAGGCTTCTTCGCGAATACGCTCGCGCTTCGGCTGCAGTGGCGCGAAGGAGCAACATTCCGCGAGATTCAAGCTGGCGCTCACCGTGCCGCCGTAAATGGATATGCGCATCCGGACGTGCCCTTCGACCGGATTGTAGAGGCATTGCAGCCTGACCGGAGCGCTCTCCAGAGCCCTGTCTTTCAAACGCTCTTTGTGCTGCAGAACGTACCCGGGCAGGAACTCGTTTTACCCGGGCTGGTGACCACACCCTTGGACTTGGCACGACCTTCGGCTGGGGCTACCTTCGACCTGACACTTTCGCTAAAAGAGACCGGCGGTGAATTGTGTGGCACATTGGAATTCAACACAGCCTTGTTTGACATCACCACCATCGAGCACATGGCAGCGCATTTCAAAACCCTGCTCGCGGAAATCGTTCAAAAGCCAGATGAGGCAGCGGCGCAATTGTCATGCACTGCTATGCACATTTCGCACAGCTCGACTGGTAAGTGTACTGCCTCTGTTGGAGCCTGGGGCGAGGGAAACGGCAATTCAGAGATGGGAGTCTCCGGTCAGACTCTTGAGGGCGGGTTTGGATAGCTTGCTTGCGTGAGCTGTGCATTGTGGTGCGAAAGCAGAAGCTCCTCGCACTGTTAATGCCTAATTCGCTCCAACACGCGACGTAAAACAAAGACAGTGTTTGTCCCGGATCGGAATTACCGATCTCCCTTCGCCGAATCTTACTCGGCCAATATCTGGAGCCTCGACCATGATTAGCTTGATGAGACTCGGCATCGTTGGCTTCATGCAACGGGAGACACACGCTCTAAATCGGAAGCTGCTGGTGCTTACTGTCGCATCTGGCATAGCCAACGCGATGAACCTGGCGGTGATCAATGCCGCAGTCGACGCGTTGCGAGGTGGCGGGCCATCCTGGAAGCTTTTTGTTTGGTTCGGCCTCTCCATCGCACTGTTTGTCTATTCACTGCGCTACATCCTTTATGAATCGACGCGGATCTCAGAGACTGCCATTTGTAGCGTGCGGCTGAGGTTGGCGGATAAGATTCGGCGGTCGGACTTGCTCGCGCTAGAATCCATAGGTGAGGCTGACATCCACGCACGAATCAGCCGGGATATGGCTGCCATCGCCCAGGCCGCACGCCCACTTTTCGCGGCAGCGCAGGGCGTCGTCATGATACTGTGCACGATGGGTTATATCGCCATCGTGTCGCCCGTCGCAATGTTGCTTTGCCTCGCTCTTATTGCGACCGGTGCAGGAAAATACTTCAGGGACCGTTC
>Ga0182013_10003459_pt1 | contig 19759 bp, 14 predicted proteins | sample 612S2MmetaG_FD_120487 | JGI IMG/M metagenome (GOLD analysis project Ga0182013, IMG submission 120487) | Permafrost microbial communities from Stordalen Mire, Sweden - 612S2M metaG | ecosystem: Environmental > Terrestrial > Soil > Wetlands > Permafrost | place: Sweden: Stordalen | collected... | reverse complement strand
CGGGAAACCACCCTCAAGGAATCGTCGCAGAATTGAAATCGAAAAAAGTCCAAACAGCGGAAATACATCGGTTTTACCGAATCGGAAGCGCTGTCACTGAAAACTTAACCGGACAGTAGTGATAAGAAATAAGAAAATTAACGGAAAAGCTCAGTCATTGGCAATGGACTGAAATTCCGCAAATGGTCGCAGTCAGCAAGTGCTGGCCCGCCGCAAGGCGTGGCCGTCCGCAAGGACTGAAGACTTCAATTACCCTGCAAGGTGACCAAATGGCCCTGGCTAAAACAGACCACAAAGGCCGCCCATAAGAGCACCGTGGAAACAATGTTGCGCTTGTTGCGACCGGCCTTGAACGATTCCATGGCCGACAGCACGCCGAACGTCAGGCTGAGCAACATCGTGCAGATGATGCAAAAGCGGAAATGCTGGAGCACCGTCCACTGCGTGGCATCCGCCACGGAAGCCAGAAACAGCGCGCTGCTGATGATCACCATCACCGTATCACCGCTGCACAACAACCGGAGATTCAAATAAAGTGTCTTCATAATAGACACTCTGACGCTGACTGTATCATATATGCAACGGCTGGTTACCCAGCCCGATTGCCTTTCAACTGCCTATATTCGTCCAAAACCAGTTTAAAATCAAATATCCGCCCAAAATCCAGCCAAAACCCGCTTCCGAACCCAGCTTAAAATAGCAGTTAGTGCGCCAACCAGCCACGGAGTGGCGACCGATAAATAGCCCACGGTTTCAACCGTGGGTTGATCGTACAAATGATAAAAGTCCCGGAGGGACGACCGAGTTCAGCCGTCCCGGTGGGACTGGTGGCCGTGCGCAAGCACCCCGGCGTTGAAACGCCGGGCTATTTTCGGTTGTCCCGTCGGGACGTTCATTTCGGCATGGTGGCCATCCGCAAGGTCTGGCCAGACCGGCACGGACCCTCAACCGCCCGCTTTCTTTTCATTGCTAGGATTACACCCCATGGCAAACATCCGGGCTCCAGATTATTTTCGAATCATGATAACAATATCCAAAGCCCTCCTGGGAAGTTTTAATGAAATGATCGCGCATTGGATTCATATCATGCCGGGCAGCCCCGTCACCATGGCCATAATGGCGGTCGTATTGCTCTCAGTGTTTTTGATTGGAAAAATCCAACAAATAGTGGCAGACATGTTTTACGGCTGCATTGACTCATCCGATGACCGGCCATGGGACGACGCCACACAAATCAACAAGGCCGGACGGTTGTTTCGGAGCAGAAAATACCGCCGGTCCTGGCGTCTGTGCAACCGGATCATCGCATCAAACAGTTGTTTTGCACCAACGGCGGCGACCCTGGTCTATTGGATTGAAAATCCCGTCAGACTGAAATTTTTCAATCCATCCCGCACGACGATCATACTTAAAGGAAAGTATTCGATTTGACCGACCCGGTAAATTGTCGTTAGCGGATCAGCGACGGGGCGTCGCTAACTACGCCCGTGGCGGGCGTGCCAAAAGTTTTTATCCGGTTCCAGCCGGGCCACAACGAAAGCCCGGTCTTAATTACAACTCCCCACTCCCCACTCCCCACTCCCAACCGTTTTCCGGTTCTCAGCCTGTCTTGGTTGCTTTGTTCCTTTGTTGTTCATTTTCCAACTGCAAAATTTAGGAAAAACCTGAATACCGCAGTTGAACAACCAAGAAATCAAGCAACGAAGTCCTGATATTTATGCCGCTGGTCTTTGACGCAGGCGCAGCAGATAATAAACCATCGGCGTCGCGACGAACGACAGCAGCACCGAGAGGGTAAAGCCGGAACTAGCTGATTACTCCGGCCTTTTTATCTATCAGTTTGGCATCTGCTTGCCAGGGCCCACCACCAGGGCAGGAACGCCATCCCTGTTTCAGGTTTCCCACAGATAATTAATACCAATCTTTTACAATTTTATGACAACTCTCCCATTCAAAGCGCCATATTCGGTCCATGAATAAAACCATCGGGCTGATTGGATGTGTTCTGCTGGCTCTGACGGTGTCCGCAAGGGCGCAGGATAAATGGACGATCCACGAGTGGGGCACGTTCACCTCGCTTCAGGATGAATCCGGCAACGCCATTGGCGGCATCAACACCGATGACGAGCCGGTACCGGATTTTGTCCATCAATTGGATTATTTGGCCCTGCTAAGAACGTCTGAGGTTCCACCCACCTTTTTCAAGGGCGCACCGAGCTGCCATCCGGATGTGACTATGCGGCTGGAGACGCCGGTGATTTATTTTCACGCGCCGAAATCAGAGATCCTCCAAACCGCCGATGTGTCCGTGAAATTTCACGGCGGCCTGCTGACGGAATTTTATCCCGATGCAATGGCCACAGCACCGGGACTGGACACAAACGGCTGGTTCCGATTCGGCCCCATCCATTCAGACACGGACAGCAAACTGGAATGGAGCGGTTTGAACATCGGCCATGGCTCGCCCAAGAGGGAGACGTCCGCCCATGTCTGGACATCGCCACGCGCCGTCAGGGCGTCCACCGTACAAGCAACAAACGGCGAGTCTGAAAAATTCCTGTTCTATCGCGGCATCGGCCACATTGACGCGCCGCTGAAGGTTTCGCGCGAGGACGGTCGGTTCGTGTTCCGCAGCCAGTTGGAGAATGTGCCCGTTGACCGGCCTCTGACAATTCAGTCAGTCTGGCTGGTGGACATCCGCCGCGATGGAACCATCGCGTTCCGTCCCCTGCCCCCGCTGGAGATCAATCCTGACCCGACCAAAATCCTGACGACGACCGCAGCCAATTTCGACGCCGGGGATTTCAGCACCGACAACTTGGAAAAATTAATGTCGTCCCTAAAGGCGTCGCTGATGGCGGAAGGATTGTTTGACGATGAAGCGCAGGCATTGCTCAACACATGGGAGGTGTCGTACTTCAAAAGCGCAGGGCTCCGGGTTTTCTTCATGGTGCCGCGCGAGTGGACGGATTATTACCTGCCGCTGCAGATATCCCTTCCAGCCGACATCACCCGTGTGATGGTCGGGCGCATCGAACTGGTCACGCCGGAACAGCGAAACATCTTGAAGTATCTGGAAAACTTCTCCGCGCAGGAAACCAGGCAGGATCAGGGACGATTGCTGACGAATTACTATGCCAAATTCTTTCCAAATGTATTGAGCACTAATAAACCAATCGGCGACATGCAGCAGTTGAACAAGGATCTGGCGCAAATGTATTCAGGACAAAAGCGTCTGGCAGATTTCATTTCCGTTCCAAGCACCTATCGGGCTTATCTGGCCTTGGGCCGGTTCAGAAACGCGCTGGTGCTGGATGAGGCGAAAAGCCGCCCGACGGAAGGACTGACCAACTTTATCGCGGGCTATCGTCTGCAAGGCTACAAATTCGCAGATGCCCGGTGAGTTGAATTCACCAGGATCTTTCCGGTTCCTGTTCCGCCGGATTGTTAAGCTCTTCAATTGATTTATTTCATATCATCAAATCAAGATGCGTTGATTTATTATTTGCTTCACAGAAGGATTTCCGTTAGTTTTGTGCCGGATAATTTAAGCCTATGCCGGACAGAATCGAACATCTCCAGAGCCTTCTGCGCGAACGCATCGTCATCATTGACGGCGCGATGGGCACAATGGTGCAGCAGCACAAGCTGGATGAGGCGGCATTTCGCGGCGCGCGTTTCGCCGACTGGCGCGGCAAGGACCTCAAGGGTCTGAACGATCTCCTGAACGTCACGCAACCGCAGGTCATCGAGGGCATTCACCGTCAGTATCTCGAAGCGGGCGCGGACATCATCGAGACGAACACATTCAACGCGCAGTCCATCTCGCTCGCAGATTACGGAATGGAGTCGCTGGCTTACGAATTGTCCAAGGCGGGCGCGGAATGCGCGCGGCGCGCAGCGGATGCGGTGGAAAAATCGCAGCCGGGCCGGATTTGTTTTGTCGCAGGCGCCATCGGCCCGACGACGAAAACGTCTTCTATTTCAACTGACGTAAATAATCCCGGCGCGCGCGGGACGGATTACGACGAACTGGTCACGGCTTACAGCGAGCAAATCAACGGACTGCTTGACGGCGGCGCGGATGTTCTGCTTGTCGAAACCATTTTTGACACGCTCAATGCGCGTGCGGCATTTTTCGCGATTCAAAATATTTATGATAAGCGTGGCATCAGCCCGCTGCCATTTTCAGAAGTTGGAAGTCAGAAGGCAGAAGATAGAAATCGCATTGTCCCGATTCTGGCGAGCGTCACTTTCATCCAAGCTGGAAGCAATCGCGGTGTGACGGGTCAGACGGTCGAGGCTTTTTGGAATTCCGTTGCCAACGTGCCGCTCTTGAGCGTCGGCATGAACTGCGCGCTCGGACCGAAGGAACTGCGTCCGCTCATCGAGGAACTTTCAGGCATCGCGCCGATTTACGTCAGCGCCTATCCGAACGCCGGTTTGCCGAACCCGCTGCTGCCGACCGGTTTTCCAGAAACGCCGGAATCGCTCGCGCCGCAATTGCGCGAGTGGGCACAGAACGGCTGGCTTAACATCGTTGGCGGCTGTTGCGGCACGACGCCGCCGCACATCAAGGCGATTGCCGCCGCCGTAAAAGATTTGCCGCCGCGCAAAGTTCCGACGGTTGAACCATATTTGCGTTTGAGCGGATTGGATGCGCTCACCGTCCGGCCGCAGACAAATTTTCTGAACATCGGCGAGCGCACGAATGTCGCCGGGTCGCCGAAGTTCGCGCAACTCATCAAGGCCGGCGATTACGAGGCCGCGCTCGCCATCGCGCGCCAGCAGGTGGAGAACGGCGCGCAGGTCATTGATGTGTGCATGGACGAAGGAATGATTGACGGTGTCGCCGCGATGCACCGTTTTCTCAACCTCATCGCCAGCGAGCCTGACATCTGCAAAGTGCCGGTGATGGTGGATTCCTCGAAATGGGAAGTCATTGAGGCCGGACTGAAATGTCTGCAAGGCAAGGGCATTGTGAATTCCATTTCGCTCAAGGAAGGTGAGGATAAATTTCTGCATCACGCGAAACTCGTGCATCGCTACGGCGCGGCGGTGGTCGTGATGGCGTTCGACGAAGCGGGCCAGGCGGATTCGTTTGAGCGGAAAATTTCCGTCTGCAAACGCGCCTACGATCTGCTCGTCGAAAAGGTCGGCTTTCCACCGCAGGACATCATTTTTGATCCGAACGTGCTGACCGTCGGCACGGGTTTGGAAGAGCACGCCAATTACGCCGTGGATTTCATCCGCGCGACGAAATGGATCAAAGAAAACCTGCCGCACGCGAAAGTCAGCGGCGGCATCAGCAACATTTCGTTTTCGTTTCGCGGCAACAACGCCGTGCGCGAGGCGATGCACAGCGCGTTTCTGTATCACGCGATCCGCGCCGGACTCGACATGGGCATCGTCAACGCTGGAATGCTCGAAGTTTATGAGGAAGTTCCGAAAGAACTTCTGGGATTGGTCGAAGACGTTTTGTTGAATCGCCGCGATGACGCGACGGAACGGCTGATCAAATTCGCCGAGTCGGTGAAACAGAAAGGCAAAGTCGCCATCGTCGAGGACGCCTGGCGCAGCGGCACGGTCGAGGAACGGCTGTCGCACGCGCTCGTGAAGGGTATCGTGGATTTCATTGACGCCGACACCGAGGAAGCGCGCCAGAAATACGTCAAGCCGCTGCTCGTCATCGAAGGGCCATTGATGAGCGGCATGAATGTCGTCGGCGATCTGTTCGGCTCGGGCAAAATGTTTTTGCCGCAGGTCGTCAAATCTGCGCGCGTGATGAAAAAAGCCGTCGCGTATCTGCAACCTTTTCTAGAAGCCGAAAAATCCGCCGGCGCGGCGAAGACGCAGGGGAAAATTCTTCTGGCCACCGTCAAAGGCGATGTTCACGACATCGGCAAGAACATCGTCGGCGTCGTGTTGCGTTGCAATAATTACGAGATCATTGACCTCGGCGTCATGGTGCCGTGCGAAAAGATTTTGCAGACAGCGATTGACGAGAAGGTGGACATCATCGGCTTGAGCGGCCTTATCACGCCGTCGCTGGACGAGATGGTCCACGTCGCGCGCGAGATGGAACGCAAAGGCCTGATGCTGCCGCTGCTCATCGGCGGCGCGACCACGAGCAAGGCGCACACTGCGGTGAAGATTGCGCCGAATTTCAACCAGCCGGTCGTCCATGTCCTCGACGCGAGCCGCGCCGTGCCGGTCGCAAGCAGTTTGATCAGCTTGGAACACAAGCCGAAGTTTGCCGAGCAAATCCGCGAGGAATACGACCGCGTCCGCGCGACGCACAGTAGCCAGACGGCAAAGCTGCTGTCTATCGAAGCCGCGCGCAAGAATGCGCCGAAGCTGAAGTTTGATGATTTGCCAAAACCGGAATTTACCGGCGTCAAAACAATCGAGCCAACGCTCGCCGAACTCGTGCCATTCATTGACTGGTCGCCATTCTTTCACACCTGGGAACTGCGTGGCGTTTATCCGAAAATTCTCCAGCACGAAAAGCACGGCGAGGAAGCCCGCAAACTCTTTGCCGATGCACAGAAATTGCTGGACGAAATCGTCAGCAAGAAACTGATTCAGCCAAAAGCAGTTTATGGATTCTTCCCCGCGAACCGCGTCGGCGACGATGTGGAGCTTTACACCGACGAATCGCGCACAAAGGTTCTAACCACGTTCCATTTTCTGCGCCAGCAAATCGAGAAAGGCGACGGCACGTCAAATTTTTCTCTCGCGGATTTTATCGCGCCGAAAGGTTCGCCGGATTTCATCGGGGGCTTTGCCGTCACGAGCGGACACAACTTGAAAGAACTCGTCGAGAAATTAAAGGCCGACCATGACGATTACAACGCGATTATGGCCGAGGCGCTGGCAGATCGGCTGGCCGAAGCGTTCGCGGAATTTTTGCACAAGCGCGCCCGCGAACAATGGAGCTTTGGCAAAGTTGAAAATTTGAAACCCGAAGATTTGATCGAGGAAAAATATCGCGGCATCCGTCCGGCGGCTGGTTATCCGGCATGTCCTGACCATACCGAAAAAGGAATTCTCTGGAAGCTGCTCGACGTTGAAAAAAACGCCGGCATCAAGCTAACGGAGAGTTTTGCGATGTGGCCGGGCAGTTCGGTGAGCGGGCTTTATTTCGCGCACCCCGATTCAAAATATTTCGCCGTTGGCAAACTTGGTCGCGACCAGTTGCTGGATTATCATCTACGAAAGGGTCTGACATTGCAGGAAGTCGAGCGATGGCTCGGCCCGTGGCTGAATTATGATCCGGCAAAAACCGTAGCCACTACTGCCTGCGCCTGCGGCATTTCGCATTGATTGCAAATCCGCAGGCCGAACAAAACCTTGAACACGACTTCAGAAAAAACCCGACGTTGGAATTTCAGCACCCGCGAACGCATCTGCCTTGCGGTTGGATTCTGCCTGCTCATCGCCTTTGGCATCTATCTGGAGCGGCGCACGGCGCTTCGACGCATTCCGATGACGGATTTGGGTGTTTTCGCCGTGGCATCCGAGGCAGTTTGGAGCGGACAAAATCCTTATCTGATCACCGACTGGCACGGCTGGCATTATCAATACCCGCCGACACTGGCAATTTTATTCCTGCCGCTGGCCGAACCTGTGCCGAAGGGGCTGCCCGTGCTTCAACCCGGAGAACAATACACGGAATCCAACACGCCGTGGGGCTATGAAATCAGCGGGCATCCCGGTTACGGACACGGCAGTTATTATTATGGGGTGAAAGATCAGAACCGGCGGTTTGTCGGGATTGTTGCGGCCTGGTATTTGTTGAGCGTGTTTTTCGTTTTTTTCTCCGCACATGCCCTGGCGTGCGCCTTGGAAGGTTCCGGCTTGAGTTCAGCTCCTCCGGACGGAAATGTCGAGCGCGGACGCTGGTGGAACTTGCGCCTGCTGCCCCTGCTAGTGTGCGTGGGCTCGTTGGGCAGGGATGTCTCTCGCGGCCAAGTGGACGTGCTTATGCTGGCAATGGTTGCACTTGGAATTTATCTGACTGCAAATAAATTCGATTTCAAAGCAGGACTTTGTTTTGCATTTCCAGCGACGGTTAAAATGTGCCCCCCATTTCTGCTGATCTATCCGTTTTGGCGACGGCAATGGAAGCTGGCGGCGGGCGTAGTCGTCGGCCTTGTTTTCTTTTTGCTGATACTTCCCGGAATCACATTGGGGCCGCAACGAACAATCGAGTTATACCAGGTCTGGATCCAAGTCCTGGCAAAACCGGCTCTTGGTCATGGCAAGGACACTTCACGCCTGAATGAATTGACGGGAATGACCAGCACGGACAATCAATCCCTGCTCGCGGCCATCCACAACTGGCGTTATTTCTCGCTGCCGCGAACCGAACGACCGCAGGAAGCGGCGCCATGGGAACGTGATGTGGTTTACGTCATCGGCACGACGATGCTGGCGGGAATTGGATTCGCCGGCGGATTCCGGCGGCGGGATTCGCGACGTGAACTGCTCATCATTGCCGGACTACTGATTGGACTGGCGTTTGTGGTCAGCCCCATCGTCCATAATTTTTATCATCTGCTGATGCTGCCGCTGATTGCGGCATTGCTGGATCAAGGTATGGTGCGTGAGCCGGGAGGCGCGACCGATTGGAAATTACTTCTGCCGGTGATTGTTTTTGTGACCATTGATTTTATGGCGGCGATACCGGGCATTGGACCTTTGCTGCGGGACTTGGGCGCACCGTTGTTAAGCCTGGTTTATTTGATGTGGGCCGGGGCGATGGTTTTGATCAAAGCGAAACATAACAAACCGGCCATTTAATCACCGGTCCGGCTTTGAAAACGATTTGGCGTGACGAAGGCGGAGGATGAATCGCGAAGAAATTCAAATTCGCTGCGGCGCCAGTTTTCTGTGTGGCCGGGATGAACGACAAGTATGCCGTTCTTCTTTTGGAGGCAGGCCGCGAAACCTGGAAAATATTCCGGGTAACGGTGATAATTCTTAAAATCATAAATCCCGGCGAAACCCTCATTTGTGGAAATGTCAGCCGCGCGCAATTCCGACAGCATCCGCGCCCCGTAATTTCCGATAAAAGCCGCCTTCAGCCACGGAAGCCGGTGCTTCCGGAGATTTTTCACCGGCTCGCAGGTGTTGCGGACATAGGGACGGCCTCTGGGCGGCAGACTTGAAACAAATTCAATCAAACCTTCCCTGATGCCGGGCAATTGATGCGCGTGCAGGTGGCCGTCAATGTAATCCGGCGACCTGCCGCATTTTTTAAGGAATAGTTCATACTGTGCCGCAACCTCGTTTCGGATTTCATTTGCCCGGATTTGACCCAGAAGCGATTGCCGCAAAACGGTTCCAAAAGCCGGGAGCGATTTTTTATTTTCCAAAGCCGTCAAGGTTTCATCCGCGATGCAGAAATGAAGCCCGATGTCCACGCCGGATTGCAGTTCCAGCAACGGCTTCAACACATCTCTACCGCATCGCTCAAGTGCCACCATGCAGGAAACGGCGCTCAAACGATTCGAGCCGCATAGCTCAAGAATAGCCCGGTCAATATCTTCGCCCATCCCATAGTCGTCTGCGCAAACAATCATCTTTCCACCTTGTTGAATTATTTTCCCAATTTGTCAAGCCGCCGCTCGCCTACAAAACTTGTATTTTGTTATTTTAGCAATAAACTCTGTTCATGAAGAACGACGTTGTGCCGGTTCAAATTCGCGGGATTCTTCCAGCGCCCAGCGGTTGTGCGCTGTTCGTCGGCAACGACGACAAGGTTTTCGTCATCAACGTCGAGCCTCAGATGGGGCAGGTCATCGGAATGTTTTTGCGCCAGACGCCCAAGGAACGCCCGCTCACGCACGACCTCATCAACCGGGTTTTTCTCGGATTCGGCATCAGCGTTGAGCGTGTCATCATCACCGACCTGAAAAACTCCACCTACTTCGCCCGGTTGATTTTGCAACAGCAAAATGAATTGCAGACGGCGCGGAAAATCGTGGAGGTGGACGCCCGCCCAAGCGATTGTCTTGCGATTGCCGCCGCGCAGAAAAAACCGATTTTTGTTTCCGCGCCGTTGTTCGAGCAGGTTGAGGACATGACCGAAGTCCTGAACCGCATCAACGAGACCGGCAGCGAATCCGCCGATTAAAATGGCCGCCGCAAAATCCCCAGCGCTAGCGCTTATATGCGGCGACGACGAATTCGCCGTCAAGCAGCGCGCCAAGCAGATATACATCCAGTGGTCCGAGGAACTAGGCGGCATGGACCACGAAATCATTGACGCCTCGGTTTCCAACAGCGGCGATGCGCTGACCGCAATCGCAAAGCTTCGCGAAGCCCTGAACACCCTGCCTTTTTTCGGTTCTGGCAAGGTCGTCTGGCTGCGCGACTGCAATTTCCTAGGCGACGAGCGCGCCGCTTCCGCGCAGGCCGTGACGGAAACCTTGAACGAAGTCGCCGACGAACTGAAGAATTTCATATGGCAAAACGTCAGGCTTTTGATCAGCGCCGGCAAGGTGGACAAGCGCAAAACATTTTTCAAGACACTCGACAAGATTGGTTCAGTCGAAAGTTTCGCGGGTCTGTCAGCGGACGACAAGGACTGGGTGGAACGCGCCGAAGTTGCGGCACGGACGGCTGTCCGTGAACGGAAAAAAGAAATATCAGAGGAAGCTCTCGCCGAGCTGGTTAGCCGCGTCGGGCCAAATGCGCGGCAGCTTGAAAGCGAAATTGAAAAGCTTTCCATGTTCACCGGTGACAAAAGCAAAATTGAATTTGCCGATGTTGCGATGATTTGTTCCCGCAACAAGACAGCACGCGCATTTGCGCTCGGCGACGCGTTGGGCGACCGCAACCTGCCCGTGCTGCTCAAGCGACTGGATGAAGAATTGTGGGAGGCAAAGTTTGATTCAAAAAAGTCGGAGATCGGCCTGCTGTATGGTTTGATCGGCAAAATCCGCGCGATGCTGCTGCTCAAGGAAATGCTGCGCGAGGGCTGGATCAAGCCGGAGATGGATTACAACCGTTTCAAGGCGCAGCTTGAGCGCGTCCCCGCCGACAAGCTTCCGGAGGACAAGCGTTTTAACCCGCTGGCGCTGAATCCATATGTGCTTTACAAAGGACTGCCACAGGCTAAAAAATACAGTCAGAGCGAATTGGTTCGCGCAATGGATTTGCTGCTGCGCTGCAACCAGCGGCTGGTCTCCAGCGGACTTGACGAAAAGCTCGTTTTGCAGCAAGCATTGGTGCAGATTGTTGCGCCACAGGTGGTAGCGGCCTAGAATTTAATCTGAAACAATGTCAACGTCGTCGGCAAACTTATCGGTATTGGTCGGGAAAAATTTCGCCTGCGTTAAAATCGCCGGGCGCGCCAATTTTACATCCAGCCCGGATTTCAAGACTCTGCTGGCAGAACTTTCACAAAAGGGCTTCGGGCATTTCATCATTGAACTGTCAGAATGCGTTTTGATGGACAGCACATTTCTCGGCATTTTGTCCGGCTTTGGGCTTAAATTGAATCCGACCGGCTCGCCGGACAAATGCGGCGTTGAATTGCTGAACCCGAATACCCGCGTTCAGGAACTTTTGGAGAATCTTGGCGCAATCCACCTTTTTAAGATCACCATCGGCGCGTTGCAACTGCCCGACGATGTAAAATCCTGTACGCCCGAATCCATCAACCCGACCCGCGAGGAAATCACTCGCACCAGCCTTGAAGCACACCAAACGCTCATGAAGGTGAATCCGGATAACTACGCACGGTTCAAGGATGTGACGCAATTTCTTGCCGAAGATTTGAAGAACCTCGAAAAATCCTCCTAACCCGCGCTCGACGCTGCCGCTTGACAATTGGTTAAAACGGGCCTTTGTTGTGGAATGAAAATTAAGCGGATATTTACAGCCCTTTTGGCAATGTCATTGTTGTTGATGAATCAACATGCCGCTTGCGCACAAGGTACCAACAAAAATTACGCCAACGAACTGACCAATGATGTTTTGACGCTCGGTCAAATGATGGCTAGCAACAACATCGTGACCAACACCGTCGGCATGGTGCTGGTGAAAATCTCTTCTGGATTGTGGGCTGGAAAATTTGTAGTGACGCAGGACTCCTACCAGAAGGTGATGAATTCCAACCCAAGCGCTTTTTCAGGCAAAGACAGGCCGGTAGATTCGGTGACTTGGAATGATGCGATGGCATTTTGCGATAAACTCACAAAAAAGGAAAAAATGAGCCGCGATCTACCTCCCGGCTATGCCTATTCGCTTCCAACACAGTCTCAATGGGAAAACCTTGCCAGCGGCACCTCGCTCGACGACGCCGTAACCAGCCTGCCTCCGAGCCATCACTCATCGACCGAACCAGTCGGCAGCCTTGGCGCGAACAGCCTCGGCCTGTATGATATGCGCGGAAATGTCATGGAATGGTGTTTGGATCCGCAGGACCAGCCCTACCGAGTGCTGCGCGGCGGCGCTTGGGATACGTTCGTGGAACCGAACACACGCATTGAATTCCGCAATTATTCGCCACCGGATCAAACCAAGAACGATTACGGCTTCCGAGTTGTGCTCCAAGGCACCGGGCCTTTGACAGAACAAAACTAATCAGGCCGCAGCAGGCGCAGGATTTCCAAGCCCAGGCAGTTTGGGCGGAACTGCTTTGGGCGGAACTTCAGGCAATGCGGTTGCGGCCTGCGCGCCGCTGGGCGGATCTACTTTTGGCGTTGGCGGCGGCGGTGTAAATGTTCCAAGTTTCACGATCTCTTCAACTTGCGCTCCGTCGAGCGTTTCATATTCAAGCAGGGCATTCGCGATCATCTCTAGCTTGTCCCGGTTCGCAAAAATGATTTCACGGGCACGTTGATAGCAACTGTTGATAATGCCGTGAACCTCCGCGTCAATCTCCTGCGCGGTCGCTTCGCTGTAGGTTTTCCGGCGCATCATGTCGCGGCCGAGAAAAAATTCGTCATCCTCGACATATTGCACCATTCCGATTTTTTCGCTCATGCCGTATTGACAAACCATTGCCCTCGCCATGTTCGTAGCCTGATGGATGTCGCCGCCGGCGCCGGTGGAAATATCTCCTGAAACAATCTCCTCGGCGATTCGCCCCGCCATCGTCATTGTTATCGTGTCGAGCAGTTCCTTTTTGCGGTAATTCAAAATGTCCTCCTTCGGCAGCGACATCGTCGAGCCGAGCGATGGGCCGCGCGGAATGATCGTGACCTTGTGGAGCGGATGAGTGTGGTCGAGCATGACATTCACAAGCGCATGACCGGCTTCGTGCCATGCGGTCAATTTTTTGTTCTCGTCCGTCATCGCCATGCTCCGGCGCTCGCGTCCCCAACGGACCTTGTCACGCGCCTCTTCAAGTTCGGGCTGGCCGACAGATTTTTTCCCCGTGCGCGCCGCCAGCAGCGCAGCTTCGTTCAGCAAATTCGCCAGCTCAGCGCCGGAATAACCGGGAGTGCCGCGCGCCGTGACGGACAAGTCAACCGCCGGATCAAGCTTCACGTTGCGCGCGTGAACTTTCAAAATCGCCTCGCGCCCGCGCACGTCGGGCAGGTTCACGGTAATGCGCCGGTCAAAGCGTCCGGGACGCAGCAGCGCGGGGTCAAGAACGTCCGCACGATTTGTCGCGGCAATAATTATAATTCCTTCCTGCGTGTCGAAGCCGTCCATCTCAACAAGCAGCGCATTCAACGTCTGTTCACGCTCATCGTTGCCGCCGCCGAGACCGACACCGCGGCTGCGACCAACCGCATCAATTTCATCAATGAAAATAAGGCACGGAACATTTTTGCGCGCCTGCTCAAACATGTCTCGTACCCGGCTCGCGCCGACGCCGACGAACATCTCCACAAAGTCCGAGCCGCTGATGCTGAAAAAAGAAGCGTCCGCTTCGCCGGCGATGGCCTTAGCCAAAAGCGTTTTACCGGTTCCCGGCGCGCCGACCATCAGAACACCCTTCGGAATCCTTCCACCAAGCTTTTGAAACTTTTTCGGATCTTTCAAAAAGTCCACGAGTTCGGAGACTTCCTCGATTGCCTCCTCAACTCCGGCCACGTCCTTGAAAGTTGTCTTGTTCCGGTCCTTGGCAAGCAACCGCGCCTTGCTCCGTCCGAAATTCAACGCGCCTTTGCCCGCCATCTTCAACGGACGCATAAACAAAAACCAGAACAGCACGCCGATGCCCACGAAGAACAAAAGCTGGTAGCCGATTTCCGAAAGCATTGCGTTGGGAAAGCTTTCGGAAATTTTGTTCGATGTCAGCAGCTTGTCCTTCATCGTTGGCGTCAAATCCAGCGCCGGCACCACGAAATCTGTCGTTGCCGGCAGGCCGTTCGTTGATTTGACGATCGCCCCATCCTTGTCTGTCTGATAAAACTGGCCAACCACGCTGTTCGGGCTGCCGGTCATTGACGGATTGTAAACGAGCGTTGCCTGGGCAATCAGGTTTGAATCAAACTTTTGTAGAAACACCGCCTCTCCCAGAGTCATGCCGGTCGGTGTAGTCATATGCTGACGGACAAACATCAGCGCCGCGATGCTGCCGATGATCACAATCCACGCGACCCATGTGAACGTGGGAACGTTAAATCCGCCCGGCGGCTTTTTCTTGTCGTCTTTCTTTTTGTCGTCTTCGTCAAACATATCAAACGTAATCCTGCATTGATAATTGCGCGGTAAACTATCACGCCATTGCCGCTTTCGCAATCAATCAATTCCGCTACAATCTACACCATGCGAATCGGTGCGCTCAATTTGGAATCCAATTTATTTTTGTCGCCGCTGGCAGGTTACACCAACCTACCCTTCCGCCGCGTCGTGCGCGAAGTCGGCGGCGTGAGCCTTTGCACTACCGACCTCGTTAACGCCCGCTCGCTCCTCGAAAAAAACCACAAGGCGTTCAAGCTCATCGAAACTTCTCTGGCCGATTCGCCCCTCGCAGTCCAGCTTTTCGGCTCCGTGCCCGAAGAAATGCGCGACGCCGCCGTTTATCTAGAATCACTAGGCATCGCGTCCATTGACATCAATATGGGCTGTCCCGTGAAGAAAGTCTGCAAGGTCGGCGGCGGTTCCGCGATGATGACTGAACTCGACAAGACCGCCGCGCTCGTAAAAGGCATGGTCAACGCCGTGAAAATTCCCGTCACCGCCAAGATGCGCCTCGGTTGGGACGACGATAATCTCACCGCGCCCGATCTGGCGCGCACGTTGGAGGATGTCGGCATTGCAGCAATCTTTGTCCACGGTCGCACGCGCGAACAAGGTTTTGGCGGAACGGTTAACCTCGCTGGTATCCGTAAAGTCGTGGAGGCCGTGAAAGACATTCCCGTCATCGGCAACGGCGACATCATTACACCGCAGGCGGCGAAGAAGATGTTCGACGAAACCGGCTGTGCCGGCGTGAGCATCGGACGTGGTGCATTTTACGACCCGTGGATTTTCAAGCGCACACTATCGTTTGTTAATACTGGCGAACTCCCGCTTGAGCCCTCCTTCTCCGAACGCATCCGCATCATGCAACGCCATCTGGATTTGATGATTGAAGTGTTTGGCGAGGAACTCGGCTGCCGGATGTTCCGCAAAGTCGCGCCGTGGTATGCCAAGCGCTTCGGCCCGTGCCACGAATTCAACAAGAAAGTCGTTCAAGTTGCCACCAAGGCGCAATTCGACGGGATTTTGGAGAACTACATCCGCTGGCGGCAACAATTCCTCGACATAGACGGCGAACTGCTACCGCGCTTCCGGCAACCTCCTATGGTCGCGTCATTCATGCTTGAATCAGAACCTGCCTCAACCCGCCGCGAGCAGATTCCAGTTCCAAAAGGACCAGTGGAAGTTTGGTAATGGTGGCTTTTCATCGCTATGTTCGTAGTTTGACGGCTTCGAGTTAGACAAGTAACTTTTAATCATGATTGATGTCGCAGAAATGCAGCCGCGCGCGGCGATGCCCAAAAAGCAGTTTGACCCGCTGGCCAGAGAAATTTACACGCTTAAAAAGCAGCTCAACGCTGTCATCCTCGCGCATAATTATCAGGTGCCGGAAATCCAGGACGTGGCGGATTTCGTGGGCGATTCGCTGGGGCTGGCGCAGCAGGCGGCCAAGACGGACGCGGATGTGATCGTATTCTGCGGCGTGCATTTCATGGCGGAGACGGCGAAGATTTTGAACCCGAATAAAATCGTCGTGCTGCCGGACAAGGACGCCGGCTGTTCGCTGGAAGAAAGCTGCCCAGCGGAAAAACTCGCGGCGCTTCAGGCGACCAATCCGAATTTCTGGACGATTGCCTACATCAATTGCAGCGCGGCGGTGAAGGCCTTGTGCGACGTGATCGTGACGAGCGGCAATGCGGAAAAAATCGTCAACGCCGCGCCGAAAAACCGCGATCTCCTGTTTGTGCCAGACGAAAATCTCGGCCAGTGGGTGATGGAACAGACGGGCCGGCCGATGACGCTGTGGAAAGGAAATTGTTACGCGCACGTGGAGTTTCAGGCCGCGCAGGTGCTGGCGGCCAAGAAACAATTTCCCGACGCCAAGGTTGTGGTTCATCCGGAAAGCCTGCGCGAGGTGCGCGAGCTGGCGGATGCGGTTTGCTCGACGGAAAAGATGATTTCGTTCTGCAAGAATGATGCGGCGAGACAGTTCATCATCGTGACGGAGAGCGGCATCATCCATCGGATGCAGAAGGAATGTCCGGGCAAGGAGTTCATCTGCGCGCCTGCCTTTGACGCAATGCGCGCGCCGACGGACGGCTGCCGTTGCAGCGAGTGCAAATTCATGAAGATGAACACGCTCGAAAAAGTGCGCGACTGCATGAAGAGATTGTCCCCGCGCGTGGAATTGCCGGCGGAAATCATCCAACGCGCGCGTCTGCCGATCGAACGGATGCTGGCGATTTCGGCAAAACCAATCGAGAACGCAGGTTGATTTACTATCGTAATAATTCCGCCGCATGGTTGTAATGGGGTTTTTAAAATGTCGCCACCCATGAAACAACAATCATGTAAAAACCCAAAGACAAGACCATAAGCCCGACAGATTTGTGCAGGCTGACGGATGTTCACTCTGATAATTTCACAACTGAACCGCTCCAGCCCACAGCTTCTCCATCGGGAAGAAAAACCAACTCATTGGTTGCAGTTTTTGAAGGAGGCCACCAATTTCCATCCAGATGGACAACGGTCGTTTTACCTTGCTGAATAGACACCGGCAACGTCACTATTCCGCAGCAGGTGGACTCGGCCACGATGTTGTAATTGCCGGCAGTCAGTCTCACCTCATCTGGCCATTCTATCCGCCGACTATTAATGTGTCCTGAATACCAAATTAAAATACATTCATAAAATGGTCAAAAATATTGTCTCAACGTAGCACGCCGGTCTGGTAATTCAGATTGGCTTGCTGGATAAGGACATTATATCGGGCGTTGGTGTTGGCGATTTGCGCCGAAGTCAGGCTCAACTGCGCTTGGCTCAATTCCACGATGGAACTGCTGCCGATTTTGTAACGCGCCCCGGCCAAATCGTAAGCCTCGGCGGCATTACGAACCAGCTCCTGCGTGGTTTCAAGCTGCTCCAGAGCACTGTTCACATTCAGCCATGCCAGATGCACGTCGCGCACAATGTTATCTTCCAAGACGCGAACGAGTTCATTGTCCGATTGCGCCTTCAATTCAGCTTCGTGCTGGCGAGCCGTGTAAAATCCGCCCGCGAACAACGGCATGCTCAATTCAATTCCACCCACCGCGTAACTGTCCGGCAACTGACTGGCATGAGTCGGCGCGTCGCCGACCGAACCAACGGCTAAAATGGTGGGCAGCCGGGAGTCGCGTTCGGATTTGGCGAATTGCAGCGCGGCGTCGTGTTCACTGCGCAAACTCAACAATTCCGGGCGTCCGGCCAAAGCCGTTTCGACCGATGTTGAGACGTCGTTCGTGTTGAAAAAAACGGATTGCGACGACTCGATGAGCTGGAACAATTGCGGTTCGCGGTAACCCAGCGCCGTTGAAAGCGATGTCATCGCGTCCTCCTCGTCGTTCTGCGCATTTTGAAGCAGCAATTTGCCCTCCTGAACGGCGACGCGCGCAAAACTCACGTCCAGTTCCGACCGGAGTTTATTGGACGCGAGCAGACTCACCTGATCTAGCAGCAATTGCCGTGTGTCAAAAGTCTGCTGTGCAACATGTAAAACGGCCTGCGCCTCCAGCGCACCGAAATAACTGACGTTGACCTGCAACAAAACCTGTTCACGCGTCGCGTTCGCGTTTTGGTTTTCAGACTGCGCCTGAAATTTGGAACTGGCCGTGAGATTAGCCGTTCGCCCGAAATCGGTGATGAGCTGGCTGACCGCCAAACCTCCGGCGGCGCGGTCATAAACGCTCGGATTATTCAAGCCGCCCGCCATGATGCGGGTGCCTTCGTCATTTGCGCCAACGGCGTCCGCATAAAGGTCTGCTTTTGGATAATATCCGGCCCGGGTTTCTTTCACCGCCTCCTGCGCGGCAAGCGCGCGATAATTGGCGGAGGCGATTTGCGGATGATTTTGCAATGCCAGTTTCGTCGCGTCGGCTAAAGTCAAAACCGCCGGAGTGTTGTTGGTTTCATCGGCAAAGACTTTGCCGGCAACAAAAACGCAAAAGGTAAACGTCGAAACAATTCGGTTCATTGGAAAATTCAATTAGTGAGAAATGGACGGCGTTCCATCCGGTGGATTATTTGCCAGTGCTACTTCCTGCCGCCGATACAGGATCAAATACGCCGCTGGCACGATGAATACGGTCAGCACGACCGAAACAGCAAGCCCGCCGATGATGGCGCGGGCGAGTGGCGCGTAGGCTTCGCTGCCTGTGCCGAGTTTGAGTGCCATCGGAATCAAGCCCATGAGCGTCGCAAGCGAAGTCATCAGCACCGGACGCAAACGCACGCGGCAGGCAAGCGAAACGGCTTCACGCAATGGACAGCCTTCCTCGCGCAGCCGGTTTGTGAATTCGACAATGAGAATGCTGTTGGACACGACGATGCCGACCATCATCACAATGCCCATCAATGACATGACGTTGAGCGTCGTGCCCGTGACGAAAAGAATAATCAAAACGCCGGTCAAGCCGGTTGGCACAGCGAGCAAAATCAACAGTGGATCGAGGAACGATTTGAACTGTGCGACGAGAATCAAATATACAAGCACCGTCGCCAGAATCAGGCCGAGGCCGAAGCTGCGGAACGAGACTTGCATGGCGTGCGCCGAGCCGCGCACGATGACGCGGACATTCGACGGCAGTTTCAGGTCGGCAACAATTTTCTGGACACCCTTCAAAACTTTGCCGAGGTCTTCATGTGTTGGCGAAACATAAACATCCATTTCGCGGCGCAGTTGATAATGATCCACCTCGGTTGGCGAACTGCGATGACTAATGGTGCTGACGGTGCCGAGCCGAGTCGGCAGCGGCGAGTTGGCTCCGCGTATCGGAATGGATGACAGGTCGGCAAAGTTTTTTACGAAACCTTCGGGATATTGGACGGTAAGGAAATAATCGTTGCCACTTTTCGGATCCACCCAATAGCTCGGTGCAATCATCTGGTCGGATGTCAGCGCGGTGATGACATCACCGACAACTTCTTTTTCGTTCAATCCAAGCTCGGCGGTTCGCAGCCGGTCAATGTCCAGTTGCAAGGCGGGATAATCCACATCCTGCGGCACCAGCACGTCGCTGACATCCGGCAACGCTCTGACCTTTTGGGCGATGTCCGCCGCGATTTTGTG